>ERZ808242.776-NODE-776-length-21399-cov-7.662434_pt1 | contig 21399 bp, 28 predicted proteins | sample MGYA00521244_ERZ808242 | MGnify/ENA primary metagenome ERZ808242 (study PRJEB31516, sample SAMN03275573) | gut metagenome | biome: mammalia-associated habitat; material: feces | host: Papio cynocephalus | place: Kenya | collected 2012-07-27 ... | reverse complement strand
TAGCGCCATCCATTAAAAACGTGGTTCAAGGTAATACAATCTTGTCGCCCAAAAATGTTGGTACTCGCCCCGAGGATAAGTTTGATTATATCGTATCCAATCCACCGTTTAAGCTAGATTTTAGTAGCTGGCGCGACCAGGTGGCCAACGAGCCTGATGCCAGCGAGCGATTCTTTGCTGGCGTTCCAAAAATTAAGGCTAAGGCAAAGGACAAGATGGAGATCTACCTACTATTCATCCAGCATATTCTATATAATCTAGCACCTAACGGTCGCGCCGCCATTGTAGTGCCGACCGGGTTCATCGCCGCGCAAAGCGGTATCGAGAAGCGGATTCGTCAGCGTTTAGTTGATCGACACTGGCTAAAGGGTGCTATTTCCATGCCGTCAAATATTTTCGCCAATACCGGCACCAATGTCTCAGTTGTCTTTGTCGACAAGTTAAATACCGACAATAAGGTGGTTCTAGTTGACGCCAGCAAGCTCGGTAGCGACGTTAAGGATGGCAAGAATCAGCGCACTGCGCTGAGACCCGAGGAGGAGCAAAAGATTATCGACACCTTTAACAATATCGAAGCCATCGAGGACTTCAGCGTCACCGTCACTTACGACGAGATTAAAGAGAAAAATTACAGCCTCGCCGCCGGCCAATATTTTGACATCAAAATCCCACATGTAGATATAACAGAAGAAGAATTCAAGCTACAGCTAGCAGAATACGCACAAAGACTCAGAATAATGTCTCGAGAGTCGCAAGAACTTAACAATAAAATAGTACACACGTTAGAGGATCATGTGAACAATGTCTAAATCAACTCCCCTTCGAATAATGACACAATCTATAGACATCATGGTTAGTGCTATTGAGATATACAACAAGCCAAATTTTAGCTACAGAGACGAGACATTTTGCATACTAGCTATCAACGCATGGGAACTTATGCTAAAGGCCAAGATAATATTAAATAGTAACAGAGACATGTCATCTATATATGTAAGGGAATACCGCAAGAACAAAAATGGCTCAAAATCCAGAAGCTGGTCATACGCCAAGAATAGATCGGGCAATCGCATGACAATTGGCTTTCAAAAGGCACTTAACAGGCTATTGTCAGAAAACTATTTATCAAAAACATGCGCCGATAACCTGAGATGTATCGTTGAAATACGCGATAATTCAATCCACTTCCCAGCAAAGAGCATAGACATTCAAGTTGAAACCCAGGGGCTTAGTACGGCGTGCGTAAAAAATTACATCAACTACGCATACGCATGGTTTGGTGTCGACTTGTCAAAATACAACATGTACATCATGCCATTGTCGTTCTTCGATGGTTACAATGCTACAACGCCAATAGCGTCTCCACGAAACAACTCCGTAAGCAATGTTGTCGATTACATAAAACGCACATGGCAAAACAATATAGCGCCAAAAGATTCCGACTCCTTCTCTCTATCTATTAAGATAGATTATTCGACCGTTCCCGAACAAACCATTCCAGTTAGAATAACATCCAAGAATGACGATACTGCTATGCCAATAAGCCCAACTAAAATGTCCAAGTTATATCCCTTGGACTACAAGACGCTAAATAACAAATTGGCAAAACGCTACGGCACCAACTTTAAGGTAAACAAGGATTACCATGCATTTAGAAGCATACTCGAGCGCGACAGCACACTATGTTACAAATACCCACAAAACCCGCGAAAACCCGATGGGGGCAGTAAAAAACTATATTCAACGAAAATAATAAAAGAGTTTGATAAATACTACAAGCCAACGGAGAAACAACAATGATCCCACATGAAACCATAGATAACATTTGCGCAACAGTAAATCCACCTCAAAAATTAGAAACAACTGAATATCAAGCAGATGGAGAATTTCCCATTATAGACCAGAGTCAATCGGATGTGGCCGGCTACACCAACAATATAGCATCAACTCTTCCGCCGGATAACTACATTTTATTTGGTGACCACACGTGTACATTGAAATTTATCAATAAAAGATTTGCTCAGGGCGCCGACGGCCTTAAAATTCTGAAATGCGCCAATGGCGTTGATCCTAAGTATATTTATTATGCCATGAAATCCCTTAATTTTAAGACCGAGAGATATAAGCGACACTGGTCTGAGTTTAAACAATTATCTGTACCTATTCCCAGTCTAGACACCCAGCACAAAATTGCCGGCATCCTATCGGCACTAGATGACAAAATTGAGTTGAATGACAAGATCAATCGGAAGCTAAATGAATTGGCTAGATTAATTTATGATTATTGGTTTGTACAATTTGACTTCCCTGACGAGAACGGTCGCCCCTACCGCACCAGCGGCGGCAAGATGGTCTATAACGACCCCCTCAAGCACGAAATACCCGAAGGGTGGGCAGTAAAACCCTTAGACAAGATTCTAGCCTTTAATCGTGGAACAGAACCGGGATCTAAAGCCTACTTAGACACCAAGAAGAATGACACCTGCATTAAATTTCACAGGGTTGGCGATATGTTGGGCGATTGCACAACCTGGATTGATAGTAATAAATTCAAACTATACAGAGTTAAGCCAGGCGACGTACTAGTGTCGTTCGATGCAACTATAGGGCGTATCGCAACCTGCGTAGACGGAGCCATATCTGGCGGAATTAGGCATATATACGACCCTGATAAAAACATATCCGACGCTTTTATATGGCAATTATTTCAGTCTCAAAAAATACAGGATCAGATGCTGCAGTTCGTAAGTGGTCGCGGGTCATCACTGGCACACGCCGGTGGAGTCATTAAAGAACTTGCTATACCGTATAACATGGCGACTATTCAAAAGTATCAAAGTATCGTTAACCCGATGTATCAGCTATACATAAATAATCAGCTTGAGTCCCGGCAGCTTGCCCAGCTCCGCGACTGGCTGCTGCCAATGTTAATGAACGGACAGGTAGTAGTTAATTAGGAGAGGGTAATCATGAGCACGCTATTAGTTTTAAATGTAAATAAAGATAAATACGCTGAGCTCTTCAGCAATGACAACGCCGCCAACGAGCAAATCAACGCCATAACCAACAAGCTTCGCAAGCTATCACTGCTTAAGTCACTCACGCACACGTCAGATAGCACTTACAAATACGATACTACGGTCGGCAGCATAACGATTTCTCGTACTGCTTCCGACGACGAAGGTATACGCTTCCTGGTACGTGAGTATATTGACGGGTACTACACAAAATCCCTCATCTTTAAAGGCGCAGAAAGCTCTAAGAGATACATAAGGGATCACATGATCACACACAACAACCACCGTATATACAAACTATTCGTCGAAACCTCTAATGGTGAAATCTTGCCACTAGTTAATCTATTTGGGCTAATAAATAAAAATATAATTAGCTTTAAAAACGATATATCCAAATACATGAAGAACGACCACAAGGTTCTACACTATATGTTGGGCGGATCATTGATTCTAATGCTACTATTTAATCCATTGGTGAGCATTCTATCTGGGCTAATATGTCTAGCGTTAATACTATTTCAGAAGCACCTGTACAAAAAGTTCATATCCGACTACAGTGACAAATATATGATCAAGAAGTATCTATATACAAGGTTCAACAACTACTGGCATGGTATGTTAGGCGTGAGTATATTCTGGCTCGTACTAGATATTTTTATAATATTCATAGCTATAATATTCATAGCTTCGTCTAATACAGTTGATCAGAGCGTAGGTACGCTAGTAAACACATCGACCCCTTCTGTCGTAGCATATCTACGGTTTGTCGTAGTAGCTATACTCATTGGCGTATGTATCGATAGAATAATCTCAATAAAGCAGCTGATCGACGATATTAAAGAATAATGCCAACGAGCAGCGCCTCATCATATGTGGCTCCGTATGGTTCCTCTTAGTAGCGATGAGGGGTTGTTTTGACAGTATCAACCAATCGAACCCACCGTCACGACTACGCCGTGTCACCTCCCGCGGCGTATGGGAGGCATTGGTGTCTATTTACAGCCTGCCCCTTAGCAAGCTGGCTATATTACGGCGAGCATAGGTAACGGCAATAACTACAACCTGCTTTTTACTAACGCTCACCTCGAATAGTACTGCGAAATTCTTTATTGTCACACAGCGAACGCTCAAACCCGTATTGCTATCCGCCGCTACAACATTACCTCTTACAGTCGCATGCTCCAGCGAACACACAAGTTCCATTATTGCGTCAACTATATTATCGGCGGCACGCCAATTTGCTTTATCCTCAGATATATAACGATGTATCTCGTCTAGATCACTACAAACAACCGAGAGCATCTTCACCCTATAAACATCCATAGCTAAGCGATCCTATTCTCGTCACGCTGCAGGATGCTACGGTTTACCATTTTTTGAAACTCCTCTAGCGGTATGGCGTCTTCCATGTTTTTGGTCCGCTCTTCAACAAAGCTAGCAATCTGTTCGTCCGTCATATCTGATATGTCTACTACGCCGTGACTATGGGGCAAGGCCACTTCGCGCGGGATTTCCTTATCCCGCACAATTGACCGCAGGAACATGTTGATCGCCGTGGACATTGATATCCCCTGCTTATTCAGAATTTCAGTTGATGCTGCCTTAACCTCTGGTTCAACCCTTACGTTTAATGTTGCTGTACGTGCCATCTCTACTCCTTCTTTTATAACTACATAATAGCATAGATGTAACGCAGATTGCAGCACAATACAGTAAAATTCAATTAGCTACTCCCCAGCCAAAGCTTGCACTTACCACCGTTTTGTAGTTTAATATGAATAAATAGAAGTTTTCTATTCGCCCTCACCCGGAAGGATGTTGTATGAGTAATTTTGTTGTAAATAGCGATGGAGAGATCGACGATATACGCTACTATGCGTTAACCGACCTAAAAGGCGTCATTAGAGTACGTGAAAGCTCCCATTCGAGAAATCGGACTATGCCGCTAAAGGTTTACGGATTAGTTCTGCGCGACATGAACGGCCATCACGACCTGTATAACATTGTCAGTAATAAGTGGATCTCCGCTAGTCGACTGACGGAAGGCGTTAACGAAGACGACGCCAAATCGGCCGAGACCGCCGAAACCATTATCAACGGCGGCGGTAGTCGTCAGCTGCTCGATCCCGATTGGATCAGCACCTGTATTTATGCCATTACTAGAGCACCACTACGCGACCACGTCGCCACGGATATGGCGATTTTTCTACATATCACCAGTTGTCTAAAGCCCAAAGATGCCGGAATGTATAGCATAGCCTGACGCCATTACTATCAAGTACATTAATAGCCCCAGCTGCATCAGCCGGGGCTTTACTCTTTCTCGCAATAGCAGGCATCTAGCGACTAAAGTCTTTCACCTGCTCCGCCGGGACGACGCCGTGTACTGCCGCACTGCGGGCCTTGTTCGCCCATTCATCCGCCATCTCATTTAGCTCGGTACCCACATGGCCGCGCGTCCAAACTAGCTTCGCCTGTGACTGCTGATACAGCTCAAACAGCGGCACAACTATATCTAAATTCTTAATCGGGCCAGTTTTCTTCTTCCAGCCATTGCGCTGCCAGCTTGGCGCCCACTTGGTCAGCACGTTAATCCAGAACTCACTATCCGTCGTAATCTGACACGGCTCGCCCGCTGCATCCTGCATCGCTGCCATCAGAGCATAAGCCTCCATACGAATATTAGTGGTTTTTCTATTTGACACATCAGAATCTGCCGGCTCACTACCCACCAAATACGGCCGACCCTCGCGAATCACAGCAAAACCACCCGGCCCCGGGTTTGGACTAGCACTACCATCGGTAAAATACGAAATCATGCCACTATTATAGCACCCCAAGCGCTTATGCTAGACACTACCTCTCCACCCTGTCATAATATAGTTAATTATCCGACCGACCAAAGGAGCCGTCATGGGTAACGTACTTAAGGGGATTAATAACGTCATCGACGTGACCAGTAAATTGGCCACCATTGGTGTCGCAGCGGCAATTGCCAAGCCATACATTGTACCAACCGTGTCCGAATGGGTAGCACATGGCAAATACAAGTTGGCCTACAGAGCTCACCAAGAGTATGCCGTACCGTGCGAAGCACTACTTACCAAATTAAGCGCCAAGTTGTCAACCAAGGATGCGGACTTCAATAAAACCAACCAAGAGGTCCAGTCCTACATCGATAAGTCTAATCGAGATGATAAAGAATACTCTAACACACTCTACCAGTATCTGCATATTACGTCACAATTGCTACTCGACGTAGACGCCATTGCTGACGACATTGTACTGTGCAGACAATTCTACGCCTCCAATGGCGATAATGATCAGCTCAGCTGGCCCAGTCGCTTTCTGTCCAAGATCTACGCCGATACAGCATCCAGATTAATCCAAGAATCTGGCAATCCGTTATTGGTAAAGACAGAAAATATGGTTGTCCATCTGTCCAACGTGTATTCTGAATCGCTACCCGACGATAACGACGAACGCACTGCGAAGCAGAATCACATGGCTAGTCAGCTCAATGCTAAGCTAGCTATCCAGCCCAACAACAACCTAAAGGCTATCTTGCAATACGCCAAGCGTTATGCAAGTATTCAAAATAAAGCCGACCTAGATAAGCTGAACATAACCATCGAAGACGAATACTGTCCGCCACGCATGACCATAAACGACATCCCCCTTCCCTAACCATTACCTCTCGTCACCATTCGCGGCGAGGGGCTTTCTTAAATTAGATGCTATAATAACAATATGATCAAAGTTGTCTTTTTCGGCACCGAGGACATCTCGGTACCCTCGCTGCAAGCCCTGATTGATAGCCCGAAATATTCGGTGGTCGCCGCCGTCGCCAAGCCCGATAGCCCCCGCGGTCGCGGACATAAAATGGACAGCCCCGCCGTCGCGAAGGTGGCGCGCGCCAACAACATTAAGCTATTCCAGCCCGTCAAGTTGAAGGACATCGTGGACGACCTCACCGCCCTGCACGCCGATGTCGGCGCCCTGGTTAGCTACGGCAAGATGATTCCCGATGCTATCATTAATCTATTCCCGCACGGCATCGTCAACTTTCATCCTTCAATGCTACCGGTTTACCGCGGCCCTTCGCCGATCGAAACCAGCTTGCTTAACGGCGACTCCTTTACCGGCCTAACCTTAATGTCGGTGCAAAAAGAAATGGATGCTGGGCCCATTTATTATCAGGAACGGGTCGAGCTAACCGGAGACGAGACCGCTAGCGAATTGTACAACCGCTTCGGTAAGCGTGGCGGCGAGTTATTCGTTGACAAGCTCGACCAGATTGTCGAGGGTAAGATCAAGGGACTAGCCCAAGACGATGACCTAGCCGTTTACTGTCACATGATTAAAAAGGAGGATGGCGAGCTGGATCCCAGCGTCATGACCGCCCGTGATTGTTACAACCGCTTGCGCGCCTTTAATATCTGGCCGCGCTGTCGCATGAATTTCGCCGGCCAGCACGTAATTGTGGTTAAGGCCAAGGTTTTAGATGACTACAGCGGTGACGCTTGGCCCGATGTCGTTCCCTGCTACCGTGACACCGCCCTGCAGATCCAAACCGTCATCAGCCCCAAGTCCGGCAAGCAAATGTCCGCCAGCGACTTTTTGCGTGGGGTAAAATAAAATGCGAAACACTATGAACAGCTTTAGTCTCAAAATGTTTCACATTACTCGGCCAAGTCACCTAGCTTAGGTTAAAGCCAGCATTAGCTTAAGCGCTATTATATCGAATACACTGGCTTCTTGCCGCCTTTGTTACCGCCATCATCCTTATCACCACCGTCGCCACTTGAACGATTGTCGTTAGCGGCGTGTTTATTTGATTTATATTTAGCGGCCTGCTCGGCTCGCTCTTCTAGTCGCAGCTCCTTTTTAGCAATCTGATTAGATTTATTTGCCAAGCGATCCGCCAGCGAACGTAACGATACATCGCCCACAAATTCATATTGACTACGGATAACTCGCCGTAAGTTCAACGAAGGCAAGCTACCTTGCCCATACACTTGCTCAAGTGGACGTAGCTTATTAATAATTAGACCATCAAAAGTAGCTAGAGACTCTAGCTCTCTGTTGAGATCCATCATTTCTTCAGTATCGTCAGGTACTTTGCTGTAATCTACTTGTTCTAACTCACCTAGATCCACAAACCTCAAATCCGCTAGATACAGACGACCTTGCTCCAGCGTAGAATCAACCGCCATAATACCTACATGATTGCGTATACTACACGGACGAGTTTCATCTAGCTCAACCACAGAATATTTATAAGCACATAATTCACCGGTCTCACGCGTAAAAATTCTAGAGTCCGGGCCTTCTCTCCAATCAAAATCATCGTGACTGCCACTCATCAGATCTACCCAGAATGGCATTTCGGTTGGCATAGTTCCGATGGTTGTTTCTATTAGCTCGCGCGGCACAATAGCCCTAGTCGACTCGTTCGACTGAGGCGTATAGTTACTGTTCTTGTTCATATCTAGATTATACGTTTGTATCTAAAACAACACAAACTTAAGCATTCTATATCTTTAGTTGCCTAGCGCCTGAATCTTATCTACCAAGCTGTTTAATGAGTCCTTCGCAGAGCTATAGGCCTCAGCCGAGTCGAAGGATTTAACTTTGTCAGCCGCCTTGTCGATAGTACTATTAAAGTCGTCTTTCATTTCCTGCGGAATCTTATCGGATAGATTATTGATGGCGTTTTGCGCCTTCTCTTTGGCGGTCTCGTAGGCAGCTTTAGCTTTTTCCTTGGCATTGTCATAGACCTCAGCTGCTTTATTGGCCTTCTTAACATCCTCTAACCGTTGATTCAAGTCCTTCACCTGTTTCTTATACGAGTTAATCTCCGCTTGATACGTACTGCGCTCCTGAAAATATAGCACCGCGAATACCACCGCTAACACCGTCATGACAGCGGCAATAATCTGCGCCCAAGCAATGTTGCTGCCGCCCGACTTCTCTCGAATAATCTCCTTGCTCATGTCTATATTATAAGGCAAAATACCTCCCCTTCACAGAGGGAGGTGAGTCGCCATAGGCGAGTCGGTAGGTTCGATTAGCAATAGTTAAAATCCGCCCCCTCCGTTTGCCTTGGAGAGGGCGTTAAATTTATAAAAGTAATCCCCACCGTTACATAGGTGGGGTGAATATTTTACTACATCGCGCGGTTGCTCGACTTAGTCGGCATATTCAGCCGTAGGTGCTCAGACAATCTTGTTCTGCAGCTTCTGGCGCAGGTCTTCCATATTCGAACGACAGACCTCGCCACTGCGAGTATCCGGATTGTAGGAGATAGGCAACGAGTAGCCCTTCACATCGTAGTGCTTAGACTTGCCCAGTTCCTTAACGTCAAGCGACGCCACGGACAAGGTGACAACCCAAATCCCTTGCGATTCAATGCTACCTCGCAGGTCATGTTTGATCGCATCGACAGCGCCTCGGACCTCCACGTTACGTGGAATCGGAAGCGAGGTTCCAATTGAACCATCCGTTTGACCAACACAACCAGCCTCGATCTTAAAGATCACCTTATGGCCCTCGCGAAGGTGATAGTTGGCGTTATCCGCATAGTAGAACGACTCCAGGATATCCGTCCTACCGGGGCCACGAAAAACCCGGAATGAGTCAAAATTGCCATGTGCTGTGGTAGCCATACGACCACCATCCTTTCGGATAATCGTTAGTCAAAGGCCCGACTAACTAGGCGTCCGACAGATAAAATCCGTCGCCATTCATCTATACCGATAAACATTATTATAATATAATAAGCTTGATTATTTGTCAATTGTGATACAGCTCGGTAACATCACCGTTTTTATCGAGAATCCCTGCCGCCTGCAAATCCTCCAAGGCCATCGCCTTAGCGGCCGCAGGATCAGTTTCCTTAAGACGCTCGAAGCTCTCACGTCGACGCTTGCTTTTGTCCAGCATTTTCTTCAGCAGCTCTATAGACACCATAGCATCCTCCTCAGGTTCGATCAGACAGCTTTTGCCACCTGTATTATACTTATAATACAAGGATTTAATGGCGACAATAAGAATAATCACTATCTGGGCACATTTTCATCACTTTTTGCGATAGTTGTCCGACGCCCTAGAACTTCTACCGTCGAATATATACCGCACATAGACCATTCTTCTACGATAGTCAACTTCGTATAAGACCAGGGTGTATTCGTGGACTACTAGCAAACGCAATTTCTTCGACGACTTGTATCGTGTGTACAGCGGATGAATATCTGGAAAAGTCCGCAAACTTTGAATAGCCGACAATATTTGACCGCGGTATTTTCGGGTAATATCTATAGAAAAAGTATTAACTAAATAGTTAAGTATGTTATCCAGTCCAGGCAGCGCCGAGTCCAAGATAACTACTTTGTATACATCCATTACAAACCGTATTTTTTATCTAGCTCAGAGAGCACCTCTTCGGCTGAAGCGCAATCGCCACTTGCAATATCCTTATCGCCATCCGATATTAGCTGATCAAATTGGCTCTGGCTCAGGCCCAAGTCAGGTTGCTGAACCACCTCAACTTCAAACGGCACACGCTTGCGCTGTACTAGCTGGCTATACGCCATGCTAATGAAACTCGACGGCGACAGTCCAAGCGTCTCGAGCAGTGAGTTCCCCGCCGTCTTCAGATCGTGATTGATGCGCAACGTCAAAGTGTCGGATTTTGCCATACTGTAATCTCCTATATGCTATTTGCACTTATTGTAGCATACATTTATAAAGTTCACAGAATATCGTATCACATCCAGCTTACCTGCAAGGATAAGTTTATTAGCATTAAGTAGCGCAATTACACCGCTCTGGCTAGAATCCGAAAAATGTTGTATTATCGTAGATAACCGCATATGTGGTAGCCATTTACAACCTATAGAAGGAGGCCATTATGGCTAAATATTGTCGAATAGTCACGATTGTTGACCTGATCCGAGCCCTAGATGGTAGAGCTGCACAGCGCCTAATAAACGACGCCTGGACTTACCTAAACAAGGGCAAAAAGGACGAACCAGAATACAAATGGGAAACCTTCGAAGTTCGTTATGGTTCAGGCGAACCGATCTCTAAATGCACCGCTCATACTATCGCTAAGCCTAGCCTGGGCGACATTAAAGCTCACAATGGCGCAGATGTCCGCGTCGCATACGACATCGGCGGATACGTCATTGGCGTATGGTTGTGCCTATGGGAAAATGACAAGTTCATTAAAGTTTCTCTAGGTGAACTAGACGGCGAAGGCGATGAAGTTCACCCTGTTTTTGAAGAAGATGGTAAGTTGACAGCCTGGTATACATCCGACCTACAACTCAGTCCAGGCATCAATGAGGTGGCTCAACAAATCTGATTCTCCTTTCGTACCTCTCCTGCCCCGCTTAACCGCGGGGCATTTCTTTTACTACAACATGCATCGCACTCTACGGCAACATTGACATTGTGCTTATGCTATGTTATTATACTTGACAGATATATGCCAAAATTACACATTGAATATATACCTGATAATAACGACAGCGACGACCGACCGCTAGCTTTCATTCCTTCACTCGAACAAATTCAAGTACGGCGTGAACAGTGTCAAGAAGTCGGCCGAGTTGCCGCCACCTTTGTTGAGGACGAGCCACCACTACCGCCCGCCGAAATCAAACGACTAAAGTCAAATGAATGCGTGCGACTTAACCTTGATTTGCCGATTTGCTCTTCCTCGCACGAGATTTGCGAGAATCCCCCAGCCGCTCTGGATGGTCCAGTGGTCGCCAAAATCATGGCCAGCCGGAAAGCCTTCTATCTGGTTGATACGCGCGCAAATCATCGCCGTAATTTAACTAGTCGCAACTTTGCTTTAATCAATACAGATGACATGGATTCTATTCGTGACGATACTAGCGGCATCCAAGGACTACCTTACAATCAGCCCATAATTATTGGCCGTAAGCACCTCAGCGACAGCTTTAGCTACCCCAAGACAGTTTCTGATAATCACTTTGAGCTGCTCTATGATAAACGCGGTGTCCAGCTGATTAACCTGCAACCGCATAGCACTACGACCGTCATTGGCCATTTCGAGCCAACCAATCAAGTTGAGTATGGAGTGATATAATATCGTCATAGTTGTTTCTACAACCGTACCTTAAGGAGGAGTGATGACTAGTAACGGAATCCGCGAAGTTATCATCGCCCTATCGGGCGCCCTGATTCAAACCGACCGTTACATCAGCGGCAAGGCCGAATTCTAGCCCCATTGCTATCCGCAACCACAAACCCTCTCACCTAGTACGAGAGGGTTTTAACTTTTATAGCTCGGGTTGCCCCAGGACGCCCATTATCAGCGCCGCATCATCACCCTACCCGCTATCGTTCAATCAATTATTTGCATCTATAACGCTATATCGCAAACTAAAATAGCCCTCTGCTATATATCGTAGAGGGCTATAGAATAATTTCCTGGTGTGTCCGGCACGATTCGAACGTGTGACCTTCAGTTCCGCAAACTGACGCTCTATCCAACTGAGCTACGGACACATATTGGTAGTTAAGTTACTTGACTAATATAGCATGATTTGGCGCTTAACTCAAGCTTAGCCAGCAATGCTAATTAGATATCAGCTTGGTCGGGGCGACCCGATTCGAACGGGCGACCTCAGCGTCCCGAACGCTGCGCGCTACCATCTGCGCTACGCCCCGATAAGCTATTCTTAATTATACCACAACAACTAGGATTAAACCCACCCAGCGTGGCTACGCCACTGCTTGCCCGCCCTTGGCAGGGCGGGACTATGATTTTGTCAGCCTCTCGCCACTGCTTGCCTATTTCTTAATAGGGCGGGACACATTAGCTTATCTGTCCTTCCCTGTCAAGGGAAGGTGGCAGGCGCCAGCCTGACGGATGGGTTAACTGCCACTGGATAAGGCTTCTAGTTAGCCGAAGCCTGATAGATTTGCTCAATCGCCTGCTTTAGCGTGGCGTTGAATTCTTCGTCGCTTTGCTGTGCCCGCAGGTTTTGCAATAGCGCCCGGCTAAAGCTGGCTGGCATATTGTGGTTCTGAGCTAGCTTAGCGCAAGCTTCATCGACACTATAGCCGCCCGACAGTGCCACAATACGCACTACAGCATCGTAGTTGTATAGGTCAGCATACAAATCAGACGTAGTAGGAATACTAAACTTAAACATAATTAGATCGCTCTGGTTCCAGCTGTCTAGGTGCCTTACGATTTCTGCCTTCATTGCGTGCTCAATCTCATTCTTCTGCTCAGCATGGATATCGACCTCTGGCTCAATAATTGGCACTAGACCCGCCCCGCAAATCTGCTTAGCGATTTCGAACTGCTGGTCAATAATAGCCTTAATACCGTCATGATTTAGCTCATGGATAACGCTGCGCATCTTGGTGCCAAATACGCCGTGTTGGTTAGCCTCAGCTAAACGATTTGTCAGCTCTGGGATCGGCTTCATCAACTGTACGCCGTCCGCCTGCTCGGCCAGGCCACTATCAACCTTCAAAAACGGTACGATATGCTTGTCCTGCCACAGATATTCAGCCGTATACTTACCGTCAATCTGACTTAGCATAGTCTTCTCGAACAAAATAGCACCTAATATATGCTCATTGGTAAACGCAGGGCTAGTAATAATGCGAGCGCGCATCTGGTGCACTAGATCGAACATTTCGTCTTCGTTATGGTATTGCGATTCGTCGATGCCATAGGCCTTCAGTGCTTTCGGTGTGCTACCGCCACTCTGGTCGAGCGCCGCAATAAAACCTTTACCATGCTTCATCTGTTCTAGCATTTCTGGATTTGCCATTTATTCTCCTTTTTTGTTTCTAAATCTTAAACCAACATTAACATTAGCACGTTACGCGGATAATGTCAAGGCTACAAGTGCTATGTCAACTCATAGTCGTCGTTCGACGAAGCATCCGACGCGTTGCCGTTCAGCAGGTCGCCAAGGTTGTTGTCCTTGTATGCTTCTTGAGCCAACCGCACTGCTTCGCGTCGCGCCATTAGACGCTCGCGGTCCTTCCGGTCTTCTGCCTCAGCCTCGGCTAGCCTCTCATCTTCATCGCGAAAGCGCTTAATATAATCTGCGTAATTTGAATCGTTTATACCTAATGGCGATATTGTAACGTTATCCTTGACGGGTGCTAATTTACCGTTTTCGTCATACTCCTCGTCATACATAGCTACTTCGCGATTGTTATAGTCGTAACGTTGCACAACAATTCGCACTACCGTAGCACCCAGGCGTGAGACAAAGCTAAGCTCACCCCTATCAAATTCACGATGACGATTTAAGTGACGCGGGTCAGCTACAGACTGCCAAAAGCTCCCTATGCCTTGCGACGACTCGTCTTGGTGCCATGTATCGACAATACCACGGAGCTGTTGCTGATTACCACGCTTATCTTGGTAGGCGCCAAAATAAACATTGGCGCAACGATCTGCAATTGATTTGCGCGATTCCTCAGCTAGCATATGGTAATCAGGACCATGAATTGCAAAACGACCAAGAGCCTGTTTCAGCTCCTGGTCGCTATATTTAATTTCTCGTTCGTTTGCGTCTTCTGCCACATTGTGGCTAGCAGCCGCACTAATAATTTGATATGGTATTTGTCTATCGGGTGAGCCGACAAACTCCTGACGACTTCCTTTCATAATACCCGTATTATACAGTAACGCTAACGTTTAGTCAATATCTCTCAAGTCCCGCCCTGTCAAGGGCGGGACAAGCTGGTGCGACAGCGCCGCTGGGTGGGTTTACCTACCTTTTATTTCAGCTTTTCAGCTAGTTCGCTGATCTTTACGCGCTGTTGTTCGGTGGTGTCACGATCACGCACCGTGACGTCGTCGTTCTCTAGCGAGTCAAAGTCAATCACCACGCAATGTGGCACGCCGATTTCATCGGCCTTGCGGTAGCGCTTGCCAATGTTACCACTGTCGTCCCAGTTAACACGACCCGGCATAGCGTCATTCAACATAGCGTAAACTTCCTGCGCTTTCTTCACTAGTTCCGGCTTGTTCTTTAGTAGCGGCGAGACCGTTGCCATGACTGGTGCTAACTGATGTGGCAGACGCAGGACATTACGCTTACTACCGCCTACCTCGTCCGTCTGATAGAAGGCCGACAGAATTGCCATGATTAGGCGCTCCACACCAAACGACGGTTCGATCACGTGCGGCACAAACGGTGCGCTACCATCCTTCGGGCGGTACTCCATGGACTTCTTGGCCACCCGCTGGATGTTCTGCAGGTCAAAGTCGGTGCGGTACGCCAGACCCATCAGTTCTTCTCGGCCAATTGGGTAGTCAAACTCAATATCAATCGTGCGCTTGCTGTAGTGCGCCCGGTCGTTCTCTGGCACTTCGTATTCGTGAATCTTATCAGCTGGCAAGCCAATCACCTGCTCTAGGAACTCGTGAATTAAGCCCAGCAGCATAGTGAATTCTTTATCCCACCCCTCCGGTCGGACAAAGTACTCAATCTCCATCTGCTCGAACTCGCGTGAGCGGAAAATAAAATCACGCGGGCTAATTTCGTTGCGGAACGCCTTACCCTGTTGCGCCAAACCAAACGGTAGGTTTGGATACAAAGTATCAACCACATTACGGTAATTAGTGAAAATGCCTTGGGCAGTTTCGGGGCGCAGATAAGCCACTGCCTCGGCCGTATCGACCGGACCTACCGTCGTCTTAAACATCATGTTAAAGCTGCGCACATCAGACAATGGGTTACCATCAGGTGACTTAATGTCGTGCTCGCGAATCAGTTTGGTGATTTCCTCGTTAGTCAGACCTTCAGCCTCGATACCCTTGTCTTTCAATAGGTGATCGGCACGGTAGCGGCGATGATTTACGGTGTCCTCTACCAACGGATCAGCAAAAGTGGCGACATGGCCCGATGCCTGCCAAACCTTGGGATTCATAATGATGGCGGCATCCACGCCGTAGACTTCCGGGCGCTTGTCCACCCAGAAATTCCACCATAGGTCCATCACCCGGCGCTTCAATTCAACACCTAGTGGACCCCAGTCCCATGTACCGGCCAGCCCGTCATAAACGGCTGAGCCCTGAAATATAAACCCCCTGCGCTTACATAGCGAAATAATATCTTCCATACGGTCTATTATACTACAAAATATTATGCCTCCCTTTAGTAAAGGGAGATACTGATTTACTTCCCTGCTGCAATCTGCGACAGGTAGAGGACGCCGGCAATGGTTTGGTCGGTCAGGCCGCTCAGACGCGCTAGTAATTCTGCGTTATTTACCGCCATGATGCGCAATAGTTTAATGGTCGAGGAATCATATTGGCCGTTCGGGTTGTAGCTAAACGCGCTCTCACTGACACTGTAATCGTAGCGGGCGTCCTCCACCAGCTTCATTCCCCGTACGTCGGTCATTAGATTTAACTCACTACCCATTAGGCGCGCCACCCGCAAGTAGAACCAGGCCTTCGATAACCGTAGATCTACTGTCAGGTTATTTAGCACCTGCATGGTCTGCATCAGGATTTTATATAGCTCGGGCGAGTCCACGGTATTGCTGATATCGGCCACCTTCTTAATCGCTTCATAGCCGAACTGCAGGCGATCGTAATCAGTCATAATCTGGTCGTAAAATTTAATAATCTGCGCCCCAGTTAGCGTCCACATGCCGTCGATGTTCATACTGCTCTTAACTAGGTTCAGCTGGCACTCGGCAAACAGCTCAATGCCGCCGGCCAATTTCGACCGCTCGCGTCGCACGCCCTTAGCAATCACGGCAATCTGGCTGTCGTTGGGGGTTAGTACGGTCAGGATGCGGTCGGCCTCACGATAGTTAGTCCGCCGCAGGATAATGCCAGTAGTTTTTAGATTTTGCACCATATGTCCTCCATCTGATACGTCGCCTTATCCAGTACCGCCACTACACCGAACTGCCGCACATCGGCCAGTGCAATATTATGGCCAGAAGCAGATAGGATAATCTTCGGTAGTTTCAGTGTATCGTCATAGGTTGCCATTTCATTCAATAGAGTCAGGGCATTTAGCTGTCCCAGGTGGATATCCATTATCAACGCTCGATAGCTACCTTGGTCTAAGGCGTCAAAGACCCGATCGGGCTTGCTGACTACGGTTACTTTGTAGCCGCGCTTTTTTAACGTTCGTCCTAAGCTGTCAGCAAACCATGCATCATCCTCTAGGAGCAACACGGATTTCATAGCGCCTCCAACAGACTCATCTGACGGCTAAGCGGTAAATAGGTTTCAATGGTAACTCCGCCCTGCTGGTGGCGATGCATCTCAACATGGCCATGCATAGCCTGGGTTAGTTTGTCGGCTAGCAACAGGTTTAAACTACCCATCAACGGCCGGGCATGTATCGGATTAAGTTCGCCTATCAAATTGCCGGGATTCAGTAATGATGCATCTCTTCGGCCATCAAAATCCGTCCCATAGTCACGAATCGCCACCTTGACTTCATCTTTAGTCGTCGTCTGTACTGCTACCTTAACTGGGCACTCCGACCGATTGTAGCGCAGAGCATCAGTCAGGAAGCGCATCAGAATCTCTCTTAGTGTCTGGTAATTACCCACAGCTACTGGCTGCTGATGATGCGGTGGTAGCTCACAAATAAATGGACGTTTTAGCCCATGGCTAAGCGGCTGCGCACTGCGACTAACTTCTTGCACTAAACCGCACAGTTGAATAGGCTCTAGCCGCAAATTGTCTTCGAGTGGACTAGCTGCTTGCGCCAGCTGATCAACTACCTGTAGCGCTTCATTTAGCGTGAGCTGCATCTGTTCCAACACCGCGCTCTCGCCTGACTTTATACTATCACCCTCTGCTAGTTCAAAGGAGAGTTGCCTTAGACGCACTAGCGGTGCTCGAAGATCACGCGACGCCGCAGCTACCGATAATGCACCTAGGTCTAACCCCTCCCACTTCATATCTATATTTAGTATAGCAAAATCCGAAAATTGATGTCGCTTATGCTATAGATATTTTTGGCTTAATTAACTAAGGCTGGAATTGCAACGTAGTAAGAATAGTGTTATTAAAGTCAGCCACAAAGTCCGAGCGATCCACATACAGGCGTAATGTTTTATCACGTACCTTGAATATCACGGCAGAACCATTAATTGTGTCACTCAGCTGCCCGTCAACACGAATACCTTGGTAGCCTGCAAAACCTTCTTTAGCGCCAATGACAACTGGGTTTGCTGTCACTTTGCCATCTTCAACCAAACTTTCGTAACTTTTTACTACGTCTGAATAAACATCGTTGGTTACACTAACTCGCAATGCATAAGGAGTCACATTAGGGTTGGCCTTTGGGACCATTGATGGATAGAAATACACCTGTAAATTGCCGTCACTGCTCTCAGCAGTATAGCCCGACCATGTCTTAGGATAGTCAAAACGAACAGAGCCCATCTCTGACGGACCTTGATAAGTCGAATTCGGCTTCTTCTGCTCTTCGGTAAACCTCGCTTGGTCGTCTTTTTGCTGCTGCTCCTTAGCCTCGGTCACCGCAGCATCAACCTTAGCCTGGCCGTTCTTCTGCCAGTCCACCATACCCGAATAGGCCCAGACGAAGGCACCGGCCGCTCCCACTAGAAATACCGCCAATAATATAGTTGCAATTAATAGTGGATTGACCGCCCCTCGCTCGTCATGTTTCATGCACTCATTCTAGCATAAGCGTTATTCTTCTTCAAACTTTTCCAACTTCAGCTTGATTTGGTTGACCTTGTTTTCCGTTTCGGCTAGGCGCTGTTTGATTTGCTCCGCTAACTTAACGCCTTCATCAAATTTCTTGGTCGCTTGCTCGATATCTACATCACCGGCATTAAACCACGCGACGATCTCGTCCAGCTGCGCCATCAGCTGGTTTAAATCGGTTTTATTATTTTGCTCGGACATCTGTTACCTCCGTATCAATTAAATTAGTATCCGTTTCAATAGTCAGCTTAACACCCTTGTCCGGTGGCGATTTCAATAGGTGTTCACCTGCCCAGATCAAGGCGTAACCGCGCTTTAAGGCGGCCCGCGGATTATAGGCGTTCAGTGTGCCGGTGGCCGTAGTAAAGCGCGCCTTGGTATCCCTTAGGCTCCGGTCAGTCAGTTGGCTAATCCGGTCTAAACTACGCAACAACTGATCGCGTTGTCCTTGCACCTGCAGCTCCAACGTCCGCACCATGCCCGACAGTTTATCCGACGTGGCCGCCAGTAGCTCCCGCCGGTCGGGCACCAGTAGCTCCGCCGCATTGGACGGCGTGCTAGCACGCAAGTCGGCCGCCAGGTCCGCCAGCGTCGTATCAATCTCGTGACCCACACCAGTAATGGTCGGAATACGACTAGCCGCAATGACCCGCACCAGCTTCTCGTCGTCAAAGACCGCCAGGTCATCGCGCGAGCCACCACCGCGCAGAATGGCCAGCACTTCCGGCGGATCAGGTAGCTCGTTCATCTGATGAATCGCACTAATAATCTGGTCAGCCGCCACATCGCCCTGCACCTGTGTTGAGATCACGTCGATGGTCAGCCCCGACATGCGGGCGCTCAGGATTTTAATGAAGTCGGCATAGCCCGCCGCCTGCACCGACGAGATCACGCCGATGTGTTGTGGCAGTTTTGGCAGTATCCGTTTGCGCCGTACGTCGAATAAGCCCTCAGCGGTCAGCTTCTTCTTTAACAGCTCAAAGGATTTTTTAATCGAGCCCTCACCCACTGGCTTAATTAACTGGACCGTCAGACTGAAGCGCCCCCACTTGGTTAGGCCGGGGCGTGCCCGCACCTTCACTTTCATACCGTCCTCTAGAGCAATACGCAAGTTATAAATCGGCATGAAGCAGTTCAGGATTCCATCCTTGTCCTTCAGGTCAAAGAACACCCACTTCCCCTGATTGACCTTATAGTTCGCCACCTCACCGATCACATCAATATATGGCACAGCCGTTTCCATAATCTGGTTGATGACTGCAATGGCCTGCGATACTGTAAATTCTGGTGGCGTACCCGGTAAATTATCTCGTTTATCCACGCTTATTGCCCTCCTTCTTCACAGACTTAGCCACAGACTTAGCCACGGCTTTTCCATAGCTTTTGTCCACTTTATCCACGGCTTTTCCACCATTTTTAGCTGGTTTATCCACAGATTTATCGCACTTATCCACAGGCCGGCCGTACTTATGTATGGCGTGTTGATAGACAAAGAACCCCGTACTAATAGTGCCGGCTAACAGCAGTGCCCGCGTCAAAATCACGCCGGCTAAGGCGGCTGCCGCCGGCACACCACCAGCCAATAGAATCGACACCATGACCGCCTCGTAGGCACCCACACCGCCCGGCGTAATCATTAGACCGCCACCAACGGTCGCCGCCCCGTAAGCAATTAGCAGAATCGCCGGATTAACGAAAGTTCCCAGCGCCAGGAAGGTTACAAAAAACAGCGACACATCTAGTACGTTAAAGGCAAAACTCCATATAATCGGCCGCTTTAATAGCACCTTGTTGGCCTTTAGCGCCGTAAGGTCGTCATGAAAGTCAAAAAAGAACTGGTCCAGTGCATCGGTTGTCAGTACGTTCGCCCGTCGGCCAAAGGTTACCTTCTCGACAACCTTATTTACCCACTTGCTCAGCCAGTGACTAAAGCTCGCGATCCGCTCCTTCGAGCCAAAAACATAATTGCCAAAGGCTACCACAAAAATTAAGACCGTGACCGCCACTGCCGTGGCTACTACCACCCAGTTGGCCGTACGATCCTCGATAGTCGCCCAGACTAGCGCCGCCGCCATTAGGCACATGAAGGTACCGAACTGCACAATAATACGCATTACCTGTGTCATAGTCGCTTGACCCGCCGGTACACCGTGACGCCCCAAACGCCACACCATATAACCCGCCCCGGCCACGCCAGCTGACGGAAAGACATGGTTGACAAAGGTAAATTCTAGCGACATGCCGGTCGCCTGTAAGGGCGTCACCTGCTTTAACTGACCGCGCGCGCGTAGATAAGAGAAAAATATTTCCGTATTAGCATAATATGAGGCAAACTGTAGCGGAATCAGTAGCAGTATCAACCAGATGTTCGCCCGCCCCAGCAGATTCCAGGCCTGTCCCAGCTCATGTCGCGCCGCTACTAAAACGACAATCAATAAGACAATAGTAATAATATTAAACCAGAAGCGGAAGCCGCCGTGATGATGCCGCCACACCCGGCGTCGTGCCACATCAAATCCGTGACCCAGTCCCTCCTTGAATCGTTGCATAGGGATATTATAGCAGAATTAAAGCCCCAGTCACACATGAATGTGACTGGGGCTAAATAAGGATGCGCAGAGATCAGTGCGAGTGGCCGTGCCTTAATAAGCGGCGTCC
>ERZ808242.770-NODE-770-length-21499-cov-22.839675_pt1 | contig 21499 bp, 18 predicted proteins | sample MGYA00521244_ERZ808242 | MGnify/ENA primary metagenome ERZ808242 (study PRJEB31516, sample SAMN03275573) | gut metagenome | biome: mammalia-associated habitat; material: feces | host: Papio cynocephalus | place: Kenya | collected 2012-07-27 ... | reverse complement strand
TCCAGAAGCAGGTATTGGCAGACGAGAAGAGCCAGAAGTACTTGGAGGGATTCAACGTGCTGAAGGTGATCATCGTGCCAAAGAAGATTGTCAACGTCGTATTGAAGAAGTAATCATTATGTAATATATGCGGAAGGTCGTCTTATCTATCAAGGCGACCTTCCCTGCTTTAAATCTTACGAGAGAAAAATTATGCAAATAGCAATCAGTCAGACGATAAAGAATGAGTTCAAGGACTATTTCTATATCACCTTGGGACTCCTATTATATACATTTGGTTTCACCGTATTCTTATTGCCTTACCAAATAGTAACGGGTGGCGTAACGGGTTTGGCGGCCGTCATCTACTACGGCACAGGCATACCTATCTATTTGTCATATTTCGTCATCAATGTGGCGTTGCTCGCCTTGGCGCTCAAGATACTGGGCTTCAAGTTTATGATCAAGACGGTGTATGCCATCCTGATGCTCTCCGTGTTCCTGGGCATCGCCCAAGACTGGGCTACAGGTCCTCACGGCGAGATGACGCAAGTACTGGGAGAAGGACAAGACTTCATGTCGCTCGTCATCGGCTGCTGCTGCACGGGCATCTCGCTTGCCATCGTCTTCCTGAACAATGGTAGCACGGGAGGCACCGACATCATCGCCGCCGTGGTAAACAAGTATCACAACATCTCTTTGGGAAGAGTGCTCATCTTCGTGGATTTCCTCATCGTGGGCAGTTCCTTCTTCGTCTTCCGCGACAAGCCGGGTTACGAAACGATAGACGCAGTGAGAAAGGTGGTGTTCGGTCTCTGTACGATGATTATCGAAAACCTGATGCTCGACTACGTGATGAATGCCCGCCGAGAGAGTGTGCAGTTTATGATATTCAGCAAGAAATATCAAGAGATAGCCAACGCCATCGGCACCCAGATGGACCACGGCGTTACCATTCTCGATGGCCATGGCTGGTACACGGGCAACGAAATGAAGGTACTCTGTATCTTGGCAAAGAAAAACGAGAGCACCTACATCTTCCGCATCGTGAAGATCATCGACCCGAATGCCTTCGTGAGCCAAAGCTCCGTCATCGGTGTATATGGCGAAGGATTCGACGAGATGAAAGTGAAAATCAAAGAGAAAGACATCAAACAAATCACACAAGATAACTTACAATCATGAAGATAGTTTTTGCTACCAACAACCAGCACAAGCTCCAGGAGATACGCGACATCCTGGGCAACGACTACGAAGTGGTATCCCTGAAGGAGATAGGCTGCGACGTGGATATTCCAGAGACTGGCAATACGCTGGAAGAGAATGCCTTGCAGAAGGCACAATATATTTATGACCATTATCACATCAGTTGCTTCGCCGATGACACAGGCTTGGAGGTAGAGGCTCTGGATGGAGCACCAGGCGTACACAGTGCCCGCTACGCCGAGGGAACCGACCACGACAGCGAGGCGAACATGGCGAAACTGCTGAGAGAGCTGAATGGCAAGGAAAACCGCAAGGCTCGCTTCCGCACCGTCATCTGCTACATCGAGAAGAAAGACGTATGCCCTTGCGGCTGCACCAGCATCAAGAAAATACATGAGTTCGAGGGCATTGTGAACGGCACTATCGCCACAGAGAAGCATGGCACCGAAGGCTTCGGCTACGACCCAGTGTTTGTGCCAGAAGGCTACGATAAGAGCTTCGCCGAACTGGGCGAGGAAATCAAGAACGGCATCAGCCACAGAGCCAGAGCCGTGGCAAAGCTGGCAGAATATCTGAAGAAATAGACAGCCCCGTGATGAAGAATAGACTGCTCCCTGACAAGGAAATGGACAGCCCCCGTGATGATGATAACAAAAGAAAAGTATAGACGATATGATTAATACGCTCTCGATATTAATCCCTACCTATAACAATGTGTGCGTTGAGCTTGTAAAATCCTTGCAAGCTCAAGCATCCTTGTTGTCTGCATCATTTTCATCTTCTTTATCTTCATCGTCATCGTCTTCTTTATCTTCATCGTCATCGTCTTCATCCGATTCCAACATCATCTTATCCTCAGCCTTCGAATACGAGATTCTTGTAGCAGACGATGGCTCCACTGATTCATCCTCCATAGAATCCAACCGTATCATCAACAGCCTGGAGCATTGCCGATACATCGAGAGAAAACAAAACACTGGCAGGGCTGCCATTCGCAATTTCCTGGCTAGGGAAGCCAAATATCCTTGGCTGCTGTTCATCGACAGCAATATGCAGGTCATCAGCAAGAGTTTTCTCGCCCGATACCGAAACGCCAAGCAGTGCGACGTAATCTATGGCGGATACCAAATCAAGAGAGATGCCGAGACCCAAGAACGATTCCAATACAACCTGCGCTACACCTTCGAACTCGCCAGTCCGCAGAATGGCGACTACCGACTACGGCAAGTCAATCCCTATGCGGATTTCCATACTTCCAACTTCATGGTGAAGCGAAACATCCTGCTAACCCATCCGTTCGACGAACGTTTTACACACTATGGATACGAAGACGTAATCTGGGGAAAGACGCTGAAAGACAATCATATACACATAGAGCACATGGATAATCCACTGGGTTATCCACATTTCATTGGCAATATGTCTTTCCTCCTCAAGACAGAAGAGAGCCTATGCAACCTCTATCAGTTTAGAAAAGAACTCAAAGGCTACTCCAAGGTCATCGACTACGCCCATCGCCTCAAGAGCTGGCACCTCTACCCCGTATGCCAACGTTTGTTTCCTCTGCTCAGCTTGCCAATAAAAGCCAGGTTGACAGGCAATAAACCCAGCATATTCTGGTTTAATATATATAAGTTATTATACTATATACATCTAGACGCATGAGCAAGAAACAAGTCATAACCCTCCTTTGGCTGATTATTCAGGCATTCACCCTCCCAGCCTTCGCCGCCATCGGCGACTGGAAAGCCTATATGGCTTACAGCGAAGTGCAGGAGATAGAACAAGCGGGAAACCTCATCTTCGTGCAGGCTTCCAACAACCTCTATGCCTATAACCCAAACGACCAAAGCATCCAAACCTTCAGCAAGATAAACTATCTAAGCGACTGCAACATTCGGCACATCGCCTACAACAAGACTGCCAAGCGGCTGCTCATCCTCTATGGCAACGGAAACATCGACTTGATGAATGTGAACAACTTCCATGTCAATAATCTCCCCGATTATTACGATGCCTCCATCACGGGCGACAAAGACGTGAACGACATCCATATGGATGGGAAATATGCTTATCTTAGCAACGGATTCGGCATAGTAAAGGTGAACGTGAGCGATGGAGAAATCAGCGATACTTACAACCTGGGCTTTCAGGTAAACTGGTGTGAAATAAAAAACAACTTTATCTACGCCTATAGCCAGCCGCATGGACAATACCGAGCATCGCTCAGCCAAAACTTGCTCGACAAAAACAACTGGAGCCTAGTAGGTGGCTATGTGAGCAAGACGCAGGAAGACCAAACGGAACTCAAAAAACTGGTGAGCACCCTACAGCCCGATGGCCCTAAATACAATCATTTTTGGTACATGAAGTTCGCCAACAACCAACTCTACACCTGCGGTGGAGCCTTCCTCTCGGGACTATCCCAAGATACCCGCCCAGGCACCATTCAAGTGCTCAACAACGACCAATGGCAAATCTACCAAGACGATGTGGCCAGCGTCACGGGCTATCCCTACCAAGACATCAACTGCGTAGAGCCTGATGCTAATAATCCGCAACACGTCTTCGCCTCAGGAAGAACAGGACTCTATGAGTTTACCGACGGCAAGCTTACACATTATTATAATAAGGACAACAGTCTGCTGGAAGGAGCCGTGGATGGCAACCAAATACTGGGCAACGACTATGTTTTGGTACACAGCCTCCTATCGGATAAGTCTGGCTCGCTATGGGTACTCAATAGCCAAGCCTCCCACCGCTCCATCCTGGAAAGGAAAGACAACGAGTGGAAAGCCCTCGACCAAGCGCAGCTGATGGAAGACAACTATAGTTTCGCAGCCATGACAGGACTGATGCAAGATAAAAATGGAGTCTTATGGTTTGTCAACGACAACCACCAAGCCCCTGCCATCGCATGCTATCAGCCGCAAACCAATGAGCTGCAAATGATGAAAAAACCTTTCAGCAACCAAGACGGCGTAAGCATCGACCTATATTATATCAAATGTATCAAGGAAGACTTGGAGCACAACCTCTGGGTAGGCACCGACCAAGGTCCCTTCTACATCACCCAGAACACCTTTGCATCCAACTCGCCTACCCTAACCCAAGTAAAGGTACCGAGAAACGACGGCACCAACTATGCCGACTATTTGCTGAGCGGAGTAGATATTACCTGCATCGCCATCGACGCAGCCAACAGAAAATGGTTTGGCACCAGCAACAACGGTGTCTATCTAATAAGTGCCGACAATATGGAACAAATAGAGCATTTCACGGCTTCCAACAGCCCTTTGCTCTCCAATAACATCGAGTCGCTCGCCATCAACGACGCCACGGGCGAAGTATTTATAGGAACCAACCAGGGGCTCTGCTCCTACATGAGCGATGCCACCGCCACCAGCAACGAGATGACAAAAGACAACGTGTGGGCCTACCCTAACCCCGTAAAGCCCGACTACACGGGTCTCATCACCATCACAGGCTTGACCTTTGATGCAGACGTGAAAATCGTAAGCACCAATGGAAGCCTTGTGAACCAAGGCAGAAGCAATGGCGGCACCTACACCTGGGATGGCAACGACCTAAAAGGCAGAAGAGTGGCAAGCGGCATCTATATGGTAGAGACTGCCACTAGCAACGGAAGCCAAGGCACCGTATGCAAAATAGCCATCATAAGATAATATAAATCTTTGTTGGGATTATGTTAGGATTATGTTAGAATTATGTTAGATTAAATGAAACTGAGTATTATTACCCCCGTATATCGCACAGAAGCCACCCTCAAGAGATGTGTGGAGAGTGTCTTGAAGCAATCATTCACCGACTATGAACTTATCCTCATAGACGATGGATCAGACGATGCTTGCCCCCAACTCTGCGATGAATACGCAGAAAAAGACAGCAGAGTTAAGGTAATCCACACTGAGAACAAAGGATTGGGCGAAGCTCGCAACAAAGGAATAGAAATAGCCACAGGCGAATACGTCACCTTCATAGACAGCGATGATGCCATCCAAGAAGGCACACTGCAAGTCCTCATGGACGAACTTTCTCAACACCCCGACGTGGATATCTTGGAATATCCTATCAAAGAAAGAATAGGAAACCCCAAGAAAGAAAAAGTACTCTCTTTCGAACCCAAGGAATATGAAAATCCACTGGACTATTGGCTAGGAGAACGAGTATTCGACCACACCTATGTATGCAATAAGGTTTTCAAGAACAACCTATTGCACCAAGGAACCCGTTTCGCTGGAGAAAAAAACTTTGAAGACGTACTTTTCACACCTTTGATTATCAATCTTCCCCCATGGCGCGAAAATAAAAATACCCTAAAAATCAGGGTTACCAATGTGGGGTTATACCTATATTATTGGAATAGCAACGGAATCACTGCCAAAGCCGAACGATTTGACTTGCTGTGCCTATATATGGGTAACATGCTCTCTTTACGCAACACCCTGGAAAGATTAAAACAACGAGAAAAAGAAACATTCGATAAATACAGAGATACACTAGAGGATTACATGGCTAGAATCCTCAACATCTATCTGGATCTCTATGATTTGACAAGAGACACCTGCGTGGGCGGTTCGCTCTTACATGATGTAAGATGGCTAGCCCGACAAGGAGAACTCACTCATTACAAACTGAAACTTTTCAACAAATTAGGATTTAAGCTATGCGTAATCAACAGACTTTTACACAAAATATACAGACAACACCCTTGGTAAGTTTCATCATCACCACTTACAACCTACCAACGGAATATCTGGAAGAATGCCTCAAGAGCATCCTTCAGCTTTCACTGAACCCCAAGGAGAGAGAAATCATCTTGGTGGATGACGGCAGCGACATCTGCCCACTCAATGGATTGACCGAATATCTTTCCGACATCATCTATCTGCGTCAGCCCAACCAAGGAGTCAGCGTGGCACGCAACTACGGAATGAAGATAGCCAGAGGTAAATTCATACAGTTTGTAGATGGCGACGACTATCTTCTGCAGACTGCCTACGAGCATTGCCTCGACATCGTGAGATACCACCAGCCAGACATCGTGACATTCGATTTCATCAAGCACAGCAAGACAAACGAAATCCCTTACGAGCTGCCTCTTCCTATATCGGGGACAGAATATTTGAACACCTATAACTTGCATGGTTCTGTCTGCACTTACATCTTCCGCCGAAGCATCAAAGGCACACTGGAGTTTACGCCTGGCATCGCCTATGCCGAGGACGAGGAGTTTACGCCACAGCTGTTCTTGCGTGCCGAGCGAATCTTCAAGACCAACACAGAAGCTTATTTCTATCGAGAGAATCCAAACTCCGTAAGCCAGCTATTAGACAAGGAGAAAATCAGCCTCAGAATGGACAACCACCTGGAGGTTATCCTGCACCTACAAAAGTTACTCGACAAGATACCAGTGGCAGACCGACAAGCCCTGAGCCGACGCATCGCCCAACTTACCATGGACTATCTTGTGAACAACATTCGGCTGAAACACTCCTTGATAGCCCTCAACCACGCCATCAAAAAGCTAAAGAAGTATGGGCTTTATCCACTTCCAGACAAGGAATACACCAAGAAATACACCATGTTCAGAAAGATGGTAAGTACATACGTAGGCAGAATGGCGCTCTTATTCTTCATCAAGAAATAAACAGATCGAAAACAAGAAACCAAGAAATAAGAAACCAAGAAACAGATATTAAGAAACTATAATTAAGAAACAGGCTATTATGAAGATACTACTTATGGGAGAATACAGCAACGTACACGCCACCCTGGCAGAAGGACTCCGAAAGCTGGGGCACCAAGTAACGGTGCTCTCCAATGGCGATTTCTGGAAAGATTATCCCCGAGATATTGACATGGTGAGAAAGCCTGGAAAACTGGGAGGCATCTGCTACCTCATTAAGTTATCCACAAAGTTATACAAGCTCTGTGGATATGATATTGTGCAACTTATCAACCCGATGTTTCTAGAGTTGAAAGCCGAACGTATTTTCCCCATCTATCGCTATCTGCGCCGCCATAACAAGAAAATCATCCTAGGAGGATTTGGCATGGATTACTATTGGGTTAGCGTTTGCTGCCAAGACAAGCCTCTGAGATACAGCGATTTCAATATCGGAGACACATTGCGTACCAACACCGACGCACAAAGGGAAAAGAAAGATTGGCTGGGAACGGCGAAAGAACACCTCAATCGAATGATAGCAGAAGATTGCGACGGAATCGTAACTGGACTCTATGAATATTGGGCGTGTTATCAACTCCGTTTTCCACAGAAAACAGTCTTTATCCCCTTCCCTATCAAACCATATTTATCAACATCGAACAACAATGAAAGAAAGCTGAAACTCTTCATCGGCATCAACAAAAGCCGAAGCGAGTACAAGGGCACAGATATTATGCTTCGTGCAGCCCAAGCCATCGTTGAGAAATATCCCGACAAGGTGGAACTACGCATCGCCGAGAACGTCCCCTTTGCGCAATACGTAGAAATGATGAACGGTAGCGATGCCATTCTCGACCAACTTTACAGCTATACGCCCTCGATGAATCCACTGGAGGCTATGGCTAGAGGCATCGTTTGCATAGGTGGTGGCGAGCCGGAAAACTACAAAATCATCCATGAAGACCGATTACGTCCCATCATCAATGTAAAACCTAATTACGACAGTGTTTATCACGAATTAGAAGAGCTCGTCAATCATCCTGAGCAAATAGCTTTACTCAAGGAGCAAAGCGTGGAATACGTCAGCAAACACCATGATTATATCAAGGTAGCCAAAGAATATGAGGCTTACTATAGAAAAATTCTTTTAAACTAAGAGAAAGTTATGTTTATAAGTTTTGAACTTAAGTTCATAAGCTTTGAATATATATTCAAAGCTTATGAACACACATTCAACGTCTCTGAATGGAGATTCAGAGGCACAGAAAAACACATTTCCTAAGGAACAAATACTTTTTAAGAGAGCGAAAGCATCTTTTCGATAGGCTTAACAGCTTCCTTGGCGATGGCCGGGTCAACCTCTACGGTAGGCCAACCAAACTTCAAGGCGTTGTATATCTTCTTGAGCGAGTTCATCTTCATATACTCACACTCGTTGCAGCTGCAACCTACTCCACCCTCGCTTACCTCTGGTGGCACAGGATAGAAAGTGACGTTAGGACAATTGCGCTCCAACTCGTGCAGGATACCAGCCTCTGTGGCGATGATATACTCCTTGATTTCAGGATGCTCCTCGGCATAGTGCAGCATTGTAGCTGTAGAACCCTTTACGTCGGCAACGGCAAGCACAGGGGCCTTGCACTCCAGGTGAGCCATCACCACAGCGTCAGGGTGCTCCTTCTTGAGCTTCACGATAGCCTCTACAGAGAATTTCTCGTGTACGTGGCAACCGCCATTCCACAAGAGCATCTTTCTGCCCGTCACACTGTTGATATAGTTGCCGAGGTTATAGTCTGGACCGAAGATGAGTTTCTCGTCCTGTGGGAAACTGTCAATAACCTTCTTGGCGTTGCCACTGGTCACTACACAATCGGTCAAGGCCTTCACGGCAGCCGTAGTGTTCACATAACTGATTACCTTGTAGCCAGGGTGCTCCTCCTTGTATTTCTTCAAATCCTCAGCCTTGCAGCTGTCGGCGAGCGAACAACCAGCGTTCAAGTCAGGGCAAAGCACTGTCTTGTCTGGACTCAAGAGTTTGCAAGTCTCCGCCATGAAGTGTACGCCGCACATCACCATCACCTTGGCATCGGTCTCAGCAGCCTTGCGAGCCAAAGCCAAAGAGTCGCCCACGAAGTCGGCGATGTCCTGAATCTCTCCCACCGTGTAGTAGTGGGCAAGGATTATCGCATCTTTCTCCTTGCAGAGCTTTCTGATTTCAGCCTTCAAGTCTAGGGCGTCGTCAACAGGTTCGTCCACATAACCTTTCTCAATCCATTCTTTTTTCACCATAACATTAATATTATATTTCTTTATTTCTTATTTTAAAAAGAGATTATAAGGATGATGATATGACGTGGATAAGTGGATAAAAAACACACTAAATATTTGCGTTTTCCGTTATCCATATCTTGTTCAGAGTTATCAGATGTAGGCTTGGAAATCTTTTTCTTGGTCCTTAACTGCTTAACTCTTTTATCAACATTTCCCCAATTTGGTGCAAAGTTAATAAGTTTATATCTTTTATCGGTCAAAAATTGCGAAAAAGTTTCTAAAAACTTAATAATAACCCTGTGGATATCCCTATTCCTTGGGTTGAAATAGGTGGCGGGTGGATAACCACAAAGTTATGCAATAGTTATTATTGGGGTTTTCCGTACACTTTTCCACGGGTTTGTGGATAATGAAAAAAGCAGTTTTTCCAAGTTTTGTATCACTTGGGAAAACTGCTTTCTTAGTTTATTTCTTCTTGAGTACTGCCTCTACTTTTTCCACGACAAGTTCTGGAGAGATGTTCTTCAGGCAAGCCAAGTCGCCACGCATGCAAGGCTTGTTGCCGTAGATGCTGCAAGGGCGGCATGGCATGTCGAGTTGCACGGCATTGTCTGGACTTTGGTGCCATCCCATAAATCCTGCGTAGGGATGGGTGGCTCCCCAAATACTCACCACTGGGGTGTTGACCAATGAGGCCAAGTGCATATTGGCACTGTCCATGCTCACCATCAGTCGGAGATGGCTCATCAGAATGAGTTCGTGCGAAAGTCCGTCGAGATGTGCGGAGGCATTCACTACTTGTGGATATTTTTCAGCCCACTGGTTCATCACAGGAGTTTCATTCTCTCCGCCACCAAACAGGAAGATACGGCAATGGGGGTGATTGTGAATCAGATGTTCTATCACCTTCTCCATCAATTGTATGGGATATATTTTGCCTGCGTGGGCGGCGAATGGAGCTATGCCTATCCAAGGTTGGTCTGGGTTATCCGCCTTCTTGTTGATAACTGGGTGGATTTCCTTGCCGTTATCCACGTTGACTTGGAAAACTTCTTCGGGGAGCAGGTTTAGGTCTCCCCCTTCCTCCGGGAAGATGGAAGTGAAGTCCATTTTGATGGGATAACCTAACTGTGCGAAGACATCCGCATAGTTTTGGAAAGATGAAGGTTGTTTTTCCAGCACCTTGCCGTTGGTGGCTACAAGCTTGCGTTTGCCCCTGCGGTGTTTGTCGATGTGAGCCACTTTGAAACTAGCTAGGTTGAAGCGCATACGCAGATAGCTAGAGCGTAAAACGCTATGCAGGTCGGCTATGGCCGTAAATTGTTTGGCTATGAGACGACGGTAGAGTGCATTGAGTCCCTTCACACCTTTGTACTCCCCCTTGATATCTGCTTCCATGAAACCCACGTTTGGGGCGAGGTTCTCGAAGAATGGGCGAGCGAACGGGCGACTTAATACGGTGACTCTAACATGTGGATATTGCTTGGCTAGTGAATACACCACAGGCACAGTCATGGCAACATCGCCCATGGCTGAGAATCTTATCACAAGTATATGCTCTGTCTTCATCTGTCTAATTCTGTATATATAATAAAGGTGTAGGAGGATTGATTGGTTCCTCTTTTTCTTAAGTAGAGAGCGGAAAGAAGCCTATCTGAGTATGAAGGTTATTATTTTCCTAAACTGAATGTGAAGATTATCAGTTTTCCTAACTAATATGAAGTTTATTTACTTTTGGTTGTAAAGCACAGGATTAGTTGAAGGATCGTTGTACATCTTCATCTGTCGATATACCTTCATGTATTTTCTTCCAGCCTCAATGTCCTCCAAGAGTTGGTCGATGGCAGTGGAAAGATCCACCTGCTGCTCTAGCAATACGTCGAGTTTTGCCTGGCATTTAGCCTTGTGTTCGGCTGAAGCCTCCGGACGTTCTACCTGCTCCTTCATGTGATAAATCTTGAGGGCGAGGATACTCAGGCGATCTACAGCCCAAGCAGGGCTTTCGGTGTTGATGCGAGCGTCAGCCTGTACCTTTACGTCTTTGTATGTTTCGCGGAAGTAAGAATCGATTTGCTCCACGAGGTCTGTACGGTCCTGGTTACTCTTGTCGATGCGACGCTTCAAGACAAGTGCCTCGGCCGGGTCAATCTGAGGGTCTCGGATGATATCCTCGAAGTGCCACTGTACGGTGTCTATCCAACATTTGAGGTAAAGACGGTTCTCGATGGTGCCTTCAGCGAACGGATTATTGATTGGGGTATCAATATTGTCCTTGATATGATAATCGGCTATCGCCTGATTAAAAATCTTATTAGCGTTTTCTGTAAATGTCATGCGGTTTGAAATGTTTGATTAAATACCGTACAAAAGTAATAAATTTATCTCAAAGTGCCAACAAAAAAGCGAAAAAAGGCGAAATCTATGCACAATTTAGGGGTGTTTGTGCACAGAAAGGTACTTTTTTCGCCAAAATATTTGTGTATATTAAAAAAAATGTGTTCCTTTGCACCCAGATTTTTAATTAGAAATTAATTTATAAACATTTTAAAGGTTACAATTATGTCAGAAATTGAAAGCAAAGTAAAGGCAATTATCGTTGATAAGCTCGGTGTTGATGAGGCTGAAGTTAAGCCAGAGGCAAGCTTCACAAATGATCTCGGTGCAGATTCATTGGATACTGTAGAGTTGATCATGGAGTTCGAGAAGGAGTTCTCTATCTCTATCCCAGACGATAAGGCTGAGAAGATTGCTACAGTAGGTGACGCTATCGCTTATATTGAGGAGAACGCTAAGTAATTTTAGCCACTAATTCATATTAAATGGAATTAAAAAGAGTTGTAGTAACAGGTCTTGGTGCTGTGACTCCAGTGGGAAACACTCCTGAGGAAACTTGGGAGGCTCTCCTCGCTGGTAAGAGCGGTGCTGCCCCTATTACTCATTTCGATACAACAAATTTCAAGACTAAGTTTGCTTGCGAGGTGAAGAACCTCAACATCAACGATTGGATTGATCGCAAGGAGGCTCGCAAGCTCGACCGTTACACCCAGTTGGCTATGATTGCCGCTATGCAGGGTGTGAAGGATGCGAACATCGATCTTGAAACAGAAGACTTGAACAACGTTGGCGTTGTATTCGGTGTAGGTATCGGTGGTATCAAGACATTTGAGGACGAGGTATCTTATTATGCTACCCATCAGGAGAATGGTCCTAAGTTCAATCCATTCTTCATTCCTAAGATGATCGCGGACATCGCTTCTGGTCAGATTTCAATCCACTTCGGATTCCACGGACCAAACTATACCACTACATCTGCGTGCGCTTCTTCAAGCAATGCATTGGCCGATGCCTTCAACTTGATTCGTTTGGGCAAGGCAAACATCATCGTGAGCGGTGGTGCTGAGGCTGCTATCTGCGCTTGTGGCGTAGGTGGTTTCAATGCTATGCACGCATTGTCAACACGTAATGACGACCCAGAGCATGCTTCACGTCCATTCAGCGCAAGCCGTGATGGATTTATCATGGGCGAGGGTGCTGGCTGCTTGATTCTCGAGGAGCTGGAGCACGCCAAGGCTCGTGGTGCGAAGATTTATGCTGAGATGGTAGGCGAGGGCGAGAGCGCTGATGCTTATCACATCACTGCTTCTCATCCAGAAGGTCTCGGTGCTAAGCTCGTAATGGAGCGTGCATTGGCAGACGCTAACCTCAAGCCTGAGGACATCGACTACATCAATGTTCATGGTACATCTACCCACGTAGGTGACATCTCTGAGGCTAAGGCTATCAAGGCTGTCTTCGGTGACGCAGCTTACAAGCTCAACATCAGTTCTACCAAGTCTATGACAGGTCACCTCCTCGGCGCTGCTGGTGCAGTAGAGGCTATGGCTTGTGTTCTTAGTGTGAAGAACGACATCGTTCCTCCTACTATCAACCACGAAGAGGGTGACAACGACGAGGAGCTCGATTACAACTTGAACTTTACCTTCAACAAAGCTCAGAAGCGTGAGGTTCGTGCTGCATTGAGCAATACCTTCGGCTTCGGTGGTCACAACTGCTGTGTAGTATTCAAGAAGTATGCTGAATAATTTTATAGATAGAATAAAGCTCTCTTTCCGCAAGGACAAAGAGCTTTATTTTTCTTTGTACGAAATCCTAGGTTTCTATCCACACGACATCAGTTACTATAAGTTGGCATTGATGCACAAGAGCATCATGCACCGCAACGCCAAGGGCAAGCCTGTGAACAACGAGCGCTTGGAGTTTCTGGGTGACGCTGTGTTGGATGCTGTGGTAGGTGACATTGTGTATCAGCACTTTCCAGGCAAGCGTGAGGGGTTTCTGACGAATACCCGAAGCAAGCTGGTGCAGAGAGATACACTCAACAAGTTGGCCCAGGAGATGGGTATCAACCAACTCATATTATCTAATGGACACAGTTCTTCTCATAATAGCTATATGGGAGGAAATGCTTTCGAGGCGTTGGTTGGAGCCGTTTATCTGGACCGCGGTTATAATGCCTGCATGCACTTTATGCAGAAACGTATCTTGGCAAAAATGATAAACATCGATAAGGTGGCTTACAAGGAGGTGAACTTCAAGAGCAAGCTTATCGAATGGAGCCAGAAAAACCGTGTGAACTTGGAGTTTGTGTTGCAGGGACAGGAAAAAGACAAGAATGGAAGCCCTGTGTTTACCTATCGAGTGGTGATGGAAGGCGTAGAGGGTGGTGAAGGCAAGGGCTACTCCAAGAAAGAGAGCCAGCAGGTAGCCTCAAAGATTACCCTGGACAGACTGCGCAAGGAGCCACAATACATAGATGCCGTGTTTACAGCCAAGGCCAACCGTACAAAGATGGAAGAAGAACCTGTGGAGAGCGTTCCTAGCACAGAGGTGAAGGAAGACTTCATCATCTCGCAAAGTGCAGAGACACAGGCGACGGAAGAGAAACACGTCAATGTTTTCAAGGAAGAGGTCTTTACCGAGAAATCTTCTGCAGCCTCCGAAGGGGTGGCTGAGACGGTTTCTGTTTCCAACGGACAAGTTGCCATAGAGGAAATGGAAGCTAAGGAAAACGACGAGTTTGACTTGAGTGATATTTCTGCGGAGCCCAAGGAGATGAGCCGCGAGGACATCATCGCAGCAGCAGAGGCTGCAGCTTTTGCAGAAGGTAATGAATAAAGAAAATGAAAATAATTGAATAAAAGAGACTCTCTTGAGAGTTCCCTTATCAGGGGGGCATCGAGTGAGTCTCTTTTATTTTGTCCATTTCTTATTCTGTCCATTTTTTATTTTGCCCATTTCTTGTTCTGTCCATTTTTTATTTTGCCCATTTCTTGTCTTATCTGCTAGGCTTTCTTTCTTTACGATATATAATATCTTTCTTATTTATATTAAAAAATAGTAAAAACTTTCTCTATATCAAAAGATTGAATTACTTTTGCATCTACTTTAAAGGTATATATCTAGATATGAGTTTAACAGCGATAGTAAGTAATGTATTCAAGCCTCGCCAAAAGAGCTTGGAGAAATATGTACATGATGCAGAGCAATTGCAGCATGATGTACTGTTGCGCCTTTTGGCAGCGGGCAAAAACACCGAGTATGGTGTGAGGCATTTACTCAATACAACAAATAGTTACGAAAAGTTTGCACAGAATGTGCCTGTCAATACCTACGAGGAATTGAAGGGCGACATCGACCGAATGCGCCATGGAGAAAAGGACATCCTTTGGCCAGGACAGGTGAAGTGGTACGCCAAGTCTTCGGGTACTACCAACGACAAGAGTAAGTTTATCCCTGTTTCACAGGATGGATTGCATAATATCCATTACAAAGGTGGATTCGATGCTGTGGCTTATTATCTGCGCAATAATCCGAAGAGCAAGATTTTTGATGGAAAGAGCTTGATATTGGGCGGCAGTCACTCTCCTAACTACAATGTTTCGGGTAGTTTGGTGGGTGACTTGAGTGCCATCCTCATCGAGAACATCAATCCGCTCGTCAATATGGTGCGCGTGCCCAAGAAGGAGACCGCCCTCTTGAGCGACTTCGAGGTGAAGCGCGATCGCATAGCCCATGAGACGATGAACAAGAATGTGACCAATATCTCGGGTGTCCCTAGCTGGATGCTCAGCGTGTTGGTACGTGTGATGGAACTATCAGGCAAGAAGCATTTGGAGGAAGTATGGCCTAATCTGGAGGTGTTCTTCCATGGTGGCATTGCCTTTACGCCTTATCGTAAGCAGTATGAGCAGCTCATTACTTCTCCTAACATGCACTATATGGAGACCTATAATGCCAGCGAGGGATTCTTTGGCTTGCAGGATGACCCGAATGACAAGGCGATGTCGCTTATGATAGATTATGATGTGTTCTATGAGTTCATCCCGATGGATGAGTTTGGCTCGGACAATCCTACCGTGGTTCCTCTTTGGGGCGTGGAAGTAGGCAAGAACTATGCGATGGTCATCACCACTTCTTGTGGGTTGTGGCGCTATATGATTGGTGATACAGTGCAGTTTACAAGCAAGAACCCATATAAGTTTGTCATCACGGGGCGCACCAAGTACTTCATCAATGCCTTTGGCGAGGAGCTTATCATGGATAATGCCGAGAAAGGACTTGCATACGCCTGCGAGAAGACGGGGGCGCAAGTGTCTGAATATACGGCTGCTCCTGTCTATATGGACAGCAATGCCAAGTGTCGCCATCAGTGGCTCATCGAGTTCTCGCTGGAACCTAAAGACCTCGATGAGTTTGCTAGTTTGCTCGACCATAAGTTGCAGGAAATCAACAGTGATTATGAGGCAAAGCGTTTCCACGACGTAACCCTCCAGCATCTGGAGATAGTAAAGGCAAGACCAGGACTCTTTACCGACTGGCTGAAGAGCAAGGGAAAGTTGGGCGGACAGCACAAGATACCTCGCCTAAGCAACAGCCGTAAGAATATCGACGAGATGCTCGCTTTGAACAAGTAAGTATATGTGCCCTTCCCCATGAAGAGGATAGTAAGAGGGCGCTAGAACTGTAAAAAAGAAAGAATGATAAACAAAAACGACATAATGGCTCAACTGAAGAGCAAGATGAAGGCAAACTCCCTGTTACTGCCTTTCTATCTGCTTGCCTTCCTGCTGTTGGCTTCTTGTGCCAAGATGGGACAGCCTGACGGCGGATGGTACGACGAGACTCCACCGAAGGTGATAGGAGCCTCGCCGGCTGATGGTGCCATCAATGTAAACCAAAAGAAGATAAACATCTACTTCGACGAGTTCATCAAGTTGGACAATCCTTCGGAGAAGGTGGTGGTGTCGCCGCCACAGCTGGAGCAACCGGAAATCAAGGGAGCGGGCAAGCGAATACAGGTGTCGCTCGTCGATTCGCTCAAAGCCAATACCACTTATACCATCGATTTCTCGGATGCCATCAGCGACAACAACGAGGGCAATCCGTTGGGTAATTATACCTATAGTTTCTCTACGGGTACAGCCATTGATACGATGGAGGTGTCGGGATATGTGCTGGAATCGGAAAACCTGGAGCCTATCAAGGGTATATTGGTAGGTCTGTATGCCGACCATGCCGACTCAGCCTTCCGCGCCAAGCCGATGCTTCGAGTGAGCCGCACTGACAGCCGTGGTCGCTTTGTCATCAAGGGCGTGGCACCAGGTTCTTATCGCATTTATGCCTTGCAGGATATGGATGGCGACTATAAGTTCAGCCAGAAGAGTGAAAAGATAGCTTTCTCGCACGACATCATTGTGCCATCCAGCAAACCTGATGTCAGACAAGACACTACGTGGGTGGATTCCTTGCACATCAAGTCGATAGACCAAGTGAAATATACTCATTTCCTGCCAGACAATGTCGTGCTCAGGGCATTCACCGAACCACTTATGGATAGAGCCTTCCTCAAGACGGAGCGACTGAAAGCCAATTGTTTCTCGCTCTTCTTTAGTTATGGGGATTCCATCCTCCCGCAAATCAAGGGACTCAACTTTGATGCGGAGAATGCTTTCTTGATAGAGACTTCGGAGAAAAAAGATACGATTACTTACTGGCTGAAGGACACGGCGCTGGTGAATCAAGACACGCTCTTGATGGATATTACCTATCGCATGACCGACAGTACGGGAGTGCTGGTCAACAAGACCGATTCTGCACAGGAAATCCTCTCGAAGGAACCATATGCCAAGCGAATGAAGGCGCAGGAGAAGGAACTTGCCGACTGGAAGAAAAAACAAGAGAAAAAGAAGAAGAAAGGTGAGCCTTATGATTCGGTAATGGCCATCAAGCCACTGGATGTGCAGGTAAGTGTATCGTCGCAGTTGGATCCCGACAAAAACATTATCTTCTCCTTTCCTACCCCTCTGGCTAAGGCTGATACCGCCGGCATCCATCTCTATGCCAAGCACGATACGCTCTGGTATAAGGCACCGCTGGAATTCCTGCCTTTGGGAAACAGAAAATATGAGCTTCGTGGCGAATGGCGACCAGACATAGAATACAGCCTGGAAGTGGATTCGGCGGCGTTCGAAGACATCTATGGGTTGGCTTCCAAGCCTATCAAGCAAGGTTTCAAGGTCAATTCGCTCGATACTTATGGCACACTACTCGTAAACATCACCTCGCTCAGCGACCAGCCACTCTTGGTGCAACTACTTGACGCACAAGACAAGATGGTGAAGGAAGTGAAGACATCCAATGGCGTGGCGGAGTTCTACTATCTGAAGCCTCAGAAATACTATATGCGCTTGATAGTGGATAGAAACAACAACGGCAAGTGGGATACGGGTAATTACGACACCGACCTGCAACCCGAGGAAGTGTATTACTATCCTGAGGCGATAGAATGCAAGGCGAAGTGGGACTTGACCGAGAGTTGGGATCCTACGGCTCGTGAACTCTCTCGACAGAAGCCGGGAGCCATCACCAAGCAGAAGCCAGACAAAGAGAAGAAAGTTAAGAATCAGAATGCAAAGCGTGCCGCTGATCTCGGCATACAATACATTCCTAAAATGTAAAGGATATGAAGAAGTTACTCAAGTCATTTATAGTAGCCATGTTGCTACTTTTGGTCAATACTTCTGTATCGGCCCAGTGTACTTTCCGTAATACAGCATTTAAGTCGGGTGAGTTCTTGACTTACAATCTCTATTACAACTGGAAGTTTGTATGGGTAAAGGCGGGCAACGCCAGTATGTCTGTGATGCAAACCACACATAAGGGCAAACCTGCCTATCGTGGTTCGCTCGTAACCCGTGGCAACAAGAAGGTGGACGATTTCTTCGTGCTTCGCGATACATTGCTTTGCTATACGGGTACCGACATGGCTCCGATGTATTTCCGCAAGGGTGCTCGTGAAGGCAAACGATATACGGTGGACGAGGTGTTCTACAGTTATTCCGGTGGCAAATGTCACGTCAACCTGCACTATCAGAACAAGGATGGTGAGCATAAATGGAAGAAAGCTGCATACGACGACTGTGTGTTCGATATGATGAACATCTTCTTGCGTGCCCGTAGTTTCGACCCAGCCAACTGGAAGACGGGACATAGCGTGAAGTTCCCTATCTGTGACGGTAGCGGACGTACTCCTGCCCAACTCAAGTTTGGCGGCAAGGTGACAGTGAAGGCCGACAATGGCATCAAGTATCGTTGCTTGCGATTGGAATATCAGGAATATGAAGATGGAAAGTGGAAGAAGATCGTAGATTTCTATATCACCGATGATGCCAACCACATTCCTGTGCGTCTGGATATGTTCTTGAAGTTTGGTAGTGCCAAGGCATTCCTTGTCAGTGCCAAGGGAACTCGTAATCCAGTTACTTCCATCGTGAAGTAGGAACTTTATTAGAAAGAATGAATAGAAAACAGATTTATACGGGTATTATAGTATTGGCTTGCTGCGCTCTCGTGGCAATCGGGGTAACCCTGCATCTGAGAAACCAAGCCACCATTCTTCCAGCCATTGCCAAGAAGGTTGTGGATACGCCCAAGGCAAAGCCGCAAGTAGTGGACACGGTGAAGAAGGCGAAGCCCGTGGTAAAGATGGATTTCAACATCTCTGGTACTCTGAGAGATACCGAGGGAAGAGGTGTGGCTGGAGTCATCGTGAGCGATGGCTACCACTGCGTGAAGACCGATTCCCTGGGACGTTATAAGATGAAGCGAGACTCGCTGGCTCGCTTCATCTATTATTCTGTGCCTGCCGATTGCGAGGTGCCTATCCATTCGGCTACCGACCGCACGGCTTATTTCTACCAAGCTGTGTCCAGCAAGAAGAAAGTATATAATTTTACCCTCACTCGCTTGCCAGGCGGCAAGGAGACAAGCTATAAGATGATAGTCATCGGCGACCCGCAGGTTACCAATGCCTATAGTCCTTACTATGCGTCGCCCGATGATAACCCTATCAAGAAGAGCGATGTGGAAAGATTCACCACCCAGACGATGGTGGATATCAAGCAAACCATCAAGAGTCTTCCTAATGGTACTCCCGTCTATGGACTTAGCATGGGCGACGACGTGCAGTATTATGGAGGCTATAATGCCCAGCTGGAGAAGCAGATACGCCAATCGCTGGGTTCTTCGGATATGCGATTGTTCTCCGTCATCGGCAACCACGACCAAGACGGCAAGGCCCTCTATAAGCGCAAATGGGAAGAGAACTTCGGTCCTACCGACTATTCCTTCGACCGTGGCGACGAGCATTATGTCTGCATCAACAATTGTTTCTTCTATCGAGGCATGGCGTATTATTCACCGGGCGAATTGCGAGAGCGACAGATGCGTTGGTTGAAGCAAGACCTAGCCCTCACCCCGAAGAGCAAGAAGGTGATACTCTGCTATCATATCCCATTCACCTTTGGCAATTCTCCTTTTGGCAAGGCAAAACCCGTGGGCATAGAGAGCGAAAAGGGACATTTCACTTCCTCTCGCCTCTCTCAGCTTTTGGCTCTCTTGCGCCAGTTTGAGGGTGGTTACGAACTCTTCTGCGGTCATACTCATTTCGCTTGCAATCACGAAATCAAGTACGAGGGAGAGGATGTGATGGAGCATTGCCATGCTGCGGCTTGCGGCAATATATGGCAGTCGAACATCAACATCTGTGGCACGCCAAACGGTTATTATGTATATAGTTTCGTAGGTACTCGCATCAGCGATTGCTACTATAAAGGAACTTTTTGGGACAAGACAAAGCAGATGACCATCTTCCGTGCCCAGACCGACTTCAATGGTGAAAAATATGCCGACGATTGGAACTTGTCGAAGGACAAGAACGTATTGATAGCCAATGTCTTCAATGCAACAAGACATTGGCGAGTGGTGGCAGTGGAGGATGGCAAGGAGTACCCGATGCGCCGCATCAGCAGCAAGGGTCAGGATGCCTTTGCCGCAGGTTATCATCACAAGTATAGCGAGTCGGTTTCTTATCGTTTTGTGAGCAAGGGCAACACCTATCTGCTCATGAATCACCTCTATTATTATACTCCGAAGAATCCGAAGGCAAGGATTACTATCAAGGCGCAAGACCCTTATGGACACACCTTCACTGCTTTGAGCGACGAGGCGGTAACAGAGCCTTTCTTCAACTATGCCCACTATTATGAAAAAGAATATAAGCAATACAAGAAGTTGAAGGATAGCCTGTTACGTGATTCCATCGCAAGCAAGCAAAAGGATTCTACGAGTGCAAAAGCATCGGGCAAGACTACCATCAAGTCTTCAGAAACTGTCCCAAAGAAATAGCTATTTGTCAACAGTGTCAACAGTTAACAGTTGATATTTTGATGGTCTCCCCCCTTATACCTATATATAATCATTAATATATATATACTATTTCTATACATTGAGGCGGATAAGTATGCAAAAATGAACTGTTAACTGTTGACTCTGTTAACTCTCTCCATTTTATACCCCAAACACATCCCGATGCAGATAGTGCTGTATCCCGACATAAATAAAAATACGTCCCGATGCAGATAGCACTACATCGGGACGTAAAAATATAACTTTCCTAACAAGACTCATAGAGTTATGAGTGATAAAACTATGAGTTAGTTTTGTTAACACATAATTGCTTGCACATTTACTTGTTCAGTTTCCAGGTAACACCATCCTTGGTGTCCTTCACCTCGAAGCCAGCATCTGCGAGAGCATCGCGAATCTGGTCGCTGGTAGCCCAGTCCTTGGCTGCCTTTGCCTTGGCACGCAGGTCGAGCACCATATCCACTACCTTGCCGTAAGCCTCCTCACGGGCATCGTTGTTGGCACCCTTCTCGCTCTTCAAACCGAGGAGATCGAAGGTGAAGAGATGCATTGTGTCTGAGAGCTCCTTCAGGTCGTCGGCAGAGA
>ERZ808242.769-NODE-769-length-21530-cov-16.307800_pt1 | contig 21530 bp, 20 predicted proteins | sample MGYA00521244_ERZ808242 | MGnify/ENA primary metagenome ERZ808242 (study PRJEB31516, sample SAMN03275573) | gut metagenome | biome: mammalia-associated habitat; material: feces | host: Papio cynocephalus | place: Kenya | collected 2012-07-27 ... | reverse complement strand
ACCGGAGGGGTTCGACCTGAACGACAGGTCGAACCCCTCCGGTTTTCATTATGCTCTGCGGCAAATCGGCATCCATGAGTCGAGGCCAATCGGACGTGGCCAATACCGATCAGATCCATCGGCGTACGGCTGGCACGCAGACGGCGGATCATGCGCTGCCCACATCCAGACCAGACATGCCGCCATTGCGCCATTTGCAGCGGTCCATCATGCATGCACGCCTCAACCGCCGTCCAAATCACGGCCTACCCAGTAGCCAGCGTCAATCAGTCGGCGGCCTTGCGATGCGTGCCCTTGCGCGGACCGCGCTTGCCGGTGAAACCGCCCTTGGCGCCAGCCACATCGAACACCACCGCGTTGTCGTCCGGGAAGTACTCGCCTTCCATGGAGAAGTAGGCGATCTGGTTTTCCGGAGCCTCCGGGAAGTCGAAGAACTTCTGGGTGGCGACCAGCACGTTGACCGCGCGCACGGTCACTGACGTGGCCTTGCCGGGCACCTTGCAGAACGAAATGGCGAAATCGTCCTTGGCGCTGCACGGCTGGACGGCGAATTTCCTGGTCTTGTGATTCACGAGAATCTTCGCGTACTGCGGCGCTTCAAGCACGGCGATGGCGGCCTTGGAAAAACGCACGGACTCCGGCATCACAGTCATAGTCATCTTGCCCGTGACCTTTTCGCCGATTTCCTCAAAACCTTCGAGAACAGACATCGTAATATTCCTATCTCATTAAAACAATTACCAAACTATACTGTACCTCATTTTTTAATTAATAATAAATTACTGGAAAATCCTTATGGAAATGCAATAATCCCGTGCCAAATTCCTGAAATTCGGCACGGGATTATCAATGACGGCAAATGCGAACAAATCAGTATGAACCGGTACCGCGCACCACCACCATGACGGTTTTGGCGAGAATCGCGATGTCGCCGGCGATGGACCAGTTCTCGATGTACGACACATCCAGATACTCGCTCTGCTCCTGCGTCAGGTCGGAACGGCCGGAAACCTGCCACGGTCCGGTGATGCCAGGCTTGACCAGCAGACGCGTGGAATACAGCGACCCGTAACGGGCCACTTCTTCCGGCAACGCAGGACGCGGACCGACCAGCGACATGTCGCCCTTCAGCACATTGAAGAACTGCGGGAATTCATCAAGTGAGGTCTTGCGAATAAAATGTCCGACTTTGGTAATTCTCGGATCATCTTTCATCTTGAAGATGAATCGATCAGTCTGCCCGCTTTCCTCGGCGAGTTTCTTCTTCAATTCCTCGGCATTGGTGACCATGGAACGGAATTTGTACATCTTGAACGGCTTGCCGTTACGCCCGATTCGGGTCTGCGAGAAGAACACGGGACCGTGGTCGTCGAGCTTGATCGCGATCGCCACGCCGAGCATGACCGGTGAGGAAATCACCAACGCGCAGAACGAACCGATGATGTCGAGCACGCGCTTGATCACATAAGTCGTGTTGGTGTACTGCGGAAGGCTGGCGAGCAGCACCGGCTGTTCGGTGCTGTTGCGCAGATGCAGACGATGACCGCTCACGTCGGCGAGCGACACGGCCATCGCCAGTTCCATGCCCAGGGATTCGATGGCGAGCGACAGGCCATGCAGCATTTCGGAGTCGCGTGTCAGCACATCGGCGATGTACACCTCGTAGGCGCCATGCTGCTCGCAATTGCGCGCGAACGCGGAGTTGAACGGAATGACCTCGAGCTTGTCGGCGCCCTCGATATCGGGATCCGGCTCGTATTCGGCCATTGTGTATTCATTGCTTCCGAAGCCCAATGATTCGATTGGGCACACGGCGATCGGAGAGTATCCCCAGTTCCCGCAATTCCGCATGGTGCGCAGCGCGCGGTTGATGCCGTCGGAGGATCCGACCACAACCGTCTTGTACTTGCAACGCCCCTTGCGGCGCTTGCGATGCAGCTCACCGCGCATCCACGCACGCGCGACGATTTCGAGAAGGCAGGCGATCAGCGGAGCCATGATCAGCGCCATGCGGGGCAAATTCAATTGGAAGGCGAATGCGATGGAGCAGTAAGCGACCACGGTGATCAGCGTGGCGTTGATGATTTTCGCGTACAGCTCGTAGCCGTCCGCCATGACATGCCGATGGTAGGTGCCGGCGAACGCAAGCGACAGCACCCAGATCAGGCTGGACAGCAGCAGGAACGCCCACAACGGCATGACGTCGTTGATGGTTGAGAACGCGGCCTTGCTGAACATCAGGCTAATCGACAGCGCGAGGAACTGAACCGCGACATCCAGAACGATCAGGCTGAAAACGAACCAATACCTCCACGAGGGCGCGCGGAAAACCTTCGTGCGCGCATACGCCGAGCCGCCGACCAGGAACGGATTGTTCGAAAAGGTCATCATCTCGGGCCGCGGATGGAAACCAGACTTCACGTTCGCCGAGGTGCGAGCCGAAGAATCCTGACGAGCCGACGAGTCCGCCGTGGTCTCGATCGGGGCGCCCGCAGCGAAACGTGACTCGTCGTCCCAATCCCGTCGGGACTTATGCCGTGATGCGCGAGACCGCCCTTGCCCGGCATCGTCGTGCTTGCCTGCGAAAACGGCATACGCACGCCCCTGCGCCTCTTCGAGCTGACCGGATTCACCCTCGTACATACCTACCTCTTTACCCCCTCACCCGCAATTCTCTTTTACGTATGAAAAGTATTGCATACCCCCGACAAAAACATTGATTTCCTCATATTGCTTTTTATTACCCTCTACGGAGAGAAAATCAGCGAACTCCCAAGTATTTTCAACGAAATACCCCCCCCCAACAAATTTTCCCATGCATTGCAAGAGCTAATCGGTTACTTCGTATCGCCCCGCCTCGCAACACCCCATGTCACTCATAAGCCCCCACATACCTCTTCGTTGCTCCACAGCGGGCCTGTAGAATGGTCTTGCACCGTCACCTATACGGGTGCACCCCCAACGGCACATGGCATAGCAGGTCCGCATGGTGCGGCATGTATGGCATGCGGAAGAAGAACATGCAGGCCGCCAGAACCGGCCACGCATGCGAAAATCCAAGAAGAGGCAACATGACCTTCAACCGATATATCCTGTTTCGCACAATCGTCGAATGCATCGGCACCATAGCATGTGCGACGCAACTGTTCCAGCACGACACCTGGCCGGGAATCATTCTCATGTCATTGATCTCTTTGGTATGGATCTGCGGCGAAATCTGGGTCGCCCGCATCTTCAGCAAAACCCATCCACGGCGGGACGAGCTTTCCGACGAGCATCAGGACTCCGCCATCCGTTTCACCTTCTTTTTCATGGTGATACTGATGGTGGTGTTCGGTTTCGCGGCCACGATCCTTTCGCTGGCGAGGCGCACCATCTACGCATTGCCATCCATGCTGCTGCCGACGCTCGCGGTATTCGCTTTGGCGGTCGCCGACGCCCGATACCTGTGGCTTGAACACGAAGGCGGCGACAACGATGAAGACTAATCTGAAACTGCGTCGCATGGAACGGGGCATGAAGCAATCCGATCTCGCCGATTTGGTTGACGTGCGTCGCGAAACGATAGGCCGACTGGAGCAGGGCCAATACTGCCCTTCGTTGCGTCTCGCCATGGATCTGGCGAAGGTGTTCGACACCACGGTCGAGGATCTGTTCAGTTTCGACGACGAAGACAACGACTGACCCGGAAATGCGGCATGTGCCTCCATCGGTACGGAAACGCACTTGATCGGCTCATGGGGGTACGGCACTCAGGGGGTACGGCACGCGTCCCATCCGCTTGCTGCGGGAACGCTTTCACGAAAACGCATCGTATATGACCACATTGTGGACACAATGGCGCGTCGTTTTCAAATTCCGCCGAAAGTCGCTGGAATTCCAACGTTTTTACGAAACATGCAGCAAACAGTGCATGTGCGAAAGGCGTCGCACGGTGAGACATTGAAATCACAAATGTGCGATTGCCGTCACACGGCCGATTTTTCCGGTTGCCCCAACGCTTTATATTGAATGTCCAGAAGGCAGGGGTAACCCCATTGAGGGATTTCCCCACCACATGTCGAAAGCATAAGAAAGGAAATGCGATCATGAAGAAGAAGCTCGTCGCTATTCTCGCCACTATCGCAGCAGTGTTCGGCTTTGGCTTCGCGGCCAACTCCGCCATGGCTGCGGACAACAACTACGGCGTCACCGGCGCAGGTACCGTTTCCGGCACCACCGCCACGTTCACGTTCAAGAACCTGACTCCGGGCAAGAACTACGTGGTCTCCTACGATGACACCAACGTGGAGCACGTCACGCTCGCCGCCACCAAGTACTCCAACGTCGCCGCCGCCCACGCGGACGGCACGCTGACCGCCACCTACACCATCAAGGCCGGCTTCGCGGGAACCATCAGCTCCTCGGTTTTCGCCGTCGACGCGGCGGGCAACCCGACCGGTTCGCCGCTGGCGACCGCTTCCGTCACCGTGGCCGCGACCGGTGAGGGTTCGGCCAGCAACGCAGCTTCCAGCAACACCGTCGCCCAGACCGGTGCGGCAGTGCTTCCGTTCGCAGTGGTCGTCCTGATGCTGGCAGCCGCAGGTATCGCTCTGGTGGCCGCGCGCAAGACCACTCGCTGAACATCGATTTGAGGCCGCAAGGCTTCTAGCGCAAAAAGAAGCCCGGGACTTTCCCGGGCTTCTTTTTGCATAACCGTGGCGCACAACCGCGCAACCCATACAGCGCATTTCGGAAAGGAACGCAATGAAGGTTCTGTTTGTCTGCACCGGCAATATATGCCGCTCCCCCATGGCGGAATTGATGCTGCCCCGATACATGCCCGAACTCGAATCGGACAGCGCGGGGACCCGCGGACTCGATTCGCACGCCATCGCCCGCGGCAGCGAACGGTTGATGACCATGCACGGCATCCCCTCGAGCATGTTCCGGTCGAAGCGCATCACGCCGCAAATCGCCCATGACAGCGATCTCATTCTGTGTTTCGAGCACAGCCAGCGCAGGGAGATCTCGGTCATCGCCCCGACCGCAGCGCGCAAAACCTTCCTCATCAACGACTTCGCCAACATGTGCGCATACTGCAAGACGCACGGCTACATCGAAGGCGAAACGCGTGAGGACCGCATCGAATCGGTCATCGACAACGCCGGACTGATTCGTCCGATGATTCCCGACACCAACAATGTGGAAGACCCCAACGGCAAGGATTTCGCGGTGTACGAGGCCGCATACAACGAAATCTGCGACGCTCTGCAAACCATAAGGGCCGCCACCGACTGACCTTTCTCTGCCACGAAGCACGATGCCGGGCAGCGCGAAGAAGGCCATCGAGACCGAACAGACAGACGTCATTTTTGCCAGGCGCGGACATACCGCCCCGCGAAAACGACGCCCTTCACGCAATCAGCACCCTCCTACCCCATGGATTCCCCGTCATGGGGGTGGTGCTTGCTAGCATGATGCTGTGCAATATGACGCGGATGCGTCAATCAGAGAATCATTGAGGGGAAACATGGCCGCCGCAGAAAGCAATGCGCCACAAACAAGCCAAGTCGTAGTCGAGCCTACGGATACGGAAGACAACGGCATCACGCTGATGGATTTATTCCGTATCATCCGCAAACACCTATTGATCGGCATCATCACATTCGTCGTGGTGTTCATAGCGACCTGCGCGTACACATTCCTGACACCGCCCAAATACTCGGCCACCTCCCAGGTGTTCGCCACCTATAGCGAAGCCTCCGTGGACAACAATATCTCAAACATCAACAGCGCCAGCACATACATCACCAACCAGATCCAGTCGTATCCGACGTTGGCCACCACGGAATCCGTGCTGGAACCCGTCATCGACGAGCTCGGCCTCGACACCACGGTCGCCGGGTTAGCAGGGCAGCTCAACGTCACGAATCCCACGGACACCGCATTCGTCAACATCACCGCGCAAAGCGGCGATCCGAAGCAGGCCGCGGACATCGCCAACAGCGTGGCGAAATCACTGAGCAATGTGGTGGAGAAGTCGCTGTACGCATCCGGCAAGGAATCACCGGTGAAGCTCTCGGTGGTGCAACGCGCCACCGAGCCCGCGGCGCCGAGTTCTCCGAAAGTCACCCTGTATCTGGCCATCGGACTGGTCGGAGGACTGGTCCTCGGCATATTCGCGACACTGATTCGCGACCTCATGACCACGCGTGTGGAAGAGGCCAGCGATCTGCAAGACATCATCAACGCTCCGATCATGGGCCGTATCCCCGCTGATGACAGTCTGAAGGACAACAGGCCGATTGTCGTATCTGCGCCATCCAGCAGAATCGCCGAGGAATTCCGCCGTATCCGTACGAATCTGTCGTTCACGTCGAAAATCGAAGGCAGCGACGCCCGCATGATCGTCATCACCTCCTGCGATCCTTTCGACGGCAAAACCACGGTTTCCGTGAACCTTGCGGCGGCGCTTGCCGAAAACGGCGCCAAGGTGCTGCTCATCGACGCCGACCTGCGCCATCCTTCCGTAGCCGATCGTCTTGGACTGGAAGGCGGCGCGGGCCTGGCGCATGTTCTTTCCGGACAGGCCATGGTAAAGGACGTCGTCCAGCGTTATTGGAAACCGAATCTGCACATCATGCCGGCCGGCCCCAAGCCGCCGAACGCCTCGATGCTGCTGAATTCCAAGACCATGACGGAATTGCTCGACATGGCTTTGCACACCTACGATTACGTGATCGTGGATACCTCCCCGATGGTGGTCGCCAATGACGCCGCGGTGTTCGGCGCGAAGAGCGATGGCGTGGTCATGGTCTCCGGCCGCGATGTCACCATGAAGCGCGACCTGAAGGATATCGCCATTCAGCTGGAAAACCTCAATGTGCCGGTGACCGGTTTCGTGTTCAACCTCGAAAAGGAACGCAAGACGCCGCAAAACGATAACTACTACTATTACTATGACGACAAGGCAAAGGGCCGCAAGGCGCACAAGCACCGTCCGAAGAGCAAGGCCAAGGGGCGTCGCACGGCCTGATCACGTCAGTTAGCGCATAGAAATGGGTGGGATTTTCCCACCCATTTCTCTTTTACGACCTACAATCATTCCGATCGGATTTTTCAGCGGCGAAGATGAACAACGGCAACGCAGCGAACGCGTAGTTCTCGCATTGGATGTACAGGTATACCAGCAGCACGAACCAGCAAACGACGGTTTTACGGCGCCCACCGCCCTGCGATGATGCATCGCCCTCAACCACGACGGCCGTCGCATCGACGCCACTCCTACGAATGCCGGTCTCCTGCACGCATCCATGAATGTCAGACCCATGGATGCCGGCGAAGGCCCGCACGTTTCGTATACGCGCGGCACATGCCACGGACGTGACGACCAGCAATGCCATACCGATCAGTCCATATTCGGTAATCACACTCGTGTACGCGCACATGGTCCATACATTGTCGGCATTCGACCCCGTGGCGAAGCTCATAGCGGCTTCACCATTCATCCCCCTGCTGTTCAGTAATTGCTCTGCCTTGGCGGCACCGGCCTGCATGGCATTGATGATGTTGCCCGCGCCATAACCGGTAAGAACGGTCCAAGGATGGGCGATCAATCCGCACAACGGATCGAGGCTTTGATAGATTCGTGCGAAGAACGAACCATCGCCCTCGGCACCATTCTCGGCGATCGATGAAAGCCTGGAATCCGCAAGTACGCCGAGCAATCCAAGCCCGCACACGCCGAGCACCTGCGCGATGCCCCGCAATCGCTGCCGTTTGTCATGCCACGTATTATGGACGACGATCACAATCAGCAACGCCACCACCGAATCGATGACGATTCTGGTGCCGGCCTGCATGAGCACTGCGCCTATCATGTACACGACGATGAGATCACGCAACCGCTTCGCGTAAATCCGGTCACGCCTGCGCATCAGCCACATCAGCGGTAGCAGTATGCCGAACAGATGCATGCCGATGTAGCTGGGTTCCGCGAACAGGAATTGCGGACGTCCGCCGCCCCACACCGAGCCGTCACTGACATACTGCCGATACATGAGATGTTCGAAATAGTTGATCAGCGGGGTGATATGCAGATGCACCGACAACCATTGAACGACGCCCACACTGAACGAGAACCAGTAGGATGCGATGAGGATGCGCAACGGCATGCGCCAGGGAATGCGTTTGACCTCGAACGCGATGGCGAGCGCGCCGAGTGTGGCGAGCGCGCCGAGCAGTCCGGTGACGCTCATGAACGCCGCGTTCCGGTGAAGGCCGAATCTCAGCCATCCTGGAATGGACAGCATGATGCAGGCCACTGGCAACAGGAACATGGGCAGGTACCGGTTCGCCACGATACGCAGCTGCCGCCGGTTGCATAGGCAATATACCGCGAACAGCGCGGGGCTGATCGGCGACCAGAACGGCGCGTACAGACCGAGCGTGGTGCCGTCCACCGGTAGAAAGGCGATGGCGAGCAGCAACCAGATGGCATTGCGCTCCTGCGATGCCAAAAATCGCAGCAATGGCCGGTATTGGATATGATGACGGACATCGTTGACGTCGGCAGTGCCGTTGGATATGTATGGCTGGTTCACGTGTCTCCCCCTCTCCATTAACCCTACCGCACACCCTGATGATAGGTATGGAACACGAGGAACAAATCCTCAAATCGTTCTTTCGGAGATTGACCGAATGCCGGCAGAAAGGTTGCATTCACAACACTGCTTACGAAGCCAATTTCGTCGGCTCTTTCCCGGTGAATCCACCAGTGACGGCAAGTTGCCTCTTGTGCATCTGGACAATGGTATCTGCCATCGCTTCCGCAAAATCATCAGAGGGGAAAACGAGTGGGACGCATAGATCCACCACTCGTCCGTATACGAGGCGGTGACGCTGTATGGGTTTATTTGACCATAAACACATATTTTGCGTTATGGGGTCATGGGCGCGCTTATAGAATGCCTCCATTATTTAGGGCAAACCATCGGGAGAGGGCGAATCGTTGCCGGCGAACATCGCTATGATTCCGCGGAATCCCGACCCCAGATTGCAGAATTCTAACATGTTAGAATTCTTAGTTAACATGTTAGAATTCTGCAAGGTGAATGAAAGGAGAGAATGATGTTGCCAAGCGAGGAATCATTGACGGTTGAGTTCAAAAGCGAGCTTGCGCGCCCGCAATCCAACGATGAGATCGTAGAAAACATTGTTGCCCTTGCCAACACACAGGGTGGCACACTGTACCTCGGCGTGGAGGATGATGGCACGCCCACGGGCGTCGCCAAACAGCATGGCAACATTAATGGACTTGCGGCTTTTGTGTTCAATAAAACCGTGCCGCAGCAGACGGTTCGCGTGGAGCTGCTGCATGAGGATGGCCATCCGGTGGTGGCGATCGAGGTGGATAACAGTCAACAGATTGTTTCGACCAGCGGCGGCAAGACATTGCAGCGCCGGTTGAAAGCCGATGGCACGCCTGAGGTGGTCCCTCTATTCGTTGCTCAATTCATCAGTCGTCTATCTCAGCAGCGTAATTATGATTACAGCGACCAGCCCGCTCCTGGCGGAAGGCTTGAGGATTTGGATGACGGATGTCGCAATCGGTTGCGGAGCCGTATCCGCGAGACCAACGCGCAGAGTTCATTACTGGCATTTGACGATCGGGATTTTGACAGGGCTCTTGGGCTGGTGTCCGGCCCTGAGGGCGAGGAGGCTCCCACTGTGGCTGGGTTGCTGACTATTGGTAGCGTGGAATCCATCAAACGTTGTGTGCCTACCGCTTCAGCCATGTTCCAAGTCATGGATGGCGCGGTACCGAGGGTGAACATCGACCCGTTTGCTCTGCCGTTGGTCGATATGTTCGACAAAATCAGCGGCCTGATGCAGCCCTGGAATCCCGATCATGAGATCATGAGTGGATTGGTGCACGTCAATGTGCCGGACTTCGACCATCAGGCTTTCCGCGAAGCTATGGTGAATGCTTTCTGCCACCGTGATTATGCGCAGATTGGCAGTGTGCGGTTCATGGTGGATGGCGAGGGTCTGACCATTTCCAATCCGGGTGGATTCATCGAGGGCGTGACTGAAGATAATCTACTCACCGCACAGCCTCGATCGCGCAATCCGCAGCTGGCTTTGGTGCTGAAGACGGCTGGTTTTGCCGAACGCACCGGTCGTGGTGTGGACAAAATTTACATCGGCTCGTTGTCCAGTGGCGGCGCGATGCCCGATTACTCGCAGTCCACTGCCACTGAGGTTGGTTTGTTCATTCGCCGGGCTGTTCCGGATGAGGCTTTTGTTCTCATGGTCGCCGAGGAGGAAAGACGACGTGGCGGCGAACTTTCGGTATGGGCGCTTATCGTGCTGTCGTTGTTGAAAGAGCATCGGCGTTTGACCATGACGCAGTTATGCGAATTCTCCCGACTGGAAAAACGTCGGGTGGTGGGAGCCGTGGAGGATCTGGTGGAATCCGGCGTGGTCGAGGCGGCCGGCAGCGGAGTGTCGCGGTCGTACATTTTGAGCTCCAAAGTGTATAAAGAGGCGAATGCTTTGCCGGCATACGTGAGGCAAAGCAATATCGCGGCCACCCGAGGCAAGGGATTGGTGCTTGAGCTGGCCGAGAAAAATGGCGGCGAGGTAACCACCTCGGAAGTCATGGAACTATTGGGATTGAGCTACATCAGCGCATATCGATTGCTGAAGAAGATGGAGGGTGAGGGAAAAATGCGTCACGAGGGCAATGGCCCTTCGTCGCGGTATGTCCTACCGTGACGACTGCTGACAGAAGTTGCGTAATGACGTTGCATCGGTGTGGTGCCTGCCGACCGTGTGCTGATTTTCTACGATTTCCGCGTCAATCTTGCAGAATTCTAACATGTTAAGATTCTCCGTTAACATGTTAGAATTCTGCAAGGTGAATGAAAGGGGACGGTGCCAGCAATTGTCGGTGGAGCAGATTGCCGTATCGTTCGGTTTTATCGGGTATTGGCACCTGCGCGTGGATGGCTCGAGGCCGGCCGCATGCTACCGCGCAAACAACGCCACACTGCCAAACGCGCGCACGACAGGCTCCGCGCGGAGACGGACTACGACGGCGAGTACACGACGACGTTGAGGTACGTGAGGCGCTGGCGCGAGACGAACCGGAGGGTTCCGACACGGCGAGCTCGTCCGGGCGCCCAGGGTCGCGCAAATCGACTTCGGCTGTTTGTGTTCAATAAGAAATTGATGATTGGGGGCTGCGGATGTTTTCTTGGAGATGGTCACGCAGCCCTCCTTGGCTTTCATGGTATTTGTACAGAACCCATCTTGACAACACCTGCAGCCCCTACCCATTGCCGGATGCCGGCCTGCCTTGCATGCACGATCACTTTGTCTTTTTCGCAAGCATCCACGCAAGCGGCGATCCTAAGATAACCAATATCCTACATGGGAAAGACTCCACATCGCGAAAAATCTGCCCATAGCGCCTTCCTGAGAGAAGACCGTCCCTCATAACCCCAATAGATGCCTTCGCAAACATCAACGGCTCATTAAAGACATATTTTCTCAAATCATTCAATATATGACGCCACAAATAATAATTTTCCCTATACCTGTTATTAACATTCTTTACAGTAGTTGCATTAACCTGATCACTATATAAAATTCTTAATGGCTCATTGATATACCTTGTCAAATATTTTTCTCCCATTTTATCCCATATTATTGATTCGGGATAAAACCTTATTCCCGTAATATTCGGGTTAAGGTATTGCCTGAGCACCTCGGTGCGGGTCATACCCCACATTTCATATTGCAGCTTATGCACATATTTCGCATCCGCCTCACTAGCGTCCAACCATGGTACAGGAATCTCCGTGGAGCCAACCATGACACCTTTGTCTGTAATGCATCGGCATGTAACGCCTCTGTACCCATCGCCCCCCCTGGAATGCTTTTCCAAACCTCCAGCAGCCTCTCCAAGGCATTCGGGACAAAACCGTCATCACTGTCGGCAATAATGAAGAAACGTCCCCTAGCCTTTTGTAACGCATGGTTCCATGCAATATGCTTTCCGGCATGGCTCTGTTTCATATATTCAATCGGAAAATCCGCCTCCTTAGTCCAGTTTCCGACCAAATCAGCAGTATCATCTTCCGAACCATCATCGACGATCAGCCACTCAAAATCATGGAACGTCTGAGACTGTAGACTCTCATACACTCTATGAATCGAAGCAGACCGATTAAATGTTGGAGTAAAAACCGTAAACGTATAGTTCATTATGCCTTCTTCATTTTATGCAACATCGATAGAACCTTAGTGCGCTCATCCACAGTCAAAGAAACATGGAATGCACCAGCACAGAACAGAATGACGTATATCACGCCCCACATCAGGAAAAGTGGAATGGAATTCACCGGCACAAAGTACGTTCCCAACAAGCATGCTCCCGTAACAAGAACCGCCATAATAATGGTAGGCATCTGATTACGCCAAAAATACAGCATATCCAAACCAATGTGAGTTTGATAGTACCAATTCATAAAAAGTCCAGTACCCAACACGATACTCGCGATATAGCCGATCGCAGTGGCCCAATACCCCATAGAGGGAATCAGCAAAACTGATAAAATGACATCCAGCATTGCCGTGAAAACATAAATCACACTACGTGTTTTATGCCTGTTTTTCGCACGTTGAATTTCAATTCCAGTGTTCTGCGTCAGAGGAATCATGACCGGCAGCACCATAATAACCGCTAACCAATACGCATCTACGTTCTGGCGTCCAGCCCACAATACAACAAAAAACTGTCCTAAGACTATAAAGCCTCCGTAGATGAACCAGAATATAGCCATTTGATAACGACCGACCCTTGTCATCAATTCGGTGAGCACTTTGTTATCATCACTGTCGGCAACGATACGGTTTATCTGAGGAATAAACACGTTAGACATAGTCGTGCTCATGGCAAAGAATATATTTCTTATTTGTACGGCAATAGAGAATGTGGCCACAACAGTCGATCCAGCCATCGCCCCGAGGAGGAAATTAGGAACGTTGTTGTTGACCAAATCGAAAATCTGATTGAGAAAAATCCAAAAACTGAATACAGCTATAGCCTTGAACATGGACCATTGCAAACCGGTGAACGAAAAACGCATGCCCAATTTTTTTATTGCATACACAATATTCATCACCAGCAAAGCCACCGTAACGACCAGCATCGCCAGCGCCACGCCGATAGCTCCCATACCACGCCATACCAGTAACACCGCAAGTAGCGGCTGCACCAATGTAGTCAGTAGCTGTCTCGTCTGCTGATAAACGAAGCGTTCTTTGGCTGTAATATACGAATTGAACGGGCTGGTCATCAATTGCGCCGCGACGTTAAAGACCATAAACACCATAAGCTCACGGGCCAACACCAGTTCCCGAGGGGTCAATCCCTTCGAAAACAGCGCATTCACATTAAGGGTCAGCGCCACGCCACCAATAAGACAGAGGCCAACCACAATCAGATATATGAGAAGAAAGATTCCATTCAACCGATGAATACTGGTTCTTGTGCCATGTGCGACCTCCCTCATATAGAATCGCACATAAGCTCCCGAAAAGCCCGCACTGAGCAAAGTCAGAGCGAAGACGACGCTATTGGTCATCTGGAACACGCCATAATCGCCCTGTCCCACAAAATGCAACAGCAACGGCACATACATCAAATTAACGAGGTTCTTGGCGATTACATTGGCATATCCAAGAGCCGCTCCCGCCTTGCGTTGATTCGCCATCCGGTTATACCTCCATGGCCTTGTCAAGCCATGCCTTGGACTCGGCACGATGCTGCCGCAACAACAAATCCACCTTCTCGTAATCGATTTCCGGCGCGATCCCATCATCCAGCACGACGGAATCAAGTTCAAAAAGACGGAACAATGTTTCCATGCGGGAATTCATGCTTGCCTTGCCCTCAGTGCCGGCACGGTTGAATACGGTGAATTGCCTGTGGAAGAGAATGGAGAAGCAGCAGGCATGGTATGAATCAGCGAAAACATACTCCGCTTTGGAAAATAGCTCGACGAAATCCTCCGGACCAGCCACATATGTCTCAGAATCACGAGGATCGATCATACGTCTCACACGGCAACCATGCTTCTCGGCATATTCCTGAATGGTACGCTCCTGTTCGACACTCGGCCTACCCAAAAAATAGGTAAGCACATACTTGTCGTCACGCGGAACGAATCCCCTGGTGATGGAACGCCAATGCTCCGACGACACCATAAGCGTCGGATCCAGCACGACTGCTGCCGGCTTCCCGGACAGTTCGTTCACCAGTCTCGCACCTTGGTCTTCCCGCACAGAAATCGCAGAAAAACGTGCCAATTGTTTCTTGAAAATAGGCTTTGACTCATCTTTGACCTGATTGATGCCAAAGCTCGCCGCATAGCTTATCAGCCTCGTCTTATCATTCGTCATATCAGCCAGTCTTGCCGACAGCACTCGACCCGATATCCAACGATCATTCCAAACCTGATCGGATCCCACGACCACCGTTTTCAAAGAAGCAATATTATTCGCAGTCAGACACGTGGATGCATATAGCTCGGAACAAGGGACATACCTGCGAGTGAATACATCAGACCGATGCAACCTTTTGAAATCGAGAGCGCGTTTCGACGGTACCAAACTCAAGACCTTGTTCACCGCTGGACGGAGCAGGGCAAAGAGTCTCTTCTCAATAATTTCACCAGGCTTGCTGACGTTCAGAAATTGATTTACGGTGCTCACTGTACCGTAATCGCGCAATACCTGCTGAAGCGCATAATTCTGCAAACGATTACCATAGTTCTTAGGATCATTTACAGTTATGATTCCGATTTCGATTTTTTTCTTCATTATTTCACCATAAATTTAACGAGCTTTTTTGAAGATGCTTTCCATAGGCAGTCGAGTGGACTGCGGAGTACGAACAGACTCCGGGAAATGGCCAACTTCGACGAACATCACAAATATCTCATCATCAGGAACGTTAAGAATCTCACGCATCCGAGCTTCGGCCTTTCCATCCAGCATCGCATGCAGAGGACAGGCCGCCAATCCATACGCTTCCAACGACATCAGCAGCATCATGCTGAAAAGACCGCCGTCGATAAATCCCTGGTTGCGCTCGTTCGGCCCCATGAACACACTGGTTTTGGCAGTGACAAGAAGCAACTGAGAAGGAAGGGCATAACCTCGAACCCCTCCTTGGATCTTCAGCACTTCAGCAATTTGGCGTGCGTCACTGATCAGCAGAACACGAGCGGGCTGACGATTGCAGGCAGATGGCGCTCGAGTGGCGAGCTCCACAGCCTTAACGATTTCTTCTTCAGTAACAGGCTGTGCAGAATATTCACGCAAAGAATGCCTGTTCTCAGCCAATTCGATAAACGATTTTTGTGCATTATCTGCTTTTTCCGCCGCAGTAACGACAATACTTCCACCATGTTCATCGGTCGCCTGCCTTGCACGTTCCCAATGCTTATTACCAAAATACTGGCGCTGTTGACTGATGTCTTTTCCAGCAGCCTCATGGCGAGCGATATACTCATGCACTGCGCTCATGCACTCACGATAGGCCGGATTATTGGGATAATCCGAATCAGCGGCCTCCAATTTTGCGAGTTCAGGACCAAGCGCTTTGAAGACATGCACTCCAAATCCATAGCGGAACTCCCGATGACCGAGGCCTTTTTCGATCTGATGCGTCAGAAAAATGACTCGAGTCTGCACCTGCATAAGTCCAGTAGACCATTCGCGAGAAAAAGTCCTATTGAACCGTTTGGCTTGCGACGCATATTCCTTTCGAAGGATATGCGAAGACTTAATCCGCCGTAGGGAATTCGCAACGTTGTCCGGGAGAATATTGCCAATAACATGCTTGAAACTCATCAAAGAACTCCTTAACTCTTAACTTATAGCGCAGTAAAATACTTATCCAAAAACTCACCTGCGACTTTTCTGAAATCCGCAAGCATTGTTTGCACGTGTCTCCAATCAATCTCCTTATCAGCCGTATCGATATCCTTAATCGCGACTTGATCATCGGTACGACGATCAGAAAGGCCAAAATCTTTCAATACGTCGGTCAACCGTACTGAATATCGAGGGGGATCAAATACAATCATCGGCTTGTTGAAGAGAATCGAGAAGCATGTGCCATGGAACGAATCCGTTACCACGTAATCGGCATCTCGGAACGTCGCCAGCCATTGCTCAGGCGTGGGCTGGCAAATGGATTCACATCCAGCAGGGCCAGGCTTCCTCGGACTGAAAGTGATAATACGAACTTTCATGCCATTTTCTTTGGCCAACCGCTGTGCATAATCGATCATCCTTCGATTCTGATTCAGCATATAAATCAACACATACGGATCCTCATGCTTCGGCACACCTTGGGAGAGCTCATGCCACAATTCAGGGCGGCAAAGCAAAACAGGGTCCTTCAGCGCGACAGCACCCTTAACATCCATTTGCTCCAGAATTGACACACTGGAACTTTCACGTACGGAAATGGCTTCGAACTGTTCCAGCAGAGGCTTCATCTTCGCGGCCTCAGCATCGGGAACAGAAGGACGTCCAAAGCTGGCGGAAAGCGAAATCTTATGACAATCCGAAGGCACATTCTCCAGTGTGTACACCGGATCAATGCCCTTATTCAGCTCTTCATTCCAAGTCTGGTCACTACCGACGCAATACACCGCCTGCTTGTCGAATTTGCCGTTACCGCCGACAAATGAATCGGCGCCGACCAAATGAAGCTGCCTTTCCACAAAGGCACGGAACAATTTTTGATTTGTTTTCAGCTCTGGAAGCGCAACCAGATATCGAACCACGTTGAGAGGCAAGGGATGGTTCTTATCCTTGAGATAAATGTCCCGTAACCCCTTACGCGTCCAAGCCTCGCGGCAATAATCGATGAACAATGGCTTGCCATAGGGCTCAAGCACATCCCGCGTCGCTGCGGCCTGCAAAACAGTACCGTAGTTATATGAATCGATTATTGTCGATACATATATATTTTTATCAAACATTGTCACCTTCTTTACTGACTAAATTTTCTCTTTTTTGAAATGCAAAAGATTAATGATTCTCTAAAAATACGCGTTTTTTTGCGTTGAATCTTTTTACATAAGTATCAACCCAGAACCAATTGAACACATTGAAGAATCTATTTCTCAATTCCGCCTTTGTGTGCGGGAAACACTTGGCCTTGACGAACCGATCAGGGCGAATTTCCACCACTGGAGACTGAACAATATCAGCGGACATCCGCATGCGGCGTGACTGCAAATGCATATACAGATATTGGTGCGTTTCCACCATCGACTGATCTTTATTTAAAGAAACCGAAAATAACCCATCAGAACACAGATAATAACGCGCCAAATCATCGTACCTATGATCCTCTTCAAATTTTTGCGTCTGCGGATTGTATGCAGCCCTAGTGATTTTTGCCTTCTTAGGGCTTACGTTAAACGACAAATCCTTCTCGTACAATTTCGCACCATCATTTCGAAAAAGCGTGTGCACATTGCTTCGATCAGGATTTTTTTCAGATTGATAGTTCTCGTCAAACACATAAATACGGCTTGTCGTGAATGCCTCTCGGTAAATCTCACGCCCATTAAGGGATTTCATAAAACGTCGATTGTTGTCGAATGTATTCTTATATATGGTCAGATGCCCGACAGCGAAAATTTTATCGTAGTCCTTGTCCAGCACAGGAGACAGTATCTTTTCAAGATTACCGAAAACGAGATCACAATCACAGTGACCCCAATATTCGTAATCCCGAATGTATTCCTCAAGCAAAAAACCATAAGCCGGTTTGAAATCACACAGCTTGTACGCAGTTGGAATGCATGGATCAAAACCCAGCTTCCGCGAAGCATTGGCCCTGAATTCATCCAATGTCATAGACACTACATGCACATTTTGTGGATAATTATAAGACTCCGTATTATCAGTGAAAATGAAAAAATCGTAGGATGGATTATATCCACATGATTTTAGGAATAAAGGGAAATAATTATTAAACTTGCCAAAATACGGCAATATCAAAGCACACTTCTTCATATCTTTACGCCCTTCTTTGACTGAGACTCAGTGAAATCACACGAAGCAGAGCCAGTATCGCAAAGAAGTCCATCCCATAACTTACTTCAATAGTTCCAATACAGATAAAAGCATAAATGAATGCCACGCAAATAAGCACAGCAACATCATCCGTCGAAGCATGAGATGAAACTACCTTAAAATTCAACATAATTATTAAAATAATTATTACGGCTGCAACATAGCCTCCATATAGAATCCATTCAGCCAACGCATTTTGAGTGTCCGGTACACCCTTCAGAAAAGAATCAAGCACTTCATAGCTGATTCCAAATCCATATCCCAAAACCGGTTTCTGAGCCAAAGCTCTAGGCACAATCTCAAAAATCGGCAATCTACCAGTCATCGTCGCATCTTTATGAAGAGTATTTGTGATATAACTCATCACAAAAGAAATATGCAGCACAGATGTAACAACATACATGAAAAGATAGCTGGCTATAGCTGCCACGCAAGCAGTGATGGGACTATATACGAATGATGGAAAAAGTTTTCCAACAAAGAACCATATAATCATCAATACTATTGCATTAATTCCAGTACTGCAATCTACCCGAACAGCAATAGCAATTGCCAAAACTATTAAACCTATAAAGAATAGTTGCCCTATAACATCTTTCTTTTTATAAAAAACCGTTTTTCTTATCACAAATAATACAATGAACTGGATGTGAAAATAAGATATTCTAAATTTATTTCCAATAAGATATACATCCGCCAAGCAAACAGCTATATCTGTGCATAACAAAACAATAAAAGCCACCGCATAAAACACATTTAAGGCTGCAAGCAAACGTTCTTTCTTAAAGGCGTAGTTTACCACTGCAATGAATTCCAGCAAGCCGCCCAAGGATACAATCGCGGCCAAGAATGGATTTCGAGATGCATAATCATTTCTCGACAAAAAAGAACTAACAATAATAACTACAATAAATGCCAGCCAAGGAACAAAATTTACCCAATTTCTACCAGAAATAATAACCGGCAATTTCAAACAGACAAATATACCAACAATGAGTAGCATAAAATATCGTACGTAAACATACGCTGGAATCACAGATGACAGATCCACAAAAACCGTTACAAACGATAAAGCATATATCCAAGTATCAGCCTTTATGGGTTTCTCCACGATTCTTGGTTCTCGAACATTTCGGCCGATGCCAATCTCATTAGAAACCATATCTATCGCCCCAGCAACTTAGCGTAAAACGTAGGGCGACCGTGCACTTCCTCAGGAAAAGTCTGTTTCCAAGTAAGCTTGAACAAACTCGTTTTCTCAGTGAGTTTGGACCAATATCCCTCATCGTATGGTTGGCCGAGCACCTTATACAAATCGTCGCAACACGGATTGTTGGGTTCAATCGCCGCGAACGCATCGGCGATGGCCTTGTTGTGCCGCTGAGCGAGCACAATCATATAATCCACTAACAGGTAATCAACAAGAAAATCGTTTGTCTTCCAATATTCCAAGAAGAAATCACGCACTGCCACGAACACGCTCCTATGAGCGGCATCACAAGCCAATGAATAACCAGCGAAATATCCTTGGGCAATCGAACAATGCAGATAGTCCGGCCTCTTAATTGAAAACATCGGATTGCCGAAGGCCATCTCCGAAAGCGGACCGGTGCAGAAAAACGTGGCATCCAGCCATAAACCACCGTATTTAGCCAGCAACGATAGACGAAGCAAATCAGAAAGATTAGTTCGTGAGATAATTCCCTCGGACTGTTTCCTTTTGACCCATTCAGGAATGTCGATATACTGGTCGACGTTCTGATCAGTGATGATTGTGACCGGATGATCACCAGCATTGCGTCGAATGGACTCCACGCAACGCTTTACGATTTCCGGAGCGCTCTCGAGACCTTGCCACCAACAGATCCAGATACGTCCCTCCATATCTGGATCTACCGGAGCCACCGTCGCACTGTAATCATAATTGCGATAGAAATCCCCGTACCGACGTTCGAAGTATTTCAGCATAATCTCATGCTTGCGAATCAGTCGATCACGCACTGCGGGAGGTTCCGTGAATCCGTTATGGTTCATCACCTGGATGTCCCATTTTGCATGGAAGGTCTCCAAAGCATCGCGCCATGATGTCCGCGAGGCAACTTCTCTGGTAGAACGAAGCTCTTCACCGACACGATGAACAATTCTTCGAATATTGTTATGCCCCGCAACCATCACTTCCACCATCCTTTCTCTTTCAGAATCCGTCTTGCATCCGCCAAGATAAATACTTCCCATACCCGGCCCTGGAAAAGCGCTTCATGAAGTATGCGCTGTTGTTTCGGTAAAGTCTCCACAGGATATCCCACGCACGCTTCAGCACACATGCGGCTGTGCGTCAGTTGACGAATATTCCCTATTTTTCCTCGAACGGACAAACCGCTTCCAACGATTAATCCCACATACAAACGGCAATAATCGATTGCCATTCGTCTCGATCGCATAACGCATTCGTCATGCTGATAGGATTCTTTTTCGGCGAGAAGTTGTATCCTCTCGACGAATCGCTCATATTGTGCAAGTTTTTTCGAAGAGAACGAACGCATTATCGATGGATGCTCATCCATTCGATAGTAGTAATCGGTATTGCCGGTAAACACTATAACGTTTGCGCATCGATATGCGAACAAGTTGAAAATCGTATCTTCCGATAAAATCGTCTCAAATCGTAAATCATTCTTTTGCAGGAAATCATTACGATAAATCGCCGTCCAAACCCGCATGGGGAACGCTTCAACTTCGGTGTCTCCGGGAAGATGCCCGAACAACCTATTCCGTACAGGCATGATCTGGTCATTGCCCTTAAGAGTTTGCCCAGCTAATGGATGCACCTTAACGGACCTAGCGCGCCCATTAGCCATGTCGCAATGACCGCCGACGGCAATATCCGCATTGCTTTGCGATGCAGCGGCATAAAGACGGCTGAACATCTCGGAATCTACCCAGTCATCAGAATCCACGAAGCCAACATATTCACCAGTCGCATTTGCAATACCTGTATTACGCGCTGGGCCAAGACCCGAATTCTTTTGATGGATGACCTTGATACGATAGTCCCTTCGGGCATATTCTTCCGCTATCTTCCCAGAACGATCGGGACTACCATCATCAACAAGAACTACTTCAATCTCTCTAAGCGTTTGAGAGAGAATACTATCAATGCACTTCGGCAGATAACGCTCAACCCGATACATCGGTACAACGATACTGACTTTTGGTCTGTTCACTTGTGAACACCCCCATTCATCAAATTCGATTCCCGCAATTCTGTATACCGTTCAACCAACCGCTCCGCATACGTCTGTTGTCCACAACGCGTCGCGACATACTCAGAACACTGCCGCTGCATGGTGCCATATACGTCCTCGCCGACCGCG
>ERZ808242.765-NODE-765-length-21566-cov-10.135605_pt1 | contig 21566 bp, 24 predicted proteins | sample MGYA00521244_ERZ808242 | MGnify/ENA primary metagenome ERZ808242 (study PRJEB31516, sample SAMN03275573) | gut metagenome | biome: mammalia-associated habitat; material: feces | host: Papio cynocephalus | place: Kenya | collected 2012-07-27 ... | reverse complement strand
TAGCTTAAATGATACATACTATGAGTGTGATAATATTCAAGATAGAGTAAAATGGGAAGAATATATCAAAGACCATCAAATAATGGAGTGGTGCTACCTCTCCGACATTCTACCAACAGAGAAAGGAGATGAGAAATGAAAAACGAATATAAGGTCGGAGAAAAGATAATCCTTGAAGTGCAGGAGCAAGATTGCCAAAGATGTTTCTTCAATGATGAGGGGATATGTTACGCTCCCCCAACGATAATGTGTTGTGATGGACGGACTGATAACAAGAATGTAGCGTTTGTTGAAAAGAAAGGAATAAATAAATCAGAAAGTATAACGAAATAAAAAATTGAAGAATATGTATATAAATATTGCTGATATAACCCCTTGGCATAGCAGAGGGACAGAATGTTGTTTTAATTGTGCTGAATGTCAGTATTTGACTGATATTCAGCTTGACGAAAACCACGAAGTGATTATTAGATGTGAGTTGGAGGAGAATAAACAATGACGCTAAATGAATTAATAGAACGGCTTGAAGAGCTAAGGGAATATGGCGATGATACAGTAGTTGAAGTCAATAGCAATGAGTACTTTGATATTGGTTATGACAACAAAGATGATGTGATTTATATAGAAAGTTAAATATGGAAGAGGAACTAACAAAGAGCGAGTTGGAAACACTTCGGGCTATCTTGTATAGCTATTATCTCAACAATTCGGAGGTAAAAGAGCAGGAAGTAATCGCAAAAACATTAAACATTATAAACGATAAAATACATCAGTTATGACAAAAGAAGAAGCAAGACATCTGCTGCCTGTAATCAAGGCATACAGCGAAGGAAAGGCCATTCAGCATAAAGTTTACGACATGAAGGATGGCACTTCTGAGTGGGAGGATTTAAAGAAGAATGATGAGTGGAATTGGAGGGGTGAATACCGCATCAAGCCAGAGTCTAAGTACCGCCCATTCAAGGATACAGAAGAGTGTTGGAATGAGATGCAGAAACATCAGCCATTTGGGTGGGTAAAAGTGAAAGATGCAGATGAAATCAAGTACACAATTTATTGTACCGTGGGTAATCTTTGTGATTTTGAAGCAGATTTTGATGACTATACATTTGCCGATGGCACTCCATTCGGAGCTAAGGAGCAATAAGCAATGGATAAGATAAGCCTGGAACCCGAAGAATACAGAAAACTCACAAGAGAACAAAGGATTGATTTTCTTAAAAGTCGCATAAAAGAGTATTCGGAGGTTATGAGGGAAATTAAATATATGAAAGGGCTGATTTATGAAACTTATAAAAGAAAGTGAGAATCTATATCACCTATACATCAAAGATAAGGATATATGGCTATCCAGAAAGGACGTAATCGAGTTAAGGCTATTGCTAAACAATAGATTAATGTAATGACTAAAAAACTGTGTTCAGCGTGCAGTTACTGTCGGAGGTGCATCAATGGTAGGTACTGCACACTAAATCTTAAGTACGTAGAATATGACAACAAAACGAAATGCAAAGATTTCCGCAATCAGTAGCTTTGAAGCTTCGAGGATGAGGGAACTTGAACGGGAATTCACTAAAATACAGGCGAAATCCTTTTATGCCATCGGCACATCTAATAGTCTTGCCGGGCTTGCTATCGCTGACGCTATCGAGGCGTTAATTAAAGCCGGGCTTTACAAGAGGGGTGCAAAGTATGCAGCCAAGAGAGCCAACGAGATACAAAACAAGTACCTGAGGTACGAATCGAGAACGCTTACAAATATTAAGCAGTTCCAATTCTACAACGACTTGATAGACTTGTACTGGGAATATATGCAACCACACATTCAGCGGCTAAAGAATAATACCGAGAGGATACTGAAGCTGAACAAGAAGAAATACGCAGAATGCTTAGCGCAAGTGTTTACAACGGGTTCCATTATTGAGTTTGCTGTACTGAGGTTTGATGATTACTTTAATTACTTTCCGTTAAGCAATGGTATGAATATCGCAAAATATTTTCAGGAGATGCGACTGGGTGGATGTTTGTCTGCGTGGGATGAAGTTTTGAGGAACTTACAACAGGTGTATGGGGAGTGGCTTGACTTCGGCAATAAAGAAAGATATAAGCTGCTGGAGAAGGCAAAGAAAAATTTTCTTCTGAAGGCGGCAGATGTGGACGCGCTCAATGACTGCATCTTGAAGGCGCAGAAGATGAACCCAAACGTTGAGTTTAGTCAGGAATGAGGCATCTTCTATTTTTTTTGGGGGGGGGCTATAGGGGGGGGATAGTATCCTCCCCTCTTTCTTTTTGTCAAATTTAGTTGCATATGATACAACTTTTAAAAATAATCACTAAATTTGCGCACAGTTGTACGAAAAACAACCGAGCCTATAAATTGTGTACCCAATCAAAGAAAACGGCTCAGAACGCATTTTCGGGGAAAATAACAGTAAAGATAAATGAGAAAAGAAGAAAAAGTAAAAAAGAAGGACGGGTCGGTGTCGACAACTTCGGCAAACAAAAAGAGAACGATCATCGGGATAGATCCGGATAGCGAGAAAAGCGGATTTTCGGTGCTTTGCCCTGAATTGAAGTTGTATGCTAACATCTGTAGCCTGTCGTTCCCGGCGCTGATGAAGGAATTGCAGACGTGGAAACGGGCTGCGGAATATGAAGATGCAGAGCTTCACGTCTACATTGAGGGCGGATGGCTCAACAAGAGCAACTGGCACTTGACAACCGGAAAGTATACGAACCTTGCCAAAGCGGCGGAGATAGGACGTTGCACCGGGCGAAATCATCAGACGGGTATACTTATAGGTGAGATGTGTGAAGCGCTGGGTATAGCCTATACTAAAGGAATAGTGACTTATGAGGACGTTCGGGCAGATATAGAACTTTTGCATCAATATCCGTGGTCGAAGGCGCAAGGCTACAACTGTAACAGTAGTGAAAAAAAGGCGAAGTTCTACGATATGAGCATGGCTGACTATATGCGCTATTTGTGGAACAATCCACAGAATGGGCAAAGTCCTTATAAACTCTTTGAGGGTGCACTTGTACCAACAGGGAAGGACGATAATGGTAACTTGATATACAAATATAATGGAGCAAAATTCTAATGAATAGCAAAGAGAATCTTAAGCCGAAGTTCCTTGAAGCCTTTGAACGTCATTTGGGCATCATTTCGCCATCGTGCAGTGAGGTGGGCATCGACAGACAGACTTACTACAATTGGCGGAAGTTAGACCCTGACTTTGACAAGGCTTGCAAGGAGATTGAAGAGACGCAAGGGGATATGGTTGAGAATAGGCTGCTGACACGTATTAACGAAGGCGACACAATAGCAACCATATTCTACTGCAAGACAAAACTAAAGAATCGCGGTTACGTGGAACGTCAGGAACTGACAGGCAAGGATGGCGAGCAGCTACGGCAGACCGTCATACAGGTTGCAGACAAGGACACGGCGAAGCTGCTGGGTAACATACAGGCGAAGGGGAATAAGGGCAAAGAATGAAGATTGATGTTGTTACAAAGGTATTCAGGGAGAGCGCAAGGGCATACAATGACGGTATGCGCTTGATTGCTAATCGAGGGGGGACACGTTCCGGCAAGACGTATTCCCTTATGCAGTTTCTTGTTACCTTGTGGCAACTCGTGCCAAACCTTGCAATAGATGTTGTGTCGGAGAGCTTGCCTCACCTGAAGCGTGGCTGCCTTCAAGACTTCGACGACCTACTGACAAGTAACGGTATACGACTGAAGGATGATTACGCGCAGAATCTGACTGACAAAGAATATACATTCTGCAACGGCAGCACTATCCGGTTTTTCTCCTCAGACAACTGGGGAAAAGTCAAAGGTTCAAGACGCGATGTACTTTTCATTAACGAGGCGAACCGCATTGATTGGGAAACATATAGACAGTTGGCGGTACGTACACGGCAGACTATCTTCATTGACTGGAACCCGGATAGCGAGTTCTGGTTTGAATTGAAAGGACTTCGGGACAGGGAGAACACGGTGCAGATAGTCAGCACATATAAGGATAATCCATTCCTTGAAGAGCAACAGATAGCCGAGATTGAGAGCTACAAGGATGATGCTGAGTGGTGGAAGGTGTACGGGCTCGGGCAAGTCGGAACACATCAGGGCTTGATATATACCAACTGGGCGCAAGTGGATGAGATTCCGCAGGACGCACGGCTCGTTGCTCGTGGTGTTGACTTCGGCTTTACCAACGATCCGACCGCCATTATTGCCGTATACATGTTGCATGGTGAGTTGTGGCTTGATGAGGAGTGTTACCTGCAAGGACTGACTAACGACAAAATAGCGGAGCGATTGCAGATGCCCGGCGCAAAGGTTGCCGATTGTGCCGAAATGAAGTCTATTCAAGAATTGGTTAATTACGGAGTGCGGTTCATCGAACCCTCAATCAAGGGAGCGGATAGCATCCGTAACGGCATACAGATATTGCAGCGCTATAAGTTGAATGTTACCAAGACTTCGCTTAACCTTATCCACGAGCTACGCAATTACAAGTGGGATAGCGACCGGATTACTGGCGAGCTGAAGAATGTACCGATAGACAAGTTTAATCACGCTCTCGATGCCGTGCGCTATGTTGGCTTGAATAGATTAAGGCAACGGAGAAGTGGCACGGCAAGAGCAATAGTAACAAGGGAGTAATGAACTATGATGAACGAAAACACTAAGTTTGGGCGGTGGCTTACGCTTGCAACGTTGAGCCGCTTCAAGCTGGAGAGGTATTCACGTCCTCGCTTCGTGGGGAAGGTGGAAGTACCCACGACATTGAACGAGCTAACCATTGGACAGATCATTGAGTTGTCCGAGCTGAAGGACGACAACGAGAGCCTGTATAAGATTTGCGAGATAGTTCTCGGGATGGAGCGCAAGGCGGTGAGAAATGCAAGAGCCGTGGATGTAGTTCGCTTCATCGGCTGGGTGTATGATGAGGTGGAGCGTATAAATAAGCTCTTCAGTAAGACAGACAACAAGCCAACGGCAAGAGAGCAGCGTGCAGGAATTGAACGTTTGCGCTTTGGCTTGTTCGGGATGCTTGATTGGTATGCGGTTCGCATGGGAATAACCAATCACGATGATGTTCTACAAGTCCCGTGGATGCGCATATACAAGTGTATGCAGATGGACAACGAAAAGCGAGCCTATGAGATAAGGCTCAATAAAGTAGCAGCAGAAGAAATGAAACATAATAGGAGATAAAGGAATGACTATTGAGGAGGTAATCAAGAACATGGCAAAGGAGAAGTTCCTGAATTTCTCTTACGTGTACGACAACTGGGAGAACGCAGACGCAATACTGGAGCGTCTGGAATACCCGGCTATCGTCTGTATAATGCCTATAAGTGGAACGACCGAGATAAGGAACGGCAGAATCTATGACAGGGAGAATATTGCACTCGCCTTCCTTGACTTAGTGTCACGTGGTGCCAACGGAGAGGAGAATGGTGAGGTCTGCAATCGAATGAAAGCCGAAGGAGCTAAGTTCATTGCCAGGCTTAGCGAGGATGGGAACATTGAGCCATTAACAGGCGAACAAACGTATACGACCGTATACGAACGTATGAGCACTATCGTTACAGGCGTGATATATCAGTTGAGTATCAAACAGAAGATAGGATATTGCTTATGAGTATAGCAGTTGAGAACGTCTTGAAAGAGGAGTTGGAGCAGGCACGACAACTCATTATCAACCATATCAGAGCCAACGGGCAGAACGCAAGCGGCAGAACAATTGCATCATTACACATTGAGGTGAACGGCGACGAGGGGACACTCTTCGGGCGCAACTACTTCGGAGTTTTGGAAACCGGACGTAAGGCAGGACGAGTTCCTTATAAGTTCTCGTCTATTATCCGACAGTGGATGCAAGACAAGGGAATCCACGGAGAGCCGATACCAAACAAAACGGATAGACCACACAAGTATACGCCACAGGAACGCGGCGACCTAAGTCTTGCATCAGCGATAGCACATACGATTAAGACCAAGGGAACGAAGTTGCATCGTGATGGTGGTAGGGCTGACGTGTACAGCAACGTGATACCTGATGCCGTTCAACGTATTCGTAAGAGGATAATCGGGAGTATGCAGATAGAGGTAGATAGTATCAAGCTTAACAACCAGACAGTATGAGGTGATATATGAGAACGTACAATAGTAACGGAATAACAATTAATTACCCGAACGCAATAGCGTTCGCGTTTAATCCTTTCATCGTTAGCGTAAGGGGAAAGGACTTCGATAGAATCGAAATCAAGTCGAGCATCAACGGCAAATCTATAACATTAGGATATTCCGCATATTCTAATGCGTGTTACGCAGACTTGCGACAACTCACACAGAGCCTATATGACGGTATTGACTTTTCTCCTGAATACGACGATGGCATAATCAACACAAATCAGATTATGAACTTAGCAATAACAGTGCAGGTATATTCTTCAGACACCCTCAAAGCACAGACTTCAGCTATATTCAGAATTATATGGGGAGCACTATCATATGGCGAGGTATATAACGGATTTAGAACGGCTAAAATGTGGAGAGGGCTGCCGTATGTATTCAGCGTATATTCAGAAGGTGCAGGGAAGCTTATTATAGCCACTGATGGTGTAATGAGAAAGGTTGTGGATATGCCTTCAGTACCCGGTGTGTATTGCCTGCCACTGGATACACCTGCCAAAGATTACTATGATGTATACGATTTTAGTGGCACAATATCGCAAGCCACATTTTCCAACAAATTCGATCTTACATTCTCGTCATCGGCACAAGGCACATATACACGAAAGATGAGAATATACGTCGGAGATAATGAATATTCTGACGGAATCTATCTAAGATGGATAGACCGCCATGGTTTTTGGCAGCACTATCTTTTCCGTGGGGGGAATACGAAGGCGGTAGTATCTTCTGACGGGGAGTTTATGCGGAACAACCTATTAGCATACGACCAAAGTTATGGCTATCAAGGTATCAGTGGCAGGCGTCAGTCTTATGGGCGAGAGGACACAAGAGAGATATGCGCACCACTTGTTGATGGCGATACATTCGACATGCTAATGGACTTGCCGACATCTCCTGTCGTTGATATGTATGTTGATGGCGGATGGATCGCCGTTACGATTAAGACGGGGACTTACACAAAAACGGGCGAGGACTTGCAGGACTTTATCTGCAATGTGGTGATGCCTGAATATTTTTTACAATCACTATAATTTATGGGGCTTATGAGTAACGAACAGTTATATATTGACGGAGTGCTGATGGATATTGACGACAATACGAAGATAACGCTCGACATAAAGAGTAATCTATTCCGCAGCGTTGCAGATATGGTTAGCAATAGCACGTACACAATTAAGCTACCTAAGACCGTGCACAACCTGACAGTGGTGGGTAATATTGATACCCTTGCGGTCAACTCTTCATATGCCTACACTCAACATGCCTGCAGGTACCTGAAGGATGGCGTCGAGGTAATAAAGAACGGGAAGGCTTATGTTATGCGTATCTCGACAACAATAGAGATTAGTATCGTGTGGGGAATAATTGAAGCTCTATCGAACATTAGCGACAACGGTTATACCTTGCAAGACCTGAATATTAGTGATACCCTAACGTGGAATGGAGTTAACGTCCCCGATCCAAAAGAATGGTATAAAGAAATGGGCTACTTCTATGCCTATTACAACCCCTTCCAATATCGGCAGGAAAGCAGTTGGCAAGCTCAGTCATACTACCACACGAAAGAGGAAACTTTCAATATCGACTTTAAAACGGGCGCAATAGCAACGGGGCAGAGCCTGGGGGAGCAGATAAAGAAGAATATTGACGTATCTAAGACCGGGTTCGTCTGCGCTGCAATCAACGTGCTCAGCGGCGATATTGTGGAACTCAAGAACATTATAGGCGGAACGAATGAAAGAGCTTATGCGATATTGGATAGCGAGAATAAGGTGATAGAACTTGCTGAAGCTCCAAGGCAAAGCAATAGTACGCATTTAGATACGTCAAGCATGCCGCAGGGTGCGTTCTTCGAGGCAGGTGTTAAGGTATGGAACGTATTCACGGATATTCATTCAATAGCCATCAGGATAACATCTATCGGCATTATATTACAAGGGAATGACAGTTCCCTGCAAGTCGGGTACGTGGATAAAAACGGCAGATGTACGCCCGTTACTACTACGGGTGTAATTACAGCAGGAGTATGGACGGAGATAAAGGTGGACTTTACAAAGCCTGCCGATTGTGACGTGTATGTATATAGCGAGAAAATGTGCCTATGTCGTGCACCGTACAGATGGGTTATACCGTGCTACACGCAAGATAGTGATGGAAATATAGAGGAATCGTTCGCCAGTACGGGGCTCTTCTATCAGCTTACATATGATTCCGAAGTATATACGGCAGAATACTATAAATTAACAATGCCTTCCAACGCTGCGTCATTGGTACTAAATCACAATAAGGGTGCAGCCAGCTTAGAGATGACTGCAACGAGGACAACATACACACCTGATAGTGTAATCGCGAATCAATCTGACGTCCTTACATATTATCTACCGAGTGTGACGATGCAATATGTTCTTAAACATATAGCCAATACGTTTGGACTTAACATCAACTGGGCGAGTGCAGTCAATAAAAACATTTCAACACTCGCCCTGCCGTTAGTGACACTGAAGCCTGCAGAAACGACTTCGGGGAAGATGGTGGGGACATTTATGGCACTCGATTTGGACGTACAGCTCCCGCTGAGCGTAACAGAATCCTCCGGTGTATTCAAGGAAGGAACGGGAACAGAACAGGAGTTTACGGCGGTGGCAGATGTAGATGCTATCTTTGATATCCAAGTAACATATTCGTACACCACGAGGCGCATGCAGAATATGGTACAGGCGCTCGATAGTCCGTATACGATGTATCCAAGCAATGAGTTGTGGCTCATTATAACGGTAAAACATACGGATAAGAGCGACGATGATACGTACACCACAATCAATGATAAGGGGCAGACGTATCTGTATTCATATCAGATAACTGATAAGCGAGGGAAATATACAATGCAGGGCTACGGAAAGATTCCGTTGAAGGCTGGCGACAAACTAAGTATAATGTGTAAGGGACAGATAATTACCGACACTCAATATGTTGGCAATAACTATTACAACGACATCTTGACGGACGTTCAGTTCATCTCCGGGAGGATGACAGTAATAACTTCGTCCGAACAGGTAGCAAGAGGGGGAAGTTATCCAATTAGGCAGAATATGCCCGAGGTTGCCATTTTAGATACGCTTAAATGTTTGCAGGCAATAACGGGTACTTTTCCGAAGCAGGATGCATCGAGCTGTTTGCAGATGGCTGATATTAATGCGATATGGGAGAATAAGCCAAAGGCGTTGAATTGGAGTAATAGACTTATCGCGATGACTAATGAGAACAAACCGCGACAATTAGAGTATAAGGTTAGCGACTTCGCGCAACGGAACACGTACAAGTGGAAGGAAGATAAAGCGAACATGCAGAATCACGATGGAACGATGGTGATTGACAATGAAACACTTGATGCAGAAAAAAATGTCATTACGTTCCCGTTCGCAGCGTCTGACGGTGACCGCATTCCGGTATTCACTCCTGACGAAGGTACGCGAAATATTTTATACCAGGGGAGTGATGATAACTACAAGGCTCCCGAATATAAAGGGTGCGAGCCACGGATCATGAGAATATACGACTATGACGACGGAAGATTCAATAAAACTGCGCTACAATTCGATGATACGCTGGATATGCAGAATATTCTTAATTCGCAATATAAGAATGTAAACACGGCACTAAACCAAGCGAAGGTAATTAAAGAATATCTATACCTAAGTGATAGTGAGGTGGTTAATTTCGACGAAACGATTCCGGTGTACCTTGCACAATATGGCGCATACTTCGCAGTACTGGAGATTAAAGTCAACAGCAAGGGATATTCAGAAGTAACGATGATTAAGATATAAGGGGAGAAATTTATGACAGGTTCAGAAGAACAAGCGATACTCGACATCAAGGTCAAGTACGAAGATGCCATATACGGCATAATGCGATACAAAGATAAAATAGCAGACTTGAAGGCTGCTATTAAGGAATTGAAAGACGAAACGACAGACGAGCAAAAGGCGTCTGACGCTTACCGAAAGCAGATGATCGCGATGGAAGAAACCGTTAAGGAATATAACGGGGAAGTTAGGACGCTGCAAAAAGAGGTACAGAACAATATCAAGGTGCAGCAGACGCAAGAGGGTAGCTTGAAGCAACTTCGGGCAGAGCTATCCATTGCAACCAAGGCTTATGATGAGTTGAGCAAGGCGGAACGTGAGGGTGCTAAGGGCAAGGAGATGCAGAAGCATATCAACGACATCACAAGCGAGCTGAAAGCAGCCGAAGAGGAAACTCAACGCTTTTACCGGAACGTGGGAAATTACGAGGGTGCTATCAATAATGCTATCTTCGGTAATAGCAAGTTTGGGCAGTCGTTGCAAGCCATTGTTGATATGAGCAAGGACACGGGCGGTATATTGGAGCAGCTAAAGACAAAAACAAAGGCTTTTGGTTCTTCTGTCGTGGCGGTATTCTCCAATCCGTACTTCCTTGCAATGGCTGGTATTGCAGGTGCCGGGATGGCGTTCAAGTGGTTCTTTGACTATAATGAGGGTTTGATTGAAGCAACCCGGCTAACCAAGGAGTTTCTCGGGGTAAGTGGCGAGAGCCTACAAGCGATACGTAACGACATTCAGGCAACGGCAGACACATACGGCAAGGATTATAAAGAGGTCTTAGAGAGCATCGATACACTAACCTCGCAGTACAAGATTAGCGCCGAGGAAGCAATGAAGGTAATCAACGATGGGTTTGCATCCGGTGCTGACCTTAACGGTGATATGATAGACAAGATTAAGCAGTATGCGCCAGCCTTCCACGATGCAGGTATTGCGGCTGATGAGCTTGTCGCTATCATACAACAAACACGTAGTGGAATCTTCTCCGATAGCGGTCTTGCACTCATTCAGATGGCAAGTAAGAAAATCCGAGAGATGGCGAGCGGTACGGCAAGTAGTCTTGATGCCATAGGTATCTCATCTAAGGAGATGCAGAAGCAGTTGGAGGATGGGTCGTTGTCAATGGCTGACGCTATAAGGCAGATAAGCCAGAAGTTGCAGGAGCTGCCGAAGAACAGCCAAGAGGTCGGCAATGTAATGAAGAACGTTTTCGGTAAACAAGCAGTAGCCGGAGGACAGGAGCTTATCAAAGAGCTGGGCAAGATGACAACTAACCTCGATGAGGTTAAGAAGCAGACTGGAGAATGGGGCGACTTGATGGATGAGCAACGCAAGGCAACGAAGGAACTTAATGGTGTAATGAGTGCGCTCTTTGACGTTTCCGGGAAGGGCTTTGAGGAGATGATCGCCAGCACAAAGATAATGGCAACAAAATGGCTTGTGTCGATGATGAAGGCTGTTGTTAGCGTCTGCAACTATTTTATAGACCTATATAATAGAAGCACCCTTGTAAGAGGTAGTGTACAGAAGACGTGGAACACAATAAAGAACGGCTGGGAAATAGTTAAACTTGCATTGAACCTGATTATTGACGGGGTCAAGTCTACGGGGCGCGCATTTATGGCTCTCGGGGATATTGTTGAAGGTATCTTTACGCTCGATTGGGATAAGCTATCTAAAGGCGCGTTTGATCTACTGAAAAACGTCAAATTAACGTACACTGAAGCGTGGAATGATGCCAAGAAGGCAGGTAATAATATTGGCAAGAATATAATTGACGGAGTGAATGAAACCATACGTGGTGGAAAGGTAGAGCACATCGAAATCCCGACCGCTGAAACGGATAGTGGAGTAACAACGCAGCCGAACAAGTCAGGGGAACCGAATAAGCCAAGTGGCGGCAAGAGTACAGGTAAAACCGGGAAGAGCGGCAAGAGTAGTAATGATGATGCCGAAGAGCGGAAGAAGCAAGAAAAACAACTGCAAGCGGATATTGCCAAGATACAACTTGAGTATCAGCAGAAAGAAATGGATGCGAAACGCGAATACTTGAATGGTGTATATCGGTCAGACGAGGAATACAAGGAACGCGTCATGCAGATAGAGAAAGAGAAACTTGCAGCGATGTTGAATACCTACGTGCAAGCTGGAGCCATTGGCGAGCAGAAGGCGCAGGAAATGCAAGATAAATTGCTCGATTTACTTCTGAAGTTTCAAGAAAGCGCAAAGACCGCAGCCGCTAAGATGGTGCAAGACATGCAGGATGAATTCAACAAGACGGAGGAGCAGCGCAGACAGACAGATATTGATAACGGAGGTACGGGCGATGGCGAGGACTTCAGCGATGAAGCGAAGCTACAACGTTATATGGACTTCTTGCAGCAGAAACTTGACCTTGATACGCTCGACAACGACCAAAGACTTGCACTGCAAGATGCTTATAATGCAGCGTCGGAAAGCAAAAGTCAAGCGCATTACGACAAGATAGCAGAGCAAAACAAAAAAACGGCTGCAAAAGTGAATGGATATGTGCAAACTTATGCAAGTACGATGGATGAAGCATTCACAGCTCTATTCGAGAACGGGAAGGCTGGATTTAAGGAGTTCAGTAAGACCATACTGAATACCTTGCTTGATAGCGTGGAGAAAGCTTTGATTGCTATTGAAGTCGAGATTCTCGCGAAGGAAATAGCGTCGAAGTCGTGGGCAGGTGTCGCAAGCAGCGCAGCACTTATAGCCTTGATTACTGCTGCCTTTGCCGGGGCGAAAGCCGCAGTCAAATCATTTTCCGATGGTGGACTTGTAACAGGTGAGGGCACGGGCACGAGTGATAGCATCCCTGCAAGATTAAGTAACGGTGAGAGCGTAATGACCGCCAAGGCGACATCGATGTTCTCTCCTCTCCTATCTGCATTCAATCAGATGGGCGGCGGTGTACCAATAGTAACTCGGTCCGGTAGTAACATCGGAGAGGATATGTTGGCAGCAGCCGTGGCGCGTGGCTTTGCAGCTTGCCCGGCACCTGTGGTTAGCGTTGAGGAGATATCGAATGTAATTAATAGAGTACAGGCAATCGAAACATTGAGTAGAATATGATTAAGGCGGTAAACTTTATTCGGCTTGCGGAGAACATCTGCAACGAGCTGACAAGGAATAATATTAATCCGGGCGACACAAAGTACATTGAGTTATACGATGATTGGGAGCGCATGACCAAGGAGGGACACAAGTACTCCTATATCATGCTCTATCTATCGGAGAAGTACGAAGTGAGCGAACGGAGTATCAACCGTATAGTCAAGCGGTTGGGGCGTGATATTGAACTTTAATTTTGTTATTTTTCATATATTTTTGTTTTATTTTTTCGCATCTGCCCGTGAGGGTGGGTGCGTTTTTGTAGTTATTTTCTCTAAAAATGCGCTCTGTTGGCTTTTTATTGCAGATATAAGCACTTTATTGGCTGAACATAGAAACGCGCTTAAAACGGCTAATATGCGCTTACCGACACGTGGTGGCGGATGAATTTACGTTGTACATTATACAACTTTGCTGATTTTGCCTATATTTGCAGAAGAAAGGGAAAATCATGGCAACATTAAGGATATATAACGATATTACGACCGAAGACGAGAAGTTATGGTACTCGTGGTTTGGTATGGAGGGGGTCTGCTTTAAGGATATCGATACATTTGCGCAGTCAATTCCGAAAGATGACGACGAAATAGATATGCGCATCTTCTGCAGTGGTGGTAACGTACAGGAGGGATGGGCGATATACGACCGACTAAGACAGACAAGTAAAAAGATTAGCTGCACCATTGAAGGGAAGGCGGCAAGTATGGCAACTATAATCATGTTGGCAGCACCTAAAGAGAACCGCCACGCATATGAAAACGCATCAATACTCGTGCACAATCCGTGGGTCGCTCCTTATGCACTGGGGGAAGCGTGTAATGCTGATGACCTGCAGAAGTATGCAAATGAGTTAAGGCAGGAACAAAATAAGATGCTCGACCTGTACGTTAGTCGTTGCGGTTGCGACCGGGAAGAAATGCAGCAGCTTATGGATAAGGACACGTGGATAACGACCGATAAGGCTATCGAACTCGGACTGATCGCCGACACCTTACCACCAATATCCGCAAGTGCAAAGAATGGATTACCAATCAACATTAAAAAAAGTAATATGAGCGAAAAGAAAAGTAAAGTAGAAGTTGAGCAGAGCTTCGTCGACAAGGTGCTGCACTTCTTCGGAAAAAAGAACATTGCGGAGATATGCTTCGGAATGGAACTGAGTACGGTAGACGGGCAGACTCTTACCGTTGAACGTGATGAGGGTGAGCCGCAAGTGGGTGACAAGGCTGCTCCTGATGGCACTTTTGAGATGCCAGATGGCAAGACTATCACAGTTAAGGATGGTGTCATTACCGATATTCAGACCGCAGAAGATGGTGAGGGCGGTAATGAAGGCGGTAATGAAAAGGAAGGAGATGGAAACGCTGGTAATGATACCGTAGCACAGCTCACTCAGCAAGTGAATAACCTCACCAAGGAACGCGATGAATTGAAAGCGCAGCTTGCAGACGCGCAGAAAAATGCAAAGAGTAAGGATGATTTACGCATTCTTAATGCCGTTAAGATGGCAGGAGGAGCCGAAAAAGTTCTTGCTAAGTTCGCAAGCAGTTATACCCCTACTCCACGTCAACCGGAAGGCAAGCGAGCAGAGGAACATGCAGGAGCAACAACAAAAGACGCGCTTGTTGCTCGATTCAAGGCGCGCCACGGTAAGAAGTAAAAAGAAAGGGAATTAAAATATGAGTACAACACTATTCGACAAATGGGTAATTCAGCCCGAAAATATTGGCAGCGTTAAGGACGCTATTAACGAAACCACCTTCAGCGACGAAAAGCTGGAGAAATTCGTTACATTCAAGAAAGTGAAAGACAAAGACCCTATTGCACTTATAGGTGCAATGGAAATGGTCGGTAAGAAAGGTGGCGGATGTAATCCGACCTTCGATGAGGTAGGTATCGCCAACAGCCTTAACAGGTGGGAACTGAACGAGTGGCAGGCTCCACTAAAGATATGCTACAACGCAATGAAGGGAACTATTGCTGAATTTGACCTTAAGACAGGTTCAGGTATTGCGGATATTAGCGGCACAGCCGTTGAGGATGTGTATCTCGATAAGCTGAATACAGCGCTTACAGAGATGGCATGGCGCTTCGGCTGGTTCGGCGATAAGGCTGCTAAGAATGTTGGCAGCAGTGGCAAGATTACCGATGGTGTGGCAACCGACAAGTTCGATGTGTGCGACGGCTTGTTCAAGAAGTTGTTTGCGGTTGGAGCCAAGAACGCAGCGCAAGTAACAACTATTGCAGCCAACAGCGAGAGCACAACGGCAGCACAGAAGTCCAAGCTCCTCGCCAAGGGAACCGCCACAGACATCTTCGACCATATCCTGATGGATGCTGACAGTCGTATTGTGGACGATCCGGATGCGGTGCTGATGGTTACACGCTCACTGGCTGATGCCCTTACCTACGACATCAAGAGGACATATAGTCAGATCATGCCGTGGGAAAAGGTTTTTAGCGGCTTTGAAACCACCACATACAACGGTATTAAGATTGCCCGGGTAAGCATATGGGACAGAATGATTAACGCATACGAGAAGGGAACGGCAACGCTGAACCTCCCTCACCGTGCGGTATTCTGCAACCCTAAGCAACTGATGATTGGTACTGATACAGGCGGTGCAATCGATACCTTGCGCAACTGGTTCAACCCGGACACTCGCGAGTATCGCATCGACATTCAGGGCAAGATGGGTACAGCTCTCCTTGAAGAGAATCTGATACACCTCGCCTACTAAGAGAATACTACTTTTCATTTATTGTAAATTATTGTTTTGTTTGCCACGTCCGCAAATGCGTGGACGTGGCTTTTTAAAATTCAAGAAAAACGATTATGGCAAATTTATGCGAGAGCCTTATATCTAAGGACATTGATATTGCTTGCAATGATATGGTAAGCAAAGGACTGGAGAGCGACGGACTTATCATCAATCGCTCGGATATTGATTTCACGAAGACGACGTTCGATGAAACGAACAGTAACATCATTAAGGCATTAGTTCTCAAGACAGGCAAGAAAGCGTATGCTATCAAGCAGACGGGCAATACTCCATTCACCGGAACAAAGTCAACACTTGTTGTCGGCACATACCGTAATACATGGACGCATGACGTTCAAATCGTTGTGCTCGCCAATACTCCTGACGTATGCGCAAACATTATCGATGGACTGGCTAACGGGAAGTACGTAGTCATCCTCCGCAACGTAACCAAGGGTGCGACGGGGAATGCAGAATATCAGATATTCGGGTATGCACAGGGATTAACCTGTTCGGCAGGCGAAAACGATAAATATAGCGACGACACGGAGGGCGGATGGCTTATAACACTCGAGGAAACAAGCGCACCGAAGTCTGCCCTTTTCTTGTTTGATTCCGACAGCGAGAAAACGGCTGCCAAGTACGAGAGTCTTAAGACTGACGCGGAATAATGACCTACGAGCAGGCTAACGGGTATGTCGCCGACCTACGGCAGCGCTTTGATGCTCCATACGGCGACGCAGATAAGCATCTGATAGCAACGTTGTACTACGAGGTACTGGGCAGGACATTTACCCCGACCACATGTCAACAGTGCTATCATGATGCCGTTATAGAAATTTATATTTTCCTTAAAAGAAACAAAGCTATGGCACAGAAAAGTAAATATAGGATGAAGGCAGGTTTCATTATCGGTTGTCCTGACTTCCACAACGGTAAAATATACACGAATGATAATCTTACCGATAAGATCGCAAAAGAATTTTTGACGAAATATCCTCACATGGAGAGCTATTTCCAGCGTCTACCGGAAGAGGGTGAGTCCATCAACGAATAAGAAAGAGCAATATGAATATCAAGACAGCGAAAAAGCCGCCAAAGCGTATTGATGTATCGTATGTAAGCCGTTTCCGGATGCAATCATACGGCAACGATAATCTGTATCCGCAGAACATTCAGCAGCTCACGGCAGCAAGTGGAACGGCAAAGCTATGCATCAGTCGATATGCGAAATTCATAGAAGGGTACGGCTTCGATAGTGAGATTCTTGCGACTCTTGTTCTCAATCATGGCGGCTCAACGGCTGACGATATTCTACGCGATGTGGCTAATGACTTAGCGAACTTCGGCGGCTTCGCTCTGCATATTAATTACAACGTACTGGGTGAGGTCGTTGAGGTTCAACACGTACCATTCGAGAATTGTAGATTAGGCGAACCCGATGATAAGGGGTACGTCAGCAAGATTCTCGTACATCCCGATTGGACGCAGAGCAAGACACGGAACGGTAGTCGTCTGCTTGTAAATGAGAAAACCGTTGAAAGCTTTGACGTCTTTAACCCGGGAGCCGTTCTCCTGCAGATTGCAAGGGATGATGGAATCGATGCATACAAGGGGCAGATTATGTGGTGTAGTACCTTAGGTAATGACGTGTATCCTCTTGCTCCGTGTGATGCCGTTATAACGGATATAAGCACAGATGAAGGGCTGGGGAATATCAAGTATAGGAATGTGCGTAATGGCTTTCTTGTGTCTTGCATGATGATAACTAAGAAGAGTAGCCCATATATCGATGATAATGGCAACGATAAGGAACAACACATGATAAGTGCTGATGACTTACGCGACTTTCAGGGTGATGAGAAGAGCGGCAAAATAATGCTCGTTGAGCTCGAAAATGACGAAGATAAGCCAGAAGTTGTAGCCTTTCCGATGCGTAACTTCGATAAGGAATTCACAACAACGGAAACAAGCGTAGTTGAGCGTATATACGCACAGTATCACCAGGAATTGTTCTATGCTATCAGAATCGGCAAGCTCGGGTTTAGCGGTCAAGTGATGCGTGACGCTTACGAATACTATGCAGGAGAGGTTACTAATGAACAACGCTTCATAGAGCGAGCGTTCAAGGCGATACTCAACGTGTGGGTGGATAAAAACATGCGGAATATAGACTGCGTCTTACAGCCGTTGAAATATATAACATCAGAAGTAACGGATAATAATACGATAGCCAATGAGTGAGAAGATTAAGATGCTCGTTAGTAATTTGGATGACACTTCGCAGACAGACGATAACGGGATAAAGAAAAGTATATTGTCGGTAGGGCAGTTCAGAGAACTTGCCCGACCGACTTCTTTGCATATTGATGAAAGCGAGGTAATGGCATTCGTTCGGGAGTGCGAGGATGCGTACATTATACCTGCAATAGGCTACGCCAACTACAAGTCGGCTGCTTTCGGCAGCGAGTGGGATGACACGTTCGACGATTCATTTAACGGAGTTATCTTCGTGGATGGCGGAGAATGGACGTACACGGCATGTAATGGAGATAAAGAGCTGCGGTATAATTACGGCTTGCGCAAGGCTCTCGCCTATTTCGTTTACGCTAAGATGCTGCGAGCCGATGGAACTATAATTAGTCGCACGGGAGCAATGCGCCATAGGGACGAATATGGCGACCATGTGGATGATAGCAAGCTGAAACAGTATAATGACGTAATGCGGCTTGCAGAGCACTATCTTGCAAGTAGCATGGACTACTACAAGTATCATCTCAAGCAGGATATTAAACCTGCAAAGACAACAAGAGCAAGAATTATAGCAATAGGAGATTAATATATGGCAACATACGAAGAACTTAAACAGCGTGCTGAAGAGGTTCGCACGGAAACAAAAGCGAAAGCCAATAGTGCAGAACGCGTTGGTGGTCTGCTTGTGGATATCATCCAGGAAGTCGAAGCCGACGAGAGTGTAAGAGATAAGAACGAAAACATAAGGCAGTCTAATGAAGAGCAGCGAAAGTCTGACGAAGCTAAGCGTACGGAGTCCGAGCAACAGCGCACTGCCGCCGAAGCCAAGCGCAACACCGATGAGCTATCACGTCAGTCTAACGAAACGGACAGGAAAGAAGCGGAAACGGCAAGAGCCGAAGCCGAACAGGCTCGTGCGGATGCCGAGAACCAACGTTCCGCATCAGAAGAAGCCCGTTCTACCGCAGAAAGTGGGCGGGTTACGGCTGAAAATGCCCGAGTTGCAGCCGAGAACTCACGTGTTTCCGCTGAACAGACAAGAGAGCAGAGCTTCACCGCCAAGGTCGGGGAAGTGGACACGGCTATCAAAAACTGCAACACCGCTACCGAGGGAGCGGAGAGGGTGGATGCCACCATTACCGAGGCTAACGTGCTGCAAGTTACCGACAGGAACGGAACACAGAAAACTCTTGACCTCGCTGCCGTGGCTAAGGCTAACTCTGTGGCGGAGAATGTGGACCGACTGAAAACCAATATGTTTTCAATGTCCAACAGCGATTGGAAATTAACACCTTTACTTGTTAATTCGCTTTTCACGAATAAGGCTACAATAACAAACAATGGCGTTTGGGTTAATTCAGACATACATCTAACATCTGACTTAATATATATAGGAAGAAAAGACTATATACGATTATCCGTAGAATTTGATAAAACAGATGCAGAACAGTATAATATTCTCACTTTTTACGATAAAGATGGTAAGTTCCTAAGTTATATAAATAATGCACCTTCTTTAGGAATAGCACAAGCAGAGATACAGAATAAAAATGTAGTATATTGCCGTATAACCTTGTTGAAATCTATCATCAATGATAATCTAAAGTTCAAGATAACAACAAAAAAGCCGTATGATGAGGAGTATGTATTAGGAAGTCTAAGAGACAGAACAAATCTTATATATTCAGAAATCATTGGGCGAAGTGTCATAAATGGAAACATTGAGAGTGCAGGACAACAGAATAAGAAGACTTGCATTATTCCCGTAAAGGCTGGCGAAACATATTATTTTTACAGCAACAGCAACGGCAAGGCTGTACCATTCAATACAACTTATACATTTAGCACTCTACTATTTAATTGGCAAAACACGTTATTTACCTCTCAAAACGGAGGTTCAGGAACTTCAGCAACGGCAACAGGAACGGACTTGTATCTTTATGTAACATACGGGAAAAGTCAGGACGCTATGGTATGTTCATCTGAACAGGAGAAGTTCTTTCCACAAGACAATGATACATATATCAAGGTTGGCGAGCACGACAGCAGCATAACGGAATTGCAAAGCAAGGTTGGCGAGCACGACAGCAGCATAACGGAATTGCAAAGCAAGGTTGGCGATAGCGGTATTAAGCTGACTAAGCACCCTGTGGCTAAGGAAATGACAGACGACTCTGCAACCATAGCAGAAGCAACAACATCTTCAACGATAACAGGCGGAACATATTACCCTATTTTGAAAAACAATAAGCCTCATGGAGAGGTGTCGGACTTGTTTAGATTTAGCCTGCCCGTTCAACCCAACAGCGGTGTATATCCATTGGAAAACGGAGTTGAGCAATATCTTTCCGTTAGTCAAAACATAACGACAGAATTTTATTTTGAAGGAACGGAATTTGAAGTCTGTTACAGAGGTACTTATTCCTTCTTTACGATAATTGCAGACGATGTAATAATAGGAAGATGTAGTAACTCTCTAAGCGATGCTTTTGTTTGGCAGAAAATTTCGTTTTCAACATCAAAGAAACGGCACATCAAAATACGTGGAACTTTTTATGGCATCATAACGGAAGGCATTATCACTCCATATAAACAGAACAGACTGCTACTATCTACTGACGGAGATAGTATAACGGAAGGCTCATCACAGATATATCCGAAGAATGACGAGTATTGCTGGGCTGTCAGAGTTTCGGAAATCCTTGATTGCGACCTTAACAATGCAGGTGTCGGAGGAAGCGGATATGTATCAAAAGGAAACAGCGGACAACCGAACATGGTAGACAGATACGATGATTATATCGGGAAGTTGAATACAGACATACTCTTTGTTATGGGTGGACTGAATGATGGTTATAACGATGATTGGAAAACCGCAGTTGATACATATTGGGAACACGTACACAACACGTTCAAGGGTAAATACGTTATTGTGGCTTCTCCTTACTGGTCTCAGCTGAGCAAGAACGATGACATAAAGAACAAGACCGAATACCTAAAGAGTGTAGCATTGAAGTACAACTATCCATTTGTGGATGTATACAATGGCGTTACTTATGATGCTATGGGGCAAGTTATTGCAACTAATTCCAACGGAGGACTTGTAAACACAACAACTTATCCTTTGTTATACAGAGAGTATATCGCAGGAACAACTACAGATAATACTCACATAAACAATATACAAGGGCATGAATATGTGGCTCGTTATATTGCTAATGAGATATTTAGGATTTGCCACGAGGACTTTGGAATAACTTTGTAAGCGGTGAAATCATGAATAAGACGAAACGAAACATACTGGGCATGGCGGTTTATTTTCTCATCGCCG
>ERZ808242.763-NODE-763-length-21600-cov-4.065027_pt1 | contig 21600 bp, 18 predicted proteins | sample MGYA00521244_ERZ808242 | MGnify/ENA primary metagenome ERZ808242 (study PRJEB31516, sample SAMN03275573) | gut metagenome | biome: mammalia-associated habitat; material: feces | host: Papio cynocephalus | place: Kenya | collected 2012-07-27 ... | reverse complement strand
AGCCATGATATTCCGTTACAGAAAGGATTACACCCATGTGGATAGCAGATAATTGGAAAGATTATGAAGTACTGGACACCTCAGACGGCGAAAAGCTGGAGCGCTGGGGTGATTATATTTTAGTGCGCCCGGACCCGCAGGTCATCTGGAGCACAGGGCATGATGCCAAAGAATGGAAACAGAAAAACGGACACTACCATCGCAGTGTCAAAGGCGGCGGTCAGTGGGAATTTTTTGACCTGCCAAATGAATGGACGATCTCCTACCGGGAGCTTACCTTCCATCTCAAGCCGTTCAGTTTTAAGCATACGGGGCTTTTCCCGGAGCAGGCGGTAAACTGGGACTGGTGTGCCCGGAAAATCCGGGCAGCCAAAGAAAAGGAGCCGGGCAGGGAGCTTAAGGTATTAAATCTGTTCGCTTATACCGGTGGTGCTACGATCTCTGCAGCAAATGCCGGTGCAAATGTCACACATGTTGATGCTTCCAAGGGAATGGTTACGTGGGCAAAAGAAAATGCGGTTTCAAGCAATATTCCCGGCGATAAGATCCGCTGGCTGGTAGATGACTGTGCCAAATTTGTAGAACGCGAGATCAGACGCGGCAATACTTACGATGGCATTATCATGGATCCCCCTTCTTACGGAAGAGGACCAAAGGGCGAAATCTGGAAGATCGAAGAAAGCATTTTCCCATTCATTGAACTGACTTCCAAAGTGCTGTCCAGGGATCCGGTTTTCTTTTTGATCAATTCTTATACGACAGGACTGCAGCCTGCAGTTCTCTCCTATATGTTAAATACCGTACTGACGAAAAAGCTCGGCGGATGTGTTGTTGCGAATGAAATCGGATTACCGGTCACAAGATCCGGGCTGGTTCTGCCATGCGGTGCCAGCGGCAGATGGAGTAAGGAATGATCATTCCGGTTTGAAAATAATATAACGGAATATAGAGAAAAGAGGCAAATGATGAAAAACGGAACAATAATGCAATATTTTGAATGGTATCTGCCATCCGACGGCTCTTTATGGAACCAGCTTAGCGAAAAAGCGCCTGCTCTTGCTGAAGCAGGTATTACCGCAGTCTGGTTACCACCGGCTTACAAAGATGCTTATGGAGCAGACGGCGTCGGCTATGCGGTGTATGATCTGTACGATCTCGGTGAGTTTGACCAGAAAGGCAGTGTTGCAACCAAATATGGAACAAAGGCAGAATATCTGTCTGCGATCCGCGCCTGTCAGGCATGCGGCATTGATGTATACGCTGATATTGTACTGGATCATAAGATCGGTGCTGACGGAACAGAAACATTAAATGCCGAAGAATGCAATGCAGGAAACAGAGAACAGGAAACTACAGGCATAGAACAGATCACAGCCTGGACAATTTTTAATTTTCCCGGAAGGAAAGGAAAATATTCGGATTTTGTATGGAGTGCCAGATGCTTTGACGGCGTAGACTGGGATGCAGAAAAGAAAAAGAACAGTATTTATCTTTTTGAAGGAAAAAGCTGGGATAAGGATGTAGATTCGGAAAACGGAAATTATGACTATCTGATGGGTGCAGATATTGATTTCAGTGAACCTGAGGTCGTTACCGAACTTACAAAATGGGGAAAATGGTATCTGGATCAGACACAGGTCGATGGCTTCCGTCTGGATGCGGTTAAGCATATTGATTATGATTTTTATCGTGACTGGCTCCCTGCCATGCGCAGCTATACAGGGCGTGAACTGTTTACTGTCGGTGAATACTGGCACAGGGAATGCTGGGCACTCGAAGCCTATCTTGAAAAAACAAATTATGCGCTGTCTTTGTTTGATGTGCCGCTTCATTTTAATTTCCACTATGCATCTTATAACAGTGAAGGCTATGATCTGCGCCGGATCTTCGATGGCAGTCTTGTTGCTGCCAGACCACAGAATGCGGTTACTTTTGTAGATAACCATGACACAGAACCCGGACAGGCACTCTGCTCTTTTGTGGACAGCTGGTTTAAACCGCTTGCCTATTCCCTCATCCTGCTGCGCAAGGCAGGATATCCATGTGTATTTTACGGTGATTATTACGGTATTCCATCCCAGAATATAGCTCCGGTCGGTAAATCACTTACCAATCTGATCTCCGTCAGGGCTTCCCATGCTTACGGAGCGCAGCATGATTACTTTGATGACTATCACTGTGTCGGATTTACCAGAGAAGGGCTTGCAGAAGATGAAAATACAGGACTTGCCTGTATCCTTTCTTCCCAAAATGATACGCAGAAGACCATGTATGTCGGGAAACAACATAGCGGACAGAAGTTTTTTGATGTGTTGTTCGGCTATCGCCATATGGTAACGATCGATGCGGACGGAAACGGTACTTTCCCGGTGCACGGCAGATCAGTTTCTGTCTGGATTCCAGTGTAAAAGCAGACCGTCCTTACGGGTCATCGGTTCCACAGCCGGAAAATACCGCAGCATACGATAGATATAAAACAGGAGCATGAAAGCAATGAGAACGATCATAAGCTGCAATGCTCCTTTTGGTTTGCAGCCTTTGACATAGCGGCAGAACAGGACATACAGCAGAAGCACTGCCCATCCGTAAATGAATGGGTGCATCTGAAATGCTGCTGCAAAATGCCCGGTCAGAAGCAGTACGCCCGCTCTTGTCAGTCCGCAGCCCGGACATGGCAGTCCGTACAGGATCTGCACCGGGCAGACATCATGAAAAATAAGCGCAAAAAGGATAAGACATGCCAATACCGCAGCACATCCTATCCCATTCTTTTGCAAATCCTGTTTTATCCTGTCTATTATTTTCTGCATTTCAAAAAGTAATCTGTTATTTTCTCTGTGCTTCCAGCAGATCAAAAAGTGCATCGTCACTGTCTTCCACCCAGGCAGTCTCTTCCTCTTTATTCAGTCCCAGAAACTTTGCGAGCGTCTGCTCTGTATCGGAATTATTCCACGCAATGATATAATCATCGATCGCTTCCAGTTCCACTTCATGTGCCAGATATTTTTCTTTGAACGTTTTCTCCATACTACTCCTCCTGCCCGTAAATATCCTGCTTTAAGAGCTTTTTATTTGCCTCGAAATCCACCTGCAGAACTGCCATCTTGCGGATCGTGGCATTGGAATAAGTGCCTTCTGCCGGAACAGTGCTCTGTACCACGTCATAGGTCAGAAGTTTACTTGCCTGTGTTGACAGGCTGTACATTTCTGTCTGCGTCAGGTTTGTTGTCAGATTTGGAAACAGACCGTCTATCAGTTCACCGGAATTGGTCGCCATGGCAAGTGGCAGCTTTTTCATAACGGCGGAAAGTACTTTTCTCTGTCTTTCCGTTCTGCCGAAATCGGTTCCGATATATCTGTTTCTGCTGTAAGCGAGCGCCTGCGGACCGTTCAGATGGATTTCCCCGCTTAATGAGGTATCCAGATAATCGGTCGTCATCTCTTTTCCTTCCAGCAGGTTGTACTCATTTAAGTATGCATTGATCCACTGGACTTCATCATTCGTCACTTCCAGATCTACACCGCCGACTGCATCTACCAGATTTGCAAAAGCCTGGAAGTTCACAAGCACATATCTGTTTACCTCGATATCCAGATTCTGCTTGATCGTCTCGCACAAAAGCGAAGGTCCGCCATAAGCGTAGGCCGCATTTAATCTGTTGCTGTCATGTCCCGGGATATCCACATACATATCACGCAGCAGAGATGTCATGTGGATCGTCTTTGTCTTGTTGCTGATGGAGATCAGGATCATTGCATCGGAACGGCCGTCTTCTCCGTTTTCACGGGAATCGTTTCCGATCAGCAGCACATTGATCACACCCTGATCCTTTAAGGAACCGCTTGCCAGCTCGTCTGACTTTTCATAATTCATCTTGTGGTAGATCCGTCCCATTGTCAGATACCACCACAGAAAAAGTGCCAGAATGACAATACCAAGAATCAGCAGTATTTTCTTTGGCCTGGACAGCTTGTCCTTTTTGCCGTCTTTCTTTTTCTGTCTTTTATCGGTTTTTCTGTTTGGCTTTCTATGCTGTTTTTTCTTATTTTCAGATACAGGCGGTTCGTATGTCCGGTGCTTTCTCTCAGATGCTGTGCTGCAGCGGTCAGAAACATTTTCCTGTCTCCGGCGTGAAGTTTCTTCCCTGTCTGCGTTATGATATCTGTCTGTCTCTGCGGATGTTCTTCTCCTGCTTACCGTATCTGCAGCATGACTCATCTGTCTTTCTCCCACGCTGCTTCTATGTTCCGGCTGTCTCGCCGCAGCTGTATAGCCGCCTGCGGGTCTTCTCTCATAGCTTGCCTGCCTCTTTGGCGTTACTTCTGTGGCAAACTCAGTCTTTAATTCTTTTTCCTTTGGTTCTTCGTTATATATAATGGTTCTGTTCGGTGCCACCTGTTCCTTGCGTACACCTGCCAGCTCTTCGTCCAAAAAGCGCTCCAGCCCATCCTGTATTGCCTTATTTTCTTCAATCGAATCCTTATTCATCTTTATCACCCTTCGAAATCATAGCATGCCTTTCTTAAAATTCCTAGCGAAAAAAGGAATCTTAAACAAATCTTCAAAAAGTTCCTGCAGATTTTACGAAGAAGCCCATGTTTTTTTATGGAAAGGATCCTTGGATATGATAATACCACCGACAACCAATGTCGCTCCGATCAGTCCACTGATCCCTAAATGTTCTTTCAGGAAGATGCTGCCCATCATCGCAGAACTGACAGGGCTGACTGCGGTAAGCAGTCCCGCTCTTTCTGCGGTCAGACGGCTTTGTGCCACAGGCTGGAGGGTAAAACCAAAGCCCGTACAGACAACCGCCAGATAAATGACCATGATCCAGCTCATCTGTCCCCGGGGCAGAACCGGCTGTTCAAACAAAAATGATGCTGCCATGCCAAGTGTTCCGATCGTTCCGACCTGTACCATTCCGATCAGCAGGGAATCGTCATTGTGCGATAATCTGTCTGTGATAATAATCGCAACCGCATATAAAATACCGGATAAAATACCGATCAATTCTCCTGTTCCCAGTGCGATCCTGCCACCCTCCAGCGTCAGGAAGCCAATTCCGGTCATTGAAACCAGAACCCCGGCCACACTGCATTTTGCAGGCAGCCTGCGCAAAAGTACCGCTTCAAAGACCGGTACAAATACGATCGCCATATTTTCCAGAAAGGAAGATGTCGATGATGCAGTCAGACGGAGCGTAAAAAGCTCCGCTGTCATAACGCAGAAAAAGGCAAGTCCGACCAGCATTCCCTTCAGCAGGGTCTGCTTTCTGATCTTCACAAGCCTTTTCCCAAATGGGATGCAGAGAAGCAGAAACGCCAGCAGAAATCTGACTCCCAGCAGGTTAAACGGATCCATCGCATTCATTGTGACCTTCGACATCACAAAGGATGTACTTCTGGCAACCAGCACCAATACCAACAGGATTTCCGCCCCACGTTCTGTTTTTATGCCTTCCCATTTTTTCATTTGTTTCTCTGCTCCTTATTATCTTCTGCCTTTTTATTCTGTTAAGGAGTCTACCGTTATGGTATACCCGCTTTCGCCATTCGCAAGTATTTTACCATTCGTGTCAAGTATTGTCACGGATTTTCCGTTTGCATCCGTGATCGTTCCGTTATTTGTAAGACTGGTCAGTACACTGTCTCCTGTCACGATCCATGTCGAATCTTTGTCGATCACCAGATTGGCATAGCCGTCACCACCGTCTCCCGCATTGCTTTCATCCTGTACAAAAGCACCGGTCAATGTACTGCTCTTCATCGTAAAGTCAAGCTGGCTGATGCTGTCCCAGATCACATTGCCCTGCATTTCCTGCTGTTCTGCCGTAAAGCTGCAGTCAGCACCGTTTTTGCCGCTTTCTCCCCAGCCTCTCTGGTTGGCATTTCCGGTACATTTCAGGAAAAACGGATTATCCTTCGCATAAGTGATGTCAACACCTGACAGATAAAAGGTACTTTCCGTATTTGTTGTATAAAACATACCACCGTTTTTTGCCGTCAGACTGCCGCCGGTCATGTTGAAGGTGCTGTTGCCGACCTCGGAATCACCGGACATGCTCTGGTATAAGATCACGTTCCAGGTACAGTCATTCTGGGAAAGATCCTGCATATTGCCTGTCAGATCGCAGTCTGTCAGTTTCAGGGAATTCAAGCCTTCAATGCAGACCGCTTCGGAACCGTTTGCGGTAAGCGTGGCATCTGCTACCGTGATATCGGCTGTACTGTAAACCGCCGGCGAACCTGTACCGTTGGAAGTATAGCTGCCACCGTTTACTGTCATCGTTCCGCCGCCGCGGTCACTTCTGATCGCTGCAGAAGATTCGCCGCTTGTCTCTACCGTCAGATCCGTTGCTTTGAGTGTTCCGCCGCCTGCTACATGGATTCCGCCGGAGGTATCCTGCCCGGTCGTGATCGTGGTATCCGATACCTCTGCCACACCATCTCCATAGGCAAATACACCTGCTGCGCCCGCTGCATCTGTCGTGATCGTGCTGTCTGTAACCTTCACTGTTCCGTCTGTTGCAAGCACTGCTGCGCCCACGCCATAGAAACTGGAAGAATCGCCGCCTGTGGAAGCATCACTCGTTCTGTCGATCTTCATATCCGTAAGAGAAACCGTCGCACCGCTTTGTACCAGAACCGCATTCTCATCCGTGCCTGTGGAACTGATGCTTTCTCCCGTTACCGATGCATCTTCCGTATATGTATTTTCTGCATCATACTCTGTCGGTGCCTGACTTTGTCCGCCCGGACCTCCGTTTCCATCCGGCGGTGCTCCGTCCGGCTTTTCGCCGCCGGGACCGTTTCCGTCCGGTGCCTGCCCATCGGGCGGTGTTCCATCCGGTTTCTCGCCATCCGGTGCCTCTCCGTCCGGTTTTTCAGGCGGTGTATTCTGATCTGTATTTCCGTCTGCCGCAGTGCTTTCCTCCTGCGTCTGCTGCGCCGTATCCGTCTGTGTGCTCTGATTACTGCAGCCTGCCAGAATACAGCAGCCGGTAAGCATTGCGATCGTCCAAAGATTCCTTTTTCTCATGGTCATTCCTCCTGTTCTTCACATCTTTTTTCTGTCCTTATTATAACAGGCAATTTGTGTTGTCTTTTTGACCTGTCTGTGTAAAAAATGTGAAACAGAATTTTCCATTTATCCGTCGATCATACTCTCCTGCAAAAATGAGAGGATCTTCTGATAGCTTTCTTCTCTTGCCTCCATGCACTCTTTCGGGTATTTCTTTTCCATTGTGATGAATTTTCCAAGCATACGCATCAGTTTTTCCACATCTCCCATGGCTTTCAGTGCTTCATTTGGCATCCCCAGTAAATGACTGCCCTTTTCATAGATCACACACTCATAGCGATGCTTATATTGTTTTTCCCGCAGGACCTGCATCATACGCTTCACTGCCTCATCGGACGGCCATGTATCATCGTAGCCCGGTGCAAGGAACAGCCAGTCACAGTTTCCGTTTTCCACCCTGATCCTGCTGGCATCTGTCCGGTTCTTAAAGCATTCATTATAATAGAAGCGGTTCATTGCTTTTGAACCATAGCGCGGATCCTTTTTCCATTTTTTGAGTGTTGCAGGCAGATGGGAAAGTGCCTCCGCAGGTTCATACGGAATATTTTCTCCGTGCAGTGTAAAATAAGATTTATGTTGCCTCATGACCATATTCTTACAGCCTTCCACGACAAAATCAAAACCGGAAACAACGACCGCACAGTCGATCTGCGGAAAATAAACACCGCAAAGTGCCGTGTAAGCAGCACCAAGCGAAAGCCCGATCATACCGATCTTTGTTATCTTCACCGGACATTTTTCCTTTAACCAGCCGATCGCACGCTCTGCATAATCAAGTGGGATCGCCACCGTCTGCTTGGAAAGCGGCTTCCAGAGATAATACCCCACTGCCAGCACGCTATAGCCTTCTCTTGCCAGAATCGCAGCTCTTGCCTCTACCACATTCCGTGGTTCTCCACTGCCTCCCACAAAAATGATCGCTTTATCCACATAACGGTCTCCCCGATAAAAGCTGCCAAGGAACCCTTCCTTTTCCAGGCTGCAGAGCAGATCCGGTTTTCTTTCCTGTCCGTTTTGCATAAAAAAACTCCCTTCCGTGCTACATGTTAGTTATTTCTAACTCAGATTGTAACACAGAAGGGATCGTTTGCCTATCTATTATTCAGATCCTGCCAATTTTCGTATTTATGATTATAGATTTTCTGTATATCCTTTTTAGAAAGCTCTTCCAGTGGATTTTCTGTATTTACGATCACCGCGATTGCATCCCGTCCGAATACCTGCGTCTGTAACAGCTCTTTTTCATACGCTTTCAGACTTCTGGATGACATGGCAAGATCACAACGATTTTGCAACACATCGTTGATCCCCTGCGTGGAATCCGATACTTCGATCTCTATCTTTGCATTGGGATTTTGCTTCTCATAGTCGTCTGCCAGTTCCTGCATCATCGGTGCCATGGAAGAAGATCCGTGTATCAAGATCATTCCCGCAGATTTGTCTGACAGGAATGTTTCTGTCTTCTGAACCGGTACACAGTACTTTCCTACGATCTCCTGTCCTTTTGTCCGCACATAATAAAGGAAATCACTTGTGACAGCGGACAGCGTATCCGGGTATGCCACATAATAGTCTCTGGTCAGCGGAAATTTATTTTCTTCTATCGTCTGCAGCGTTGGAAAACTTCCGTCAATTGCAAGTACCTTGATCTGTGCAGACTCCTGTAATGCGCTGTATGCCACATATCCGATCGCATCCTTTGCTGCCTCCACCTGCTGTATCATATCCTCTGTGGAAGCTGCGATCTCTTTTGTGCCTGATGCATCTGTATCTACCAGATTTTCAAATTCTGCTTTTGTACCAGAACCGTCTTCTCTGGAAATTACCTGCAGCTTACCCATTTGGGACAGATCAGGAAGCGTCTTTTGTCCACAGCCTGTCAGAAGTAATAGGAAAGCGGGCAACAGTAAAAGTAATTTTCTCTGTCCTTTCATGCTATGCCAGGCTCCCTTCTACTGCGGGAACCTTCAGACCTTTCCTTACAAGCTCTTCATTTTCAATGGCAAACTTGTCGAATGTGATATGCTCAAGTGCTTCCTCCGCGATCGCTGCGCAGTTATCTGCCATTCTGTCCATATTATATAAAATAGAAGAATACGTTGCTGTCAGCTTACCAGAACAGGTCTTTTTCTTGACTCTGGCAAGGTGCGCCTTGTTGTTCTGCTTCTGTGCCTTCGTCATTTTACGTTTATCCACGACTACTCTTTCAGCCGCTTGTTCATTTCCGTCTGTAACAGCTTCCACACAGCCTTTGAAGAGTCTTTCCAGAATCTGCATACAGTCTTTTAATTCCTTAACAGCCGCTTCAGAAAAATACTTGTCTTTTTCTTCCATTTTTTCAATAAAACCGCTTATTTCCTGACAACGGTCTGCAATCCTGTCCACGTTATTATTGATGACCAGAAGACCGGCTGTCTGTTCTGCCTGTGTTTCGGTCAGGTTACCACCAGCAAACATTTTGGATATATAATCTGTGATCCGATCCTGCAGCCTCTTCACAGTTTCATATTCTACATGATATTCGCTTCTCTGTTCTTTGTTTTTCCCGTCGGAAAGTACCTGCTTCATGTTGGAAAGCATGGCAGCTGTATGACCACAGAGTTTTGTCAGCTCACAGGATACCAGATACATGGCAACTGCCGACTGACCGATCAGATGCTCATCTAAAAACTGTGGCTGATAAGAAACAACCGGCTGTTTGTCCTCTCCGCGGATGATAAATTTCACAATCTTTACCATGATCGGGATAAGCGGCAGCCAGATCATCGTACATACGACGTTAAAGGTTGTATGCGCATTGGCGATTTGTCTGGAGATCACTTCTATTTCCGGTCCTTTCGGTGAAATAAACTGTACAAACTTTGTCAGTACCGGAATCAGGAACAGAAACAGGATACTGCCCGTAATATTAAATACACTATGTGCAACCGCTGTTCTCTTTGCATTCTTGGACTGTCCGATAGAAGCAAGCAGTGCTGTGATTGTTGTACCGATATTGTCACCAAGCAGGATTGGGATCGCTCCGGCAAGTCCGATCACACTGACTGTGCTGTCTGCAGCGATCGGCTGTGTGGCAAAATTCTGCAAAACGGCAATCGTTGCAGAACTACTCTGTACAATAAGTGTCATGATCATACCAAGCAACACGCCGAGAACCGGTATATCACTGACTTTTCCCATCAGATCCAGAAAGATCGGGCTTCTTGCCAGCGGTTTCATGACACTACCCATAATTTCAATACCTTCAAATAACAGACCAAAGGAGAATATGACCATACCGATATTTTTGATCTTCTCTTTTTTGCAGGCGAAGAACAGCATAAAGCCCACAAAAATGATCGGATAAATATAATCACTGATCTTAAACGCCATTAACTGCGCAGTCATTGTTGTTCCGATATTCGCACCAAAGATAACGGAAATTGCCTGTGGCAGCGACATGAGTCCTGCGCTGACAAAACCGATCACCATAACGGTTGTCGCAGAGCTTGACTGCAGTACGGCTGTTACCAGTGCTCCCGCAAGTGCGCCCATGATCGGATTCTTTGTCAGAAAGCCCAGCACCTTTTTCATCTTTTCACCGGCTGCTTTCTGCAGGGCATCACTCATACTGTTCATACCATATAAGAACAGTGCAAGACCGCCCACAAGACCGAATATCACTTGTACATTTTCATTCATAATTCTTCTCCTTTGTCTGATACACTTTCTTCAGTGTATCAGTGAGAAGAAATACGCAATATCACATACCGGTAAAATGAAAGTAAAATTTATGTCAAGCGTGCAGCAGCTTTGCCAGATCTTCTTCCGGCGTGGAAATTTTGCCGATATTATAGTTCTTTACTAAGATATCCAGTACATCGCCGGACAAAAATGCAGGCAGTGTAGGGCCAAGCAGAATATCATGGATACCAAGATGCAGCAGCGTCAAAAGAATACAGACTGCCTTCTGCTCGTACCAGGAAAGCACCATGGAAAGCGGCAGTTCATTGACACTGCAGTCAAATGCCTCTGCCAGCGCTAGTGCGATCCTGATCGCACCATAGGCATCATTACATTGTCCGACATCCATGATACGTGGAAGTCCTGCTATCGTTCCGAGATCCAGATCATTAAAGCGGAATTTTCCACACGCCAGCGTCAGTACGATCGTATCCGGCGGTGTCTGTTTGACAAATTCCGTATAGTAGTTTCTGCCCGGTTTTGCACCATCACAGCCACCCACCAGAAAGAAATGGCGGATTTTTCCTGCTTTGACCGCTTCCACCACTTCAGCCGCGTGAGAAAGCACTGCGTGATGTCCGAATCCTGTCATTACCTTTTCTCCACCGTTGATGCCATGAAGCTGTTTGTCCTCCTGATAACCGCCAAGCGCAAGTGCCTTTTCAATAACAGGTATAAAATCCTTATCCTCTCCGATATGCACCATCTCAGGATAGGAAACAACCTCTGTTGTAAAAATCCTGTCCGCATAGCTTTCCTTCGGCGGCATCAAACAGTTAGTTGTAAACAACACTGACGCGGGAATATTTTCAAACTCTTTCTGCTGATTCTGCCATGCGGTTCCGAAATTTCCTTTTAACTGCGGATGTTTTTTCAGCTCCGGATAACCATGAGCTGGCAGCATTTCACCATGTGTATAGACATTTACGCCTTTCCCGTCTGTCTGCTCAAGCAGGAGCTTTAAATCCAGCAGATCATGACCGGATATGACGATAAACGGTCCTTTTTCGATCTTCAACGGTACTTCGGTCGGCTCCGGGTTTCCATAGCTTTCTGTGTTAGCACGGTCTAACAGCTCCAGACAAAGCAGATTCTTTTCTCCCACTTCATCTACAAGCGGCAGAAGTTCTTCTACCGTCAGCTTCTCGCCAAGCAGAAACAGTGCCTTCATGAAAAAGAAGTTTACCTCTTCATCCCGGAATCCCAATACCATGGCATGATACGCATAAGCTGCCATACCACGCAGTCCGAACAGCACAAGAGATTTTAAAGATCTGATATTTTCCTCCGCCTTCCAGATGCTGCCAAGCTGCAGATCCTCCGTCATCCCACAAGGATTCGCACAGCTCTTACAGCCGGGCTTTAAGCTGTCCTTTTCCTGCTGCACCGCTACGATCATTTCCTTTATGGATGCTTCATTAAAATTGACATTCGTCAATGTGGCAAACAATGAGCGGATCACCAGATCACTTGTCCGCTGCTCTACTTTTCCGGCTCCGTTTAAAGAACGGGCAAGCCCGATCAACGCGCCGGTCAGCTCATCCTGCAGATTTGCCACCTCCGCGGTTTTGCCGCAGACACCTACCTTTCCGCTGCAGCCGTCACAGCCCGCAGTCTGTTCACATTGGAAACAAAACATATTCTGTATTTCTTTTCCCACCGGACAATCTCTCCTTTTTACATTTTCTTATGTATTTAGTATTCTTCCAAATTGCATTTCTATGTATTTTATCACAAAAATGCTGCTATTCGGACGCGCCATAAGAAAAGCTGACCGGGACTGCCTGACTGTACGATTTCATCGTCTCATTAAATGCTTTCTCTGTACTGCTTTTTTCTTTATCCGTCCCAGGATAAGAACGGATATAGGAAGCATTTCCGTCTGTATCATAGCTTACCTCATCCTTCTGCTCACAGATGAGCTGATATGTCGTTTCATCAATCACATATTTACTTACACTGTGATTTCCCGCCGTATAGATACAGCCCTGCCCGTAACTGACAGGATATGCGGTTCCTTCACTTTCCACACTGCCCAGATCCTTTACACTACCGTCTATCACATAATAGACATGGCAGTCCAGGGCAGCCTGCACGCCCGTATCGTAGGTATAGCTTTGCTCTGTGGTAAACAGCACAGGATGCTCCAGTCCGATATCCACAAGCGCAAACTGTGTCTGATCATCCAGCCCTGCTATGGTATTTCCGTACAACGACGCATTTTCCGCACTCTTTGTCACATCTTCAATCTCAATCGTTCCTGTATCGTAGCTCTGCAGCTTCCATGTTTTTACCTGTATGCTGCTGTCTGCCGGATCACTCGCAGGCGCGGGGAAGGTAAAGGTTCCGCTGTAACCGTCTGCCGCTTTCTCCATCGTTGGCTCCGAATCGGATACACCGGTATAAGCCCACGGTGTGTAGAAATAATTCCAGTTATCCTCGCCGTTTAACTTATCATTTAAAAGGATCCCATAGCTTCCGTATTCGCCACAGAGGAAACCATACGCCGCATACTGTCCGGTCGGATCCTCCGCCATTTTGATAAGTGCCCTGGCATCTTCCTTAAATTTTGGGGTGTTTCCCCACGGATACGCCTTTGAGAGATCCCCGCCAAGCTCTGTCAGAATGCTGTCCATCATATCCTGCACCTGCTTTTCCATTTCCTGGCGTGCACGCCCGGCAGCAGCTTCCGCTGCTTTCTCTGTTTCCTGCTGTTTCTGTTCTGCCGCCTGTTTGGCAGACTCTGCCGGCGCTGCATCCTGCTTTGCTGCTTCAGCCGCTTGTCTGGCAGCCTCTGTCTCCTGCTTTGCTGCTTCTGCCTGCGCATTCTGGGAACTGTCAGTTACCTGTTGCTCACTCTGTGAAGCACTTGTATCATCCTCTGTTTTCTGACCGGTCAGACAAAAGACTGCTGCCAGTATCACAGCCAGTATTGCCAGAAGACTGCCCCATACTTTCGGCTTTTTAAAATCCAGAATATTTTTAATACGCCCTGATGTGTCGGATTCTCCAAATGCAAGCGGCGAGAAGGTAACCTGCTTTCTGCCTGTTGCAAAAGTAAGCAGGGAGTTACTGTATGCTTTCCGGATCTGTGTCCCAAGCTGCAGAAGCACAGCTTCATCACAGCTCATTTCCATATCCCGGATCATCAAAAAGTAGGCAGACCACACAAACGGATTGATCCAGTAAGCAGCAAGTAATACAAATGCAAGCAGCCTGACGATCGGATCGCCCCTTCTGATGTGATATGTTTCATGTGCCAGAATATAGGACTTTTCTTCCGCGGATAAATGGAACGGAATATAAATGCGCGGTTTTATGATACCAAGTACAAACGGAGTAGTCAGATGATCGCATTCCCAGATATTTGCCTCCATATGTACTGCCTGTGCTGTCATTCTTCTGCACTTAAAATAAGAAAAAATACCATACAGCATCAGCATGATCACCCCGGTGATCCAGATCAGCATACAGATCTGTAATAAATGATCCCATCCGCTGCCCACTTCAGCTCCAGTCTGTGACAGACCCTGTACTGCTCCGGCCACTGTCTGTCCTGTGATAGGCCCTGCAGGCTGCAGATTCTGCGCACCTGCCTGCAGATCCGTTACTTTCTGCGATGCTGTCAGAAGCCGGATACCACTGAGCCGCTGCGTCAGAAAATGCCAGAGGCTGAGCAGGCTGAACCGGGCAGGTAATTGAATCTGGAATAACATCCGGATGCCAACCACAGACCAGAGCAGATAACTGTACTTTTTAGGCTGTCTGCGCAAAATGAGGCGCACCAGTAAAACGGCAAGTATCACAAGTGCCAGGATTCCGTTTCTCTGTAAAAACATCATAAAGAATTCCATCTGCTATTCCTCCTTATGTGCCTCGATCATCTGTTTCAGTGCTTCCGCTTCCTCGCCGGATATCTTTCTGCCACCCAGAAAGGCTGCGATAAAACCGGGCAGGGATCCGTCAAAGGTTCGCTCCACAAACTCCTCCGATTCCTTTGCCTGTATCTGTTCTTTGGATACCAGTGCTGATACGATCGTGTCTTTATTTTCCAGATAGCCCTTTTCACACAGCTTTCTGAGAACGGTATAAGTCGTTGATTTCTTCCATCCCAGCTTTTCCTGACATAAGCTGACCAGTTGTCCGGAGCTTACCGGCTCCGCTTCCCAGATCACGCACATAAAGCGATATTCACTGTCACATAACTTTGCATATTCCATTTGCCATACTCCTCTCCGGTGTTCTTTTGGTTGCTGGTTTATAATTATAAACCTTTGTGGTTTTAGTTTATAACTATAAACCAATGCTGTCAATATGCAATTCTAAAATAATAAATGTGGCATAGTAAAATCCCGGACAGAACAGCTACAGGCTGTTACATCCGGGATTCTTAGGATAGTTTCCTTTTTATTTTTGCATATGCACGTTATACTTTCCGGAACGTGATAAATCCTCGTCCATACAATGTCTTCATATACTGTGCCAGTCTTTCATATAAGGGCTCCGCTTTCTCGCCAAAGGCTTCCTGCACCAGTTCCCCGATCTGCAGGATGCTTTTCTCACCATCGATCTGCTGCCAAATGAAGCTGCCCAGCTCTTCCAGCGTAATATGGCTGACCTTCGGTCTGCCAAAACAAAGCTGTGCAATACGGTTTGCCAGACCTTTGTTTTCCATATCAATGATGACATGCTCTTTTTCCAGTTTCCAGTTTAATCCCTCTTTGATCTTAGGGATATATTCCAGAAAATTATCTTGTTTTTTCATAGTTACTCTTTGTCAACCTTTTTATTCCAGATCGTAAATTTCAGGATCGTTAAAATGATGAGGGCAAGCACAACAAGGGATCCGACCTGTCCGAGATTTACACTGCCTGACAGATCCACATAATCTGCAAGTGATCTTCCGTTAATTTTTACAATCGCAAATACAGCCAGTAAAATACCAACCAGACCTTCGCCTGCGATCATACCGGAACAACAGAGCACACCGTTTGAAATCGTGCTTTCCTTCTGCTCCTGGCTCTTATATTTTTTCTTTTCCAGTGCCCAGCGTAAAATACCGCCGATCATAATGCAGGAGCTGAGCTCGATCGGCAGATACAGACCAATGGCAAACGGCAGTACCGGAATGCCAAGAAGCTCTACCGCAAGTGCGATAAAGACACCGATGAAAACAAGTGTCCATGGCAGATTACCACCCATAACACCTTCTACGATCATCTTCATGAGTGTTGCCTGTGGTGCGGAAAGCTCCGGTGTACCAAAACCCCATGCTGCATTTAACAGATATAATACAAAACCGATCGTCACAGCAGATACAACCGTTCCGATCATTTCACCATACTGCTGTTTCACCGGTGTTGCACCTAAAATATAACCGGTCTTTAAATCCTGCGACATATCGCCTGCCATTGCAGCTACAATACAGATCACGGAACCGATCGCGATCGCTGCTGTCATACCGGACATGCCTGTGTGACCGGTTGCTTTCAGCAGGACGGTTGTCACAAGCAGTGTTGCGATCGCCATACCGGATACCGGGTTATTGGAGCTTCCGACCAGTCCTACCATACGGGAAGAAACGGTTGCAAAGAAGAAACCGAAAATAACGATCACGACCGCACCGATCACGTCGATCGGAATGACAGGTGTCACTGCGATAGCCACGATCAGGATTGCCAGCATAATGAGAACGACTGACATCTTCAGGTCTTTTTCGGTACGCAGCTCATTTGCCTGTTTCCCGGATCCTTTCAGTCCCTTCATCGCGTCTGCGAATGTTCTGATGATCAGCGGCAGAGACTTGATCAGACTCACAATACCGCCTGTTGCCACAGCACCTGCACCGATATAACGGATATAGCTGCTCCAGATACCGGATGCGCCTGCCTGCTCCCAAAGCTCATGTACCGATACACTCGCCGGGAATAATGTGGTATCTGCACCAAACAAATAGATCATCGGAATGAGTACGAGCCAGCCTAAAATACCGCCCGCAAACATATAAGAAGAAATCTTAAAGCCACAGATGTATCCCACGCTGACAAGCGCCGGATAGACCTGCGCACTGATCTCTCCGTGAATTTTCTGTACAGTCACGGTAACGGCAGAAGATACGACCTTCAGACCGTCTACAATAAATTTAAACAGTGCTGCGATTCCCATGCCAAGGAATACAACCGATGCATTTGCACCACCCTTTTCTCCCGCCAGCAGTACTTCCGCACAGGCAGTCCCTTCCGGATAAGGCAGTGTTCCATGTTCCTTTACGATCAGTGCTTTCCGGAGCGGTACCATAAAGCAGATACCAAGCAGTCCGCCGATCAGGGCAATGAGGGCAATTTCCATAATGTCCGGCATTTTGGTGCCTTCCTCCTGCGCCCATAAAAAAAGCGCCGGCATTGTAAAGATCGCACCGGCTGCAAGTGATTCCCCTGCCGAACCGATCGTCTGTACCATGTTGCTTTCCAGGATCGTATCTTTTTTTCTGCACAGGCGATAAACGCCCATACCAAGAACAGCCGCCGGGATCGATGCGGATACGGTCATACCGACACGCAGTCCCAGATATGCATTGGCAGCACCAAAGACGATTGCAAGAATGATACCGACAATGACAGAAAGCGGTGTCATTTCATGCAGCGTCCGGTCTGCGCTGATGTAAGGTTTCATAGTTTCTTTTTCTTCCATTTGTAATGTATTCCTCCTGATCTTTGTTGCTTTTACCAGAAAATCCTGCCGACTTCGTCGTCAGTCGTGCTTCGCACATACTGATTTTGTTTCTTCCATATAAAATGCGTTGGCTAACGAGTAGCCAACGCTAACTTTTGTGATTGTATCATATTGCACAAAATATTGCAACATACTGTTCCCGTTTATGCTCCGTTTCCAGTATTTTGTGCATTTTCAGACTTTTTCATTCGAACCGAATAACAAAATCTTGTCACGGACAACCTCTTTCATGGCATCGATCTCATATGGAATGAGTCCCATCATGGACTTTGCACCTGCCGCAAGACCTGCTTCAACGCCACGTTTTCCCGCCTTATCGATATCCGTAAAGATATTGACTTTGGCAACTCCTTCCTTAACTGCCGTCTTAAAATCTGTATCGGAAAGTCCGCTGCCGCCATGCAGTACAAGCGGAATGCCTGTCTTTTCCGCGATCACATGAATGCGGTCAAAATCCAGCTTCGGCGGAAATGCATAATCGCCATGTGCGTTACCGACTGCTACCGCCAGAGAATCCACACCTGTCCGTTTTACAAAATCTGCGGCTGTTTCCGGATCTGTAAAATAGTCACTTGGATTTTCCAGTTTCCCTGCACCCGCATTATCGCCGACATGCCCCAGCTCACCCTCTACCGTTCTGCCCATCGCATGACAGATCTTTACCATTTCAGCCACCTTATCGATATTTTCCTCATAAGGAGCAGTAGAACAGTCATACATAATAGAAGTAAATCCAAGCTCCAGTGCCTGCATACATCTTTCAAAGGTCAGACCGTGATCGTAATGCACACAGACAGGCACACTTGCCTTTTCTGCCATTGGGATCAGATATTCCGCTACCCTTGTCAGTTCCATGGCGGGCAGCAGGATTTCTGCCGTTCCGACCATAACCGGTGCTCTCAGTTCTTCTGCTGTTTCAATGATGGCTCTTGCCATCTCTACATTGACCGCATTAAAAAATCCAACTCCATAGCCGCCTTTCTTTGCAGGCAGCAGGACATCATTCATATTGACTAACATCTTTTTTCCTCCTTACATATGTCATGCACCTGACGATGCATGACATTTATCACATTTTATTCCAACCTGCGGCGATCTTTGCCCGCAGCTCATCAAATGGTTTCAGTCCGCTTAAGGCATCATATTCCGTCACACAGCAGGCACCGGTCGCCGCTGCCAGATGCAGTGCTTCCTCCGGCTCACAGCCTTCCAGCATGGCAGTCAGAAATGCCGCGATGCTCGAATCGCCCGCTCCTGTTCCGGAACGTACTCTGTCCGGTACATAGCTTCTCTCAAAGATCTCTTTCTCTGCCCATGTATCAGCGGAAAGCTCTGCCTTACTACCAATCTCCTTCAGTGCATCCTTATCCGTCGTGCGAAGATACATGCCCGGAACACCGCATTTGATCAGCAGCACCTTTGCGCCCAGCTCCATACACTGCTCTGCCAAAGGGCGGATATCTTTCTCCACGTCCAGAATTTCCGTGATATCCCGTCCGTCTGCCCGCTTTTGCCACGCATGAAACCGCTCACGATCCAGCATAAAGCATAGCTCTTCCACGCTTGGGACAAAGAAATCCACAAATGGCAGCACATTTCTCAAAATTTCTTTCCAGTCTGCCTGTCCTGCCGGTGCATTTTCATCTACCGCTGCCATATCCAGTGAAGTTGCCACGCCTGCAGCTTTTGCGCGTTTCATCAGTGAAACAAGCTCAGCACCGTTATCTGCATACATTTCCGGCATTAGCGGTGGGTAACCAAAATGAAACAGTGATGCTTCTTCCAGCTTTTCCTGCGGAATATCCGCCGCCTTAAAATGACGGTTTGCCCCGGCATTATGCAAAAAGATGCGGTCGATCCCCGGAATTGCAAGCACGACAGAATAAGAGGTCTCTTCTCCCTCTTCGATCAGCATATCCGTATCCGCATCATGTTTTTTCAATATATCCAGGATCATATTGCCAAAAGCATCTTTTCCGACCTTTCCCATCAAAGATACATCTGCACCAAGCTTCTTCATGGCAAGACCCGTGTTGGCAACGCTGCCACCTGTATGTACATCAGCCGCGCCAACCTCCAGAAGCTTTCCGGGGGATAGGATCTCCCCCGGATGCTGTACTTTTCTGTCCGGAAACATCGGTGTGATATCAAGGCAGATATGACCTGCCGCGATTACCTTCTTTTTTTCCATACTTATTCAATCCCCATCAGTAAATTCATCACATACATTTCAAGTGCTTCGAAGTCTCTGTTTTCCACACATTTCTTCTGGAAATCATAATCAAATCTGTCTACCTTTTCTTCCAGTGCTTTGAATACCTTCAGGCTGTTTTCCAAATGCTTGTAGCTGTCTTCGTCCTTTGTGGTACGCATTGCTTTTACATCCAGTCCGACATATTCGCCATGGCTTCCGTAGCCGTTTTCCTTCAGAACCTTTACCTGATTAAAAGCAGCACGCAGATTTTCTACACCGAAGGATTTATCCTGATCGTAACGGATTCCGTTCTGGTCATTTAAGTGAACTGTCATCAGCTTGCCCATTGCCATTGCAAAGCCGATCTCATTTGCCGGATCCAGACCTGCCAGGATCGCATGTGCACTTTCCAGATTACCTCCGACACGGGAAGGATCGATCGTAGCTGCTGAGATTGCCATCACATGTCCCATTGTACCACAGATACTTCTGTCGATCGGTTCATTTGGCTTTGGCTCGATGCAGACACGGATCTTCGGATCATATTCCAGCATCTTGTTGATCGCTTCTATCAGCATCTTGGTTGCCCATACGGGAGATTTTGACTCTGCACATAAAGTACCTTCTCTTGCCAGCCAGAGCACGATCATATCTGTACCAAGCTCATTTGCGATATCGATAGAACGGTAAGCTCTCCACATGGCGTACTCTCTGTCTTCCTTGGAAGTGCTCATGAATCCGCCATCCTGCGTGTGCTCATCCATCCAGAGACGAGGTGCCACGAACTCTGCCTTTAAGTTGTACTTGTCTAACGTTTTCTTTAATTCTCTTGCCTTTTCCTTAATTTCTTCTTCCGTGTAATCATTGATGTTCGGTACTGCATCATCATCATGGAACTGTACCGCAGAGAAACCAAGCTCTGCAAATTTTTTATATTTTTCCTCTGCCGGAATATCTGCTCTTGTTGCCGGTCCGTAAGAATCCGCTCCCGGATGCACGTTCCATGGTCCTACTGAAAATTTAAACTGTGACATATTGTTTTCCTCCTTTTCAAATCATACAGTGCACGTTGCATTCTATAGCCTCCGGGCATCACCGGAGTTGCTTTTGATGTATTTATCCTACTATGGAACACGATTTTTGACTGTTACAAGTTTAAGGAAAAAACATGACTAATTTGCTGTCTTGTGCTATCATAATAGACATGATGAAAAGAGAATACGAGATCATTTCCCATGAGGAAACCAATTTTAAAGTATTTGTGGTAAACCTGCTCTACCGCGCACCACACATTCATAAAGATTTTGAACTGGGGCTTGTACTGGACGGTAACATTTCCATCCTGCTGCCCGGGCAGACACTTTTGCTGCACCCCGGTGATTTCTGGCTGATCAATCCATTTCAGAGCCACGAAATAAAAGCGGACAAGCCTGCACTGCTTCTTTCCCTGCAGGTCTCATCCGCCTTTTTTTCCCCGTATTATCCGGAGATCGATCATCTGGAATTTATTTCCTGTGTTTTATCTGCCAGTGACGATGTGCAGTACCGGACACTGTTTTCCGATATGACTGCCCTTGCCCTTACCTATTTCCAAAAGGGTGCCAACTTTGCGCTCCGCTGCGCCAGTCTGGTCAATGCCTGCTTTTTCTCTCTGCTGCAGCTTTTGCCGCATCATTTCATTTCCCATCAGGAGTCCCAGATGCTCCATGAAAATGCCAGACGCACCAGAAGCATCTCCCAGTATATTGAACAGCACGCAGGGGAAAAGCTGCTGCTTTCCGATATCGCAGCACGCGAAAATCTTTCCCTCTATTACCTTTCCCATCTGTTCAGGGAGACATTCGGAATGCCCTTCCAGACTTACCTG
>ERZ808242.761-NODE-761-length-21621-cov-21.728230_pt1 | contig 21621 bp, 20 predicted proteins | sample MGYA00521244_ERZ808242 | MGnify/ENA primary metagenome ERZ808242 (study PRJEB31516, sample SAMN03275573) | gut metagenome | biome: mammalia-associated habitat; material: feces | host: Papio cynocephalus | place: Kenya | collected 2012-07-27 ... | reverse complement strand
GCACTACGGCTACTACGGCGGCTCCAAGGGCCACTCCTACTACAGCTCCGCGAAGGACATTAAGTAGTGCCGTCAATGTCACTCTTTACTTCGAGGACATAATTTCAGAGATTGGCCACTGGGCCTGTTTCGTGACAAAACATAAGGGACTCTTACGGAAAACCGCTGCCTTTCCATGCGGTCGGGGCGGCGTGCTCCTATGAGTGTTCCTCGTGAGTTTTGAAAAAGCTCGCTCCAATTTTATTTGGCCATCAGCATAGAGACTAAATCATCAACATTAATATGTCAGTATTCACAGACAAAACACTCTTGATAACAGGAGGCACCGGAAGTTTCGGCAACGCCGTGCTCCGCAGATTCCTTGACAGCGACATCAAAGAAATCAGGATCTTCAGCCGCGATGAGAAGAAGCAGGACGACATGCGTCATGCCCTTCAAAACCCTAAGGTGAAATTCTTCATCGGCAACGTGCGCGACAAGTCCTCAGTTGACGTCGCCATGCGTGGAGTGGACTACGTGTTCTCCGCCGCCGCGCTCAAGCAGGTACCTTCCTGCGAGTTCTTTCCGATGGAGGCGACCAGGACAAACGTCGAAGGCACCAACAACGTCTTGCTCTCTGCCATAGAGCACGGGGTGAAAAACGTGGTTGTACTATCAACCGACAAAGCCGCCTATCCGATCAACGCGATGGGAATAAGCAAGGCCCTGATGGAAAAAGTGGCCGTAGCAAAAGGACGTGAGCTTGGAGAGAACGCGAAGACAACCATCTGCTGCACCCGCTATGGCAATGTCATGGCCTCCAGAGGATCCGTCATCCCGCTCTGGGTGGAGCAGATGATGGAAGGCAAGCCAATCACGATCACGGATCCGAACATGACCCGCTTCATGATGACACTTGACGATGCCGTAGATCTGGTAGTCTATGCATTTACCCATGCGTACAACGGAGACCTGTTCGTTCAAAAGGCCCCGGCAGCCACGCTGATGACACTCGCCACAGCGCTTAAGGAGATATATTCAAAGGTAAAACCCGAGTATGGAGAGACGGAGGTCAAGATCATCGGCACACGTCATGGAGAGAAACTCTACGAGACCCTCGTCACAAGGGAGGAAATGGCCCGCGCGATCGACATGGGCAACTATTTCAGAATTCCTTGCGACACCCGTGACCTCAACTACGACAAGTTCTTCACCGAAGGCAACAAGGACATGTCCAAGATCGAGGACTACCACTCCCACAACACCCGTCGGCTCGACATCGATGGCATGAAGGAGCAACTGATGCGGCTTCGCTTCATTCAAGAGGATCTCGGACTGATCCCCCGCGCGAAGGCTCGAGACATCAGGTCGGAATAAAAGGCAGGCACGCCTTGCTAATTAACAATCTGACTTATGAACATACTAGTGACCGGAGCCAAAGGCTTCGTAGGACGCAACCTTTGCGCGCAACTGAGGAACATCCGCGACGGCAAGGCCCGCTGCTATGGAATATCACCCGCCTCTTCCGGAACCGAGCCAAGGATCAGCGAGATCTATGAATATGACATTGACTCCACGCCGGAGCGGCTTGATGACTATTGCCGCAAAGCCGACTTTGTCTTCAACCTCGCGGGCGTGAACCGCCCGAAAGACCAGGCCGAATTCATGGCCGGCAACTTCGGTTTCGCATCCACGTTGCTGGACACGCTGAAAAAACACGGGAACACATGCCCGGTAATGCTTTCCAGCTCAATCCAAGCGACGCTGTCAGGACGCTTCGGTGACAGTGAATATGGCCGCAGCAAAAAAGCGGGGGAGGAACTTTTTTTCCGATACGCTGAAGAAACCGGAGCGAAAGTCCTTGTCTACCGATTTCCTAATCTTTTTGGGAAATGGTGCCGTCCAAACTACAACAGTGCGGTGGCCACATTCTGCAACAACATCGCCAATGACCTGTCCATTCAGGTAAATGATCCGAATGTCGAATTGGAGCTCCTTTACATCGATGACCTTGTGGACGAGATGATTTCAGCATTGAAAGGGGAAGAGCATCACTGCGAGTTCAAGGGCGTGGAGACAGTCTTCACAAGCGGCGGACGCTACTGCGGAGTACCGGTGACACACAAGGTCACGCTCGGAGAGATTGTCCGTCTTCTGAATGAATTTCATGAGCAGCCAAGGACTCTTGTCATGCCGGAAATTCCTTACGGTTCGTTCGCAAAGAAGTTGTACTCAACTTATTTGAGCTACTTGCCTAAAGAGAAAGTAGCATATTCATTAAAGATGAATATTGACGATCGCGGCAGCTTCACAGAACTACTGAGGACGGCAAAATGCGGGCAGTTCAGCGTGAACATCTCAAAGCCCGGAATCACCAAAGGCCAGCATTGGCACAACACAAAATGGGAGTTCTTCATCGTGGTTTCAGGTCACGGCCTTGTCCAGGAAAGAAAGGAAGGACTTGACGCCGATGGCAATCCGTACCCAGTCATCGAATTCGAGGTCAGCGGAGACAAAATGCAGACAGTCCATGCATTGCCGGGCTACACCCACAACATCATCAACCTCTCCCCTACCGAGAATCTCGTGACGCTGATCTGGGCCAACGAACTGTTTGACCCGAACCGCCCGGACACGTATTTCGACCCTGTGGTGTAATAACCGCAAGGTGGCATTCCAGCATTAGGAACACCACCCATTGGCAACCGGATGCGATCAGACAACGACTTGGAAGCCGATCAAGGGTACAACTCTAAAGATCCCTAGTCTTTCGGACGTACCCTCTGACAAGTTCCTTTTTGCCATTGCGGACCCTTATGTAAGGTGCCACTTTGACAAGTCTGCTCTTATCGCAGTCTAACTGCAAAACGAGCTTCAACTTAATACATTTCTTCATTTTAACGACAATTAACAGGCTGTAAATGATAAGGAGTCTCGACATGAGTAGCTAATCCGGCTGTAACTATGCAAAAAATAAAAGAGCAGCCATCTAGGGAATGGCCACTCTTTCGTGGTTGAAGAAATGTTCAAGTTGAAATCTCTCTCCTCAATCTCTCTGTCAGCCCGTTATTATCACCTACAAAATTACGTATAAGTATTGGAATATCCAAGGTTCATGACAACTAATATTAAATATGCAATAGCATGGTACATAATATAGACTCAGCGAATTATACGGACATAATGTTTAAAGACAACGGCAGACTCAAATTGTTGATCATAGTTGGGACTAGGCCGGAAATCATTAGGTTGGCGGCTGTAATTACCAAATGCCGTGAGTACTTCGACGTGATCCTCGCCCACACCGGCCAAAACTACGACTACAACCTCAATGGGATCTTTTTCAAAGATTTGAAGTTGGGCGAACCGGAGGTATATCTAAACGCGGTCGGTGCAGATCTAGGTGAGACGATGGGCAACATCATAGCCGAAAGTTATAGACTTATGGCCGCGGTCAAACCGGACGCGGTTCTCGTGCTCGGGGACACAAACTCTTGCCTCTCCGTAATCGGGGCCAAGAGGCTGCATATTCCCATCTTCCACATGGAGGCGGGCAACCGCTGCAAGGACGAGTGCCTGCCGGAGGAGACGAACCGCCGCATAGTGGACATCATTTCGGATGTCAACCTGGCATATTCAGAGCACGCGAGAAGGTACCTCGCCGAGTGTGGTCTGCCGAAGGAGCGGACGTACGTGACCGGCTCGCCTATGGCCGAGGTGCTGCATCAGAACCTCGCCGAGATCGAGGCCTCGGATATTCATGAACGGTTGGGGTTGGAGAAGGGAAAGTATATTCTTCTGTCCGCCCACCGCGAGGAGAACATCGACACGGAGAAGAATTTCCTGAGCCTCTTCACCGCCATCAACCGCATGGCCGAAAAGTACGACATGCCGATCCTTTACTCATGTCATCCGAGGTCACGCAAGCGTCTGGAGCAGAGCGGATTCAAGCTTGACAGCCGGGTAATCCGCCATGATCCGCTGGGATTCCTCGACTACAACTGCCTTCAAATGAACGCTTTCGCCGTTGTCAGCGACAGCGGCACCCTGCCAGAGGAGAGCAGCTTCTTCACAAGCATAGGACACCCGTTCCCGGCCGTGTGCATCCGCACCAGCACCGAGCGCCCAGAGGCCCTGGACAAGGCCTGCTTCATCCTCGCCGGCATCGATGAGAAGAGCCTCCTGCAGGCCGTGGACACCGCCGTTGAAATGAACCGTCACGGCGATTTTGGTCTTCCTGTCCCTGCATACACCGATGAGAATGTCTCCACCAAAGTCGTCAAGATCATACAGTCCTACACCGGCATCGTCAACAGGATGGTGTGGAGAAAGTAGATAGAAACCTCAGGGCGGCATCTCTCAACAGAGTGACACCTCCCCTTGGCAACATGATGCAATGGACACCAGCCGAAGTTGGTTTTGGTCACGGACTAAAGTTCCCTATTCTTTCGAACGTCTCCTTAGACAAGTTCTTTTTTACGATTGCGGAATTAAAAGCCATGCCGCGCACGATATAAGTGCACAATTCGATAATAATTTGCACTCTTTAAGTGCAATTGCTATCTTTGCAACATATTGCGTAGATACAAGATTAATTGAGTATGGTTGACGAGGCGTTATACGAATATATGCGTTTGCAACTGGAACTAACGACCAGCAGTTTTCACAGGTATCTTTATGAACGTGTGAACTGGACTTCTCGCATGATCGCGATCACAGGGGCAAGGGGAGTCGGCAAATCCACTATGGTTCTGCAATATCTGAAGGAACAGACTTCTGATTGCAAGTTTCTGTACATATCCGCTGACCATACATATTTCAGCACTCACTCTCTCGTCGAGGTTGCGGATGACTTTTCGAAGGATGCCGGCCATTTGCTTGTCATAGACGAAATTCACAAGTATTCTGACTGGTCTCGCGAGCTCAAGCAGATCTATGACACTCATCCGGACATGAGGGTGATTTTCTCAGGATCTTCCGTATTGGACATCATGGAGGGTGTCGCTGATCTCAGTCGAAGGGTACTGTCTTATACGCTGTATGGTTTGTCCTTCAGAGAGTATCTGGAACTGTTTCACAACATAATCACATCCAAGTATTCACTTGATGAAATACTCGCTGGCAAGGCACGTATTGACGGTGTGCTTCATCCTCTTCCTCTTTTCAGACAGTACCTGGCAGAAGGATACTATCCCTTTGCATTGGAGGGAGATTTCCCGATGAGAATGCAGAATGTCATAACCAAGACGATAGAGTCAGACATCGCCCAATATGCCGAACTTAAGGCGCCTACAGCAAAAAAACTAAAAAAGATGCTGGCCGTCATCTCAACACTGGCACCATATAAACCGAATGCGGATAGTCTCGCATCTGAAATCGGAGTCAGCAGAAACAGCATCTCTGAATATCTCGCGTTGCTGGAGAAGGCTCAGCTGATAGGTCAACTTAGGGACGATACGGGAGGGATGAGAGGTTTGGGCAAAGTGGATAAGGTCTATATTGACAACCCAAGTCTGATGACAGTCTTGTCCGGAGGGAAAGCAGACATCGGGAACATGAGGGAAACTTTTTTCTATAATCAGATGCGTGTGGAGAATGATGTTGTTTCCTCACGGCAGTCTGATTTTGTCATCGGAAACCGCACGTTCGAGATCGGTGGCCGGAAAAAAGGAAAAAGACAGATAGAGGACCTTCCGGATTCCTATGTCGTAAAGGATGGCATCGAATTCGCCCACGGCAACACGGTTCCCCTTTGGTCCTTCGGCCTAAATTACTGATTCTGAAGCAAGTTACTTGAGTTAATAGCAATATGAGCTACAAGTTTTACATGGCACAGATGAAGGCTCCGGTTCCAGGCCGCGCATGAAGAGTTCTCCGATCTAGTCGGCAAGTTGAACTCCAGAGAGCTTGAGGAGTGCAAGCTACCACACATCTATGAATTGGAGCGTGAGATCCAACATTCACTACTAACTTCTTTACCATGACTAATGTAACAGATCTTCAAATGATAGTGGAAGCCATTGACACTTACCCTAATCAATGTCGCCTTGCATTTTATTTGACATTGGAAATCGTAAACATCAATCTTGCGCGATCATTCCCCTACGAAGATTTCATTCCATACAAGGACGACATTGAAACCCTTGGAGAGAAGATAATGAAAGGAGCGCGGATTGAAGCCATCGAGTCCTATGCCAATCTTCTGTCAATGGACATGCGTTCATTGTTGAAATTAGTAGGGGCAACAATAAATGACGCAATCAGTACTAAATCAATGAATAATATGGAATACACTCTTGGCTGCATCAATATGCTCTACGCAATGAACAGTATCCTGGAAGAATTCCACACCATGGAAGTCGCAGAAATCGAGAAAGCCGTTAAAAATCACAAGATTAAAAACGGCCTCCTCTACTTCAAGGACCTTGAAGTAATTGCCGAGAAAGTCACTAGGCAGATAATCAACGGCATGATGAATATGAAGGAATCATAATGGCCGAGTGTTCGTGACCTTCGACCCAAACAGTCTACAGCCGATGAACAACAGTTTCTTCCATTATGGAATATACTGCCACTGATATTCGGTTGACAACGAGCCTGGTGAGGTGATACAGAATGCTAGACATCCTGCTGTATAAAAACAAGAAGAGCAGCCAATAGGGACAGCCACTCTTCATAGAGTTCGAAAAGCAATTATTCTCCTAAACCCGTCAATCACATTGATTATGCAAATATAATCAATTTGTTTATAATTGCGATGAATCAACAATAATTCATCAAACTCATCAAGCCAAACAGCTCAGAGCGATGCGGACAATTATTGGCCTAACAATGGGTCGAGCGGACGCTATATCGCTGACTTTTAGGCGAGTCTCCCCCCAAAAAATAATAACCACTAACTATATTATGGACCAGAGTGAGCTTTATAAACGAATATTAGAGATACTACCAGTCTAGATAGGAGATAACGAGAATTACAGGGGTGCTGTAAAAAGAAGTCTGAAATCGTTCAAGAAATTACTTGGCAAACTTGATGTAACTTCACAACCTGTCGACTGGAACGACACTAAAGTACGAGTCAATCAGTTGTGCGATGGTATAAACAGAGCGATAGAACGCGAGTATCAAGGAATGAGACACTCCGCATACGCTTCCATTAAAAACCAACTAGATGGTTATCAGAGCCAACGAAGTAAAATACAAGGAATGGCATACGACAAGAACGTGTTAACAGTACCGGCCGGGACGATATGCTACCGTATGAGAAAAGTTGATTTGGAAGAACAACATAATTTGAAACGAAGAGACATGTTCCATATTCCACTTGATAAGAAAGGACTTGTCCAGACTCAACGCTACAGTGTGCCAGGCTACCCTTGCCTGTATTTGTCACACAATATTTATGGATGCTGGGAAGAAATGGGCCGACCGACATTTGGAACCGCAATGGTGTCCAAGTTCATATCTCGTCAAGATTTCAAGGTATTGGATTTAAGACTACCTACCGAAGCATCATGGATTGACAACCTCAAAATGTGCGCTGAGTTCTTTCCTCTTGTAATAGCCTCAATGGTACAGGTGAAGAACAACAAGGATTACTATAAGCCAGAATACTTGATACCACAACTACTTACAGAATGGATTATCACCCATAACAGAGAGAACACACCAGACAATGAGATAATAGGGATTCTCTTCACATCTTCCAAAAAGAATAACGACTTCGACTTTCCTAACGACAGCTATGACAACTACGCCATCCCCGTGTTAAAGCCGTTAAGCAGCAAGAGGTATTGTGATAGGCTATCCGAAATATTCCACTTATCTGATCCCACATACTATGATCTTGAAGTGCTGAAACAAGGTGAGACCATTGATTTAGGCAACATAGTGTCAAGTGATGAACAAAAGAGAGCAGAAAATTACAGAACCTCACCTTTTGGCATTTTGGAAAAGTATCTTGGGAAAGCTGTCATCGATGCAATATAATAAAGGAAACAAACACAATTGTGATCTGGTTCTGAAACCTTGATGTGTTTGCCCACTTACCACTTAATTATTATAATCCTCAATGAACCAAGTTAAAGCCGGAGCGGTTCTAAATTACATATCAATAATTCTGAATATGGTTGTAGGACTTGTCTACACGCCATATATGCTCCGAATGTTGGGGCAATCAGAATATGGACTTTACTCACTAGCAGCTTCAGTAATAGCATACCTAACAGTACTTGACTTAGGATTTGGTAACGCTATTATACGTTACACAGCGAAATTCATTTCTGAAGGTAAAAAGAAAGAGCAGGAGGACATGTTCGGGATGTTCTTTCTATTATATTCAGGAATAGGCATAGTTGCGGTTATGATAGGAGGGGGCCTTGCCTTAAATGTGGAAACTATTTTCTCAGAAGCAATGACTCCAACTGAAGTTGAACGCACTAGAAAAATGTTATGGATTATGACATTCAATCTAGCATTCACATTCCCGATGAGCATATGGGGTAGCATCATGACAGCATATGAAAGATTTGTTTTCCAGCGTATTGTCAGTATAATTCGGTCAGTGCTGAATCCCATTGTTATGGTTCTTCTTCTTGCAATCGGATATAAAGCGATTGCCATGGTAGTTGTAACAACTGTTTTTAATGTGATTACATTATTAGTCAATTGGTGGTATTGCAAATACAAACTTGAAATCAAGGTAAACTTCACACTTCCAAAATGGACCTTCTTAAAAGAGGTTGCAATTTATAGTTTCTGGATATTCCTAAATGCCATCATGGATAGGATATATTGGAGCACTGGACAATTTGTACTCGGAATATACAAGGGAGCCATAGCCATCGCAATATATGCTGTCGCTATACAATTGCAGAACATGTTCATGCTTTTTTCAACCGCTATTTCAAGTGTTATGCTCCCCAAAGTTACCAATATGGTAACACAAGGAAATGATGAAAAGTCCATTTCAGATTTGTTTATCAAGGTGGGACGCATTCAATTTATAATAATTGCATTTATTCTCTCTGCTTTTGTAGTTTTTGGCAAAACTTTCATTGAATTGTGGGCGGGGAGTAACTACTCCAATGCTTACTACATATGCCTTATCTTTTTCTTCCCTTTCACTATAGATTTGATACAAAACATTGGAATAACAATCCTTCAGGCACGTAATCAAATGAAATTTAGATCCATACTACTTACCTTAACAGCTCTATGCAGTTTACTTCTGTCAATTATTCTTGTAAAACCATTAGGATATTTTGGATGCGCAATAGCAACCGGATTAGGATTATTATGTGGTCAAGGTCTGATTCTTAACATTTACTATTACTACAAACAGCATATTGACATCATACAGTTTTGGAAAGAAATTATGAAAATGAGTATAGTACCAATTTGTACAACTATTATTGGGATTATGGTTTTGAACAAAACTTTTGACGGACAAATGACATTTATAAAATTCACCGTTACTGCCATAGCCTATACTACAGCATACATTATCTCTTTTTGGAAATTTGGGATGAACAATTATGAGCGTGATTTAATTACCAAGTCGTTCTCAAATTTTGTTGCAATCCATAAAAAAAATAAACTATGAGCAGTAAATCTGTTAGCATAAGTATAATCATACCAATATATAACTCTGAAAAAACAATATCCAAATGTATTGAGAGCGTTATCTCTCAAACATATACAAACATAGAGATTCTTCTCATTGATGATGGCAGCACTGATAAAAGTGGAGATATCTGCGATAAATTCGCTTTGAAAGACAACAGAGTTAAAGTGATACATAAAAGCAATGGAGGGGTTAGTAGTGCTAGAAACGCTGGTCTTGACATCTCACGAGGGGAATGGATTGTATTCGTGGATTCTGATGATTGGTGCGAAAATAACTATTTATCTGATTTCTTCAGTACGAAAGAGTCACTTTTAGCAAACGAAATTGTACTTCAAGGGCGGAAGAATGAAGTGAATGGAATCGTTACACATAGCACAGTCCTTAAAAATGCTATATATACAAATATAGCAGATGGGGTGCTGGATAATCAACTATTAACATTCGGGGCACCTTATTGCAAGCTATACTCAAACAAACTCATAAAAGAACACAACATCAGATTCCCCGAAAATTACTCTTATGGAGAAGACACTACTTTCTTTCTAAGGAACTTGTCATACGTAAATAGAATCGTTACCATCGGTCAGTGTAATTATCATTACGTTGAAGCTGAGAGCGGCTCTCTCTCAAAAAAGGATCATGATTTCAAACCACTAAGCGAATTTCTCATGGACAGTTTGAATTTGATAAGTGAAATTGACTTAAAATCATGTGCTCATAGAGCATTGATTTCCGCTTATATGCCAAATTACAAGAATCTTGTCTTACGATCTATAGCAAACATGTATAGGTTAAGGTATAGTAGAGAGCAGATGAACAGTTGTTTTAAAGCTGTGAAAAACATACTGATTCCAAATTGTCCTATTCCCAAAGGCTTTGCCTTGTCATTTATTAAACATACTCCGATATGGTTGTTAATTCCGACTTTTCAACTTCTGTTAAAACTTCACAAATGAAAAAGTCTTTCTCTCTCATATTGCTGTTTATTTCCTTTCTCTTATATTATTTCGCGCCTAATTATTATTCATTTGAATATTGCCTTTGGGTGCATAATCTATTTTTAGCGTCCGCAGTATTTGTGCTCATTTCAGATATACAGAATGAAAAAGTAGGCTTCAACTTACTATTTTCAATTTCTTTTTTCTTCACTAATTTTGTCTATCCTGTATATATTTACCCTGTTGATCCATACTATTCTTTGTTCAGTTATTCATTTAATGAACATGTCATAAGCAAATGTACTGCATTAGCTCAAGTCGCATACGCAGCATATACTTGCGGTTATTTATGGAGGAATCACAAAGAAAAATCTCTTGAGCATTTAGACAGTAACTTCCAAGTAAGTTCGAAACAGATACGAGATATAACAATCTTTGTTTTAATATATTTTCTGTTATTCATTATTTCTGGTGGTCTCGACTACTTCGAAGACAGATACGTTAGAGGGGAAATGAGTTCCAACATGGCCGCTCAATATCTTATGTTATTTTTTCCAACAATCATCATCTTCTTCGGGTCCTTAGTTTTTCTTTGTCGAAGCACAAAACAAATAAAGTACATATATGGACTTTTAACGCTGATTGCCTTAGTTTTACTATCTTCAGGAACTAGGACCTTCCCTTTGCTCATTTTTTCCTCTCTCTTTATTATATATTGTATGAGGAATAAGGTCACCTTTTCTTTTGTAGTGCCATGTATAATAATAGGCATATTAATGATGTCTTTTATTGGAGACATCCGCAACGAAGGAATTCTAGCCTCTAATCAGTATAACAACGTATCTTTCGAATTCGGTTTTCTTGAACACTTTTCGGATTTATTCATCAATAATCGAAACTTGTATGTCTTCTATGATTTCGTTGACGATAATTCTTATACCTACGGATTGACAATGGTATCCGGATTGTTATCGCCTATACCGTTCGCTCAAACATTATTTGAAGGATTAACTGAAATTCCATACTACTTATTAGGTTCAGCTAGTCTATCAACGTTTCTCACACTTGGCGATCCGCCAGAATTCGGTTTAGGAACAAATATCGTGGGAGATGTGTATTTAGCTTTCGGATTTGTTGGCGTTCTTATCTTTTTCTTTGCCCTAGGTCGCCTCATCATATATGCAAGAAGGCGAGCATTTAATGGCTCATTCATGTATCTGATTGTTTATCTATCACTCGCGGCAGATGCTATATATATGTGTCGCGCTGCCTATTTAGATGCATTGAGAATGATAGTTTGGGCTTTGATTCTCACTTATCTATTACTTATAAACAATAAACATATCAATGAACATATTGTTAATAATTCCTGAGAATACGGGGACAATAGCCAGTATCTCACACGATTTGTACAACGGACTATGTCAACAAGCTAACACAAAAGTATATGTTGCTTGCTTAGGAGAATATTCATTGAATGGTTTTCAGTTTCAAAATGTATTCATAATAAAAGGGCATAATACCAATATATTCAGTAAATTATATCATAGAATTTACAAATTAAGGAAAATAAAGAAAGAACTTCATATTAACCTTACCATCTCAACACTATTAGGAGCAACATATTGGAACGTTCTGTCTGGAATAGGAGAAAGTAAAATTGGAGTATTTCATACAAAACTATCGCAAAGAAAAAGTGCCGGATATTCTACCTATTTTATATCTTACATTGTAACTAAAGTATTATGTATGTATCTAAGCAAGCTAATTGCTGTAAACAAAAGCGCATACGATGACTTAAAAAATCTATTCAAACGCAAGAAAGAGATTGAACTAGTTTATAATATCCACAATTTTAATAGGATTACACTTCTATCAAAGCAACCGCTACCAAACGATAGTGAAATACAACTATTTTCAAGACCAGTAATACTATTCGTTGGAGGATTGTACCATAATGTAAAAGGGACAGATCGATTAATTAAAGCTTTTGCAAAGATAAAAGCTAATAGTCCAGAATTTATATTAGTATTCATAGGAGAAGATCTTGATAACTCTTTACCATTATTAAAGAAAATCGTAGTTGAATACTCTATGCAAGATGCTATCTTTTTTTTAGGTAAAAAATCCAACCCTTATACATACATGAAAAGTGCTCAGATGCTTGTATCTCCATCAAGAGATGAAGGTCTTCCTGGAGTGTTAATAGAAGCCCTATCTCTAGGAGTAAAATGCGTTGCAACCAACTCTTCAGAAGGGGTGTGGGAAATAATGCAGTGTGATAACGAGTATAATCCCAACCTTATGGCAATCAAACGGACCCAATTTGGATTCATCACGCCAAACATCATTGATGATGAGGAGTTCACAGTCAAATGTATGGCCGAAGCCATGAAGGAATGCTTACATACTAAATTTGATATTAAAGGGAACTTCAATACGAGCAGATTTACAGCAGAGCAGATAATACCACACTATATAAACGTAAAAGGTGTATAGAACTGAATTTAGCATCGTACAAAATCTACGATAGCATTATTTTCAGTTAGTGGTCAATTTTTGGACCCGCAGGAAATCCCCTTATCTTAGTCGGAAAAAACGAGAGCAATGTACAGCAGCGAAGATTTGGAGAGGTTCTATGTCGAGTACCAGAGCGAGTGGGTGCCGCGTGGGATGACGATGCGGGCGTTCTGCGACAGGAACAACGTGCCCTACAGGGTGATGGAGAACTTTGTCAGCAACATCCGAAAGAAGATTGTGGAGGTGGAGGTCACCGGGTGTCCTCCGGAAGCGGAGTCGGCCCAGCCCACCACAGACGCGACCACTGGTTCAGAGAAACCCACGCATAGAATTCCACAGGAGCGTCCCGTCCGTCCGACTGGTCGCATATCGGTGAGCATCCGTTTCGGGGACGGGACGGAGGTGAGCCGCAGAGGGTTGGACTATGTGGGATTGAAGGTGTTGATCGAAAAGCTGGAGGTGCTATGCTGAACGTGACGGGGATGAACAAGTTCTACTACATCCGGAACTTCACTGACATGCGCTGCAAGTACAACCGTGTGTTGGCGGTGATCCGCCACCAGCTGGGCCGCGAGCCAGAGCCGGGAGACGTGTTCATAGTGATGTCGAGGGACAGGAGGCTGATCCGCCTGTTCTCGTATGACAGGATATCATGCCAGCTGTTCGAGAAGCGTTTCATACCGAACTACGAGTTCATGAGGGTTGAATATGACGGAGAGCAACCCGTCTACAGGATGGACTGGAAAGATCTTGTACTCCTATTGGAGAGTCCGGTACGCAAGAAATTGCGATTAAGATAAAAAATGCATTATTTTGAACTTTAGCTCCGCATGGTCCCTGATGTCGTTCACATATATACCCTTAGGGCTTCAATACAAGCGATTACAGGGGTTTTCCCGTTTCGGGGGTGCTTGCCGTCCAAATGAAGCGAGGAGTTGTATGTAACTTATTTAATGCATTTATAATCAATATGTTAAATTTGGACATCCGAAAGAATATCACTATCTTTGAAGAAAGAAAAGAAATCAAAGATAATGGTGTTCGCGGAAGCAGTGAGAAAGGGAATACTGGCGGTTCTGTCGCAGGACGAGCTGCTGGAGTTCGAGCGCATGCTGGAAACCGCCCCGGAAGTCTATGACTACAGCGCGAACATGACAGACGAACAGCTGAACCACCTGATAGCGTTCATATCTCGGAACAAGGAGAACATATTCCTTGAGCTGAGGCATGTGAAGAATGACAGGGACGAGAAGGCCCGCGCCTTGGAGGAGAAGGATCGCATCATCGCGGAAAAGGACGCTGCCTTAGCTGAGCAGGAAACAGAGTTGACAAGAAAGGACCGCGTCATCCGGGAGAAGAACAAGGCACTGGCGAAGAGGGACAAGAAGATAAGCGACCTTGAGGAGCGTCTGGAGGAGGCGAAGGAGGACCGCTACGGACGTAGACGCAACAACGCAAAGAAAGCAGGTGGCGCAGCGGAAGGGTCAAAAAAGGATGACTCTGATCGTTCAAATGATAATCCGGGCGGAGCCGACCGCCAGCAGGGTGAGGAAGAATATGACGGCGGGACACCTCGGGATCCTGTTACGGAGGACAACACCGGTGACGGAAAGAACAGCTCATCCACGGGCTGCACGTTCAACCCTGAGAACAGGCCGGAGGAGTACAAGACCATGAGCTTGCTGAACCTGTCCGGCTTTGAGGAGATGAAAACGCTTCTGAGGAACACCGACCATAAGTTTGACCGGAGCCGTCTTCCAGAAGGGACGGTAATCAAGGACAGACGTATAGACACGTTCTTTACGATGAAGACGGTCCTGATAAAGGAGACGATAGAGAAGCTGCGTGTGAAACTGCCGGGTGAGAAGTCCGCGCGCTGGATGTACATCCCGATGCCGGGTGGGGAGTCCAGGCGTCCGGTCGGAGGGACGAAGGCCTCCCCTGAGCTTCTTCAAGCCCTGGCCTACGAGACCTACGTGAAACGCGTCTCGCTCGGAAACCTTCTCCAACAGCTTCAAGACATCGGGATGCGCATATCCAAGAACACGCTCCGCAACTGGCTGAAGAAAGGAAAGCGCCACCTTGACAGTCTGATAAGGGAACTGAAGGACAAGGCGCTGGAGAGGGACAGCATCGTGAACTGCGACGAGACATGGTGCAAGGTGAGGCGGTTCAACAAATACCTCAAGAAGTACATGTGGGTGCTGGTGAACAAGTCGGAGAAGATAGTGATCTTCTTCTACGATGAGGGGTCGAGGGGACGGAAAGTCCTCACGGACTTCATGGGCGAGGCGGAGGTGAGGGCTATAATGACCGACGGCTACACGGCGTACAACTTCCTCGACGGCAAGCTTGGTGTCGACCACCTGATCTGCATGGCGCACGCGTACGTGAAGTTCAAGAAGGCCCACGATCTGGGCAAGGACGCATCCTCCATCCGGTTCATAGAACTGATAGAGAGACTGTACGAGTTGGAGCGGAGCTACAAGGCCAGAGGCTATACCGAGCGGCAGATATACAAGGCGCGCCAGTCAGCGGAGACCTCAGATATAGAAAGACGACTGAGAGCCCTGCTGGCCGAGGAGCTAAAGAAGGAGAACCCGAAACGAAGCTACTACATGGAACAGGCGCTGAGCTACTTCGACCACTTCAAGGACGGCCTTTTCCTTTACCGCAAGGACGGCAGATATCCTATAGACAACAACCTTGCGGAGCGTCATGTTAGGCCGTTCACGGCGATGCGGAAAGTGATCCAGCACTACGGGAGCGATGAGGGCGCGGAGATGGCGGCGGTCTATCTGAGCGTGGTGAGCACGGTGAAGCTTGTGGGCGTGTCGGTGTGGCGTTTCCTCGGAGACTTCTTCGGTGACGTGGTGACAGGCGGCAGGAAACATCTTGGGCACCTAAGACTGTCACCAGCGTAGAAAAGTAAAAAAATAATCAACAAAAAATACTAAAAACGGACAATAATTGGCCTGGCGACTGGTCGAGCGGAGGCTATGTCTCTGACTTTTAGTCGAGTCCAAGAATTGACCACTAACTTATTTTCAATGACAAACTCAGATATCATGACCATCGTCTTTTTCACAAATTTCATAAACCATCATCAGGCGAATGTGGCTGATGAGTTGTATAGATTGACAGAGGGAAATTATACTTTTGTTGAGCTTTGCCCGATTTATGATTGGTTGTTGAAGAGTGGGTATCCGGACTTGTCTTCACGACCGTATGTGCTTCAGGCTTGGAAAAGTGAGGATAATCATAAAAAGGCAATGGAACTGCTGTATAGTTCAGATGTGGCGATGTTCAGTTGCCCTGAGTCACTCAACTACGAGGTGCTTCGTGCGAAAACAGGAAAATTAACTTTCGATGTCGGAGAACGCTGGCTCAAGCGAGGTTGGTTGAATGTCGCGTCACCAAGACTGTTGCGTTTTTTCTGGCATTACTACACAACATTTGCTCATGAGAATGTCTACAAGCTATGTTCAGGGGCGTTTGTATGCAACGATCACTATAAGCTTCATAGTTTTAATGATAGGTGTTACAAATGGGGATATTTCACCCAAGTCGAAGACTTTGAACTTGAAACATTAAAAAAGCTGGATGTTTCCAGTGTAGAAAGCGTAGCACACCTTATGTGGTGTGCAAGATTTCTACACTGGAAACATCCAGAACTACCTGTGATTCTAGCCAAGAGGCTCAAAGACAAAGGCATTGCCTTTCATCTTGACATGTATGGCTCTGGTGCAGAATTAAATGCGACTCAGCACTTGGTCTCCGAATTAAGCGTTGAAGATGTCGTCTCGTTTTGTGGTAATCTTCCTAACGGTGAAATACTTAAGCAAATGAGAGAGCATGAGATATTCCTATTTACTAGCGACAAGAATGAAGGGTGGGGGGCTGTACTAAATGAATCAATGAGCAATGGATGTGCGGTTGTCGCTAGCAATCTTATCGGCTCAGTACCATATCTGATTGAGGATGGGGAAAATGGAATGATTTTTCAATCGGAAGACATTGATGAACTTGAGTATAAGGTTCTGGAACTTATTCATGACAAGAAGAGACGAGTGCAGATGGCTCGGAATGCCATATTCACGATGCGGAATATTTGGTCTCCCGCTAACGCTGCTAAGCAGTTCATGGAACTTGTCGAAGCACTTCTTACCAACAATGACAAACTGATTCCACAAACGGGACCTTGCAGCAAAGCCTATCCTGTTTATACATCAAAAAAAGTCTCATGCCTAAAGTAACCAACGAAAAAATGCCATCAACTTTCCTAATAAATTGCTCCAACCTTAAAGCTGGAGGTGGACTGCAGGTTGCGGACTCGATTTGCGGTCTGCTTAATCATTTTGAGGATTACCATTTTGTTGTCGTTCTGTCAAGATATATGCGAGAGACCAAAGAGAGGATAAAAGGGTACGGAAACATAGAGTGTTACGAATATGATATTCCGAATTCGTTTAGGACAATAGCCTTCGGAAGAGATGCATTCCTTGATGGTTTGGTCAAGAGGCATCATGTAAAAGCAGTTCTGACGGTGTTCGGACCTTCTCGCTGGAGGCCTCGCGTACGACATTTGAGCGGTTTCGCACTGCCTCATCTTGTGATACCGGAATCACCTTATTTCCAGAGGATGGGAATATTGGAGAGGGCGAAATGGCGTTTATGGAGCTTGATACGCAAGTGGTCACTCAAACGCAGCGCGGATAGTTTCTGGACGGAGAATCCTTACATTTCCGATAGGCTTAAAAAGCTGATGGACAAACCAGTATATACCATATCCAATTACTATAATCAGGTGTTCGATCATCCAGACAAGTGGGCTCGCAGCATTACCCTCACTCCTTTTGATGGCATCACTTGCTTGTCGGTGGCATCTCCTTACCCACATAAGAATTTCGGAATAATAGACGGAATTGTACGTTACCTGAAAAAAGTTCATCCGGACTTCAAGGTGCGATTCGTCTTGACCTGTTCGAAAGAGCAATGTCCTATGTCAGAGGATATCGCGGACTCCGTCATCTATGTGGGGACGGTAGATGTGTCAGACTGTCCATATTTATATGAACAGTGTGACATTATGTTTATGCCGACTCTGTTAGAGTGCTTTACGGCCACCTATCCAGAGGCCATGAGGATGGAGAAGCCTATTGTGACTACGGATCTGGAGTTCGCCCGCGGGCTGTGTGGTGAGGCCGCTTGTTATTATAGCGCGGTGGATGCCAAGGCTGCCGCCGAGTCGCTATATAAAGTGGCAACAGACAAAAAATACGCTGAGCATCTGGTCAATAACGGCAAGAAACAATTGTTGAGTTATGATAACTATGAGCAAAGGGCAGAGAAATTGGTCAAAGTGCTGGAAAGTATTGCAGAGTAGTTAATCTGTTTTCATTGTACGTGATTATGAGGGTTCTGATAATAAGCCAATACTTCCATCCGGAGGAGTTCAAGATTAACGACCTTGCGAGGGAACTTGTCGGGAGGGGGCATAGCGTGAGCGTGCTCACAGGGAAGCCGAACTACCCAAAGGGAGAGTATTTTCAGGGGTATGAATATGCCGGGGTCATGAAAGAGGATTACTTCGGTGCGGAGGTCATAAGGGTGCCACTGAGGAAACGGGGAAGCGGAGGGGCGTTGAATCTGGTGAGGAACTACCTGTCGTACGTGGTAAATGCGAACAGGTATATTCGCAGGCACAGGATGGCGTTCGATGTGATGATATGCTTCGGGACTTCCCCGGTGACGCAGGCTTTTCCGATGATATGTTGCAAGAAAAGATATGGCGGCAAGACGATGCTTTGGGTGCAGGACTTGTGGCCGGAGAGTGTGACAGCGGCTGGAGGAGTGAAGAATAGGATCGTTCTCGGTGTCCTTGAAAAGATGGTGACATGGATTTACGAAAGATGCGATGTGCTCATGGTTCAGTCTGAAGGTTTCAGAGAATCAATTTTGTCTAAGGGTGATTTTGACAAGAAGATAGTGTTCGTTCCTAACTGGGCCGAGAATCTATACCTTGAGAAAAGGCCTGTAGAGCCTGAGGCTGTGGAAAGGATGATGCCGAAAGGGTTCAGGGTGATGTTTGCCGGGAACATAGGCGAGGCGCAGGATGTGGAATCAATTGTGAGAGCCGCGGACGAGACAAGGATTATTCCGGATATAAAATGGGTGATCGTGGGTGACGGCAGGGCAAAGGCCAGAATGGAGGAACTTGTGAATAAGTTGGGGCTTGCCGAGACCGTTATATTTGTTGGAAGGCATCCGATGGAGCAGATGCCAACGTTCTTTGCATGCGCGGATGTGATGTTGGTGTCCTTGAAGGATGAGTATATCTTCTCTCTGACTGTTCCGTGCAAGACACAGTCATACATGGCGTCAGGAAAGCCGATCGTGTCTATGCTGAATGGAGAGGGCAAAAAGCTTATCGAGGAAGCGAAGTGCGGTCTTACAGCCTCATCAGGAGACTATAAGAAGCTGGCTGAGAATGTGGTGAAGTTGTACCATAGTGACAAGGCTAAGCTAAAGGAGATGGGGAATAGAGGGTTTGAATACTATCTTACACATTTCGACAAGAAAAAAGTCGTGGACAGCATTGTTCAGGCTATGCAAAATAATTTTCAGAATCTGTGATAGAGTTGGAGGGTTGAAGAGTGTTCATCCTGCTGTATAAAACAAGAAGAGCAGCCGATAGAGGCGGCCACTCTGTAAACTACCATTTTACCGTAAGGCCTTCCGGCCATGATCCGATACCTTTGCGTGAGAATCAAAACCGCAAAGGAAAATGGAGACAAGCAAAGAGTACTACGACAAGGTCATGTCGGACTACAGAGCAAGGGGCGCAAGGCGCAGCCTCAGAAAATACTGCCTTGACGAGGGTGTGGACTACCAGTGGCTGCTGAAGGCCCAGAAGGAATATTCAAGGACGGCGCAGCCGTCCGGAACGTCATCGCACTTCATCCCTCTGTCTGTAGAGGGACGGGGCACCGCCGAAAAATCATCTGAAACGGACAAGCCACAAAAGCCGGAGGGATGGAGGATACAGCGGATGGTCCTTGCAGGGCCGCATGGTGAGATTGAGATAAGCGGCGGAAGCATGCCCGCATTGCTTTCGTTGATGGCAAATCTAGGACAGGAGGGAGAGTGATGATAAACTTCACAAGCAGGACGCAGTACTATCTCTGCCCGAATCCCACAGACATGAGGAACGGCCGCAACGGCCTGGCTGGAATAGTCCGGGAGTTGATGGATGAAGACCCGTACGACTATGGCAAGGCATACATCTTCTACTCGAAGGACTGCAGAAAGGTCAAGATACTACACTACGACATAAACGGGTTCGTGATGTACGAGAAATGGTTCGACGACGGGAGGTTCCTGAAGCCAAGATTCATGGAGATGAGAAAGAGTCACAAGATAAGCCGGGAGACATTGATCCTGTTCATGTCCTCCCCGGTGCAGACGGAGATAGCAATATGAGCGACAGGTTTGACATGGCACAGATGAAGGCGCGGTTCCAGACTGCGCATGAAGAGTTCTCCGACCTTGTCGGAAAATTGAACTCCGGAGAGCTGGAGGAAGGCGAGCTGCCGCGCATCTATGAATTGGAGCGGGAGATCGATGAAATCATGGATCAGATCAGCGCCGAGAACCAGAGGATCCGCGAAAAGATTGCGGAAAACCGCAGTCGGGCCCAAAGGTTAGAGATGGAAATAGATCGCCTGAAGAAGAGGGCTGAATTTCTGGAAAATCGCCTTAAAAAAGTGAACGATTCTATTGCGTAATCCGCTAAAAATTAGTAACTTCATAACATGGAAACAACGCAGGACATAATGAGAAAAGAGTATTCGATAATGGCGTCGGAGAACGTCCGCCTTACGAACATCAATTCTCATCAGGCCTCCAGGATCAAGTTTCTGGAAGGCGAGAACGCATGTCTTGCATCCGAACTGAATGAGTCCGAACGAAGGCGTCTGGATCTGGAGGTGTCGGATAAAGCATGGATGGAGGAATGCGAGTCCCTTAAATTGCGGATAGACGTCCGCAGCGTGATTGACGGCAAGGAGAAGTATTACACTGAATATATCCACGGCTGCGTGTCAACGGAGCGCAGGATTGTAGTGATGCTTTACGAGGAAGGGAGCCGTAGCGCTGGCGTCCAACTGAGGAACATCTTCGAGGGGTCATTGATAAACGCCTTCACAGGCGACCGCGCAGCGATATACGGCACGATAGAGAGCCGTCTTGTTGAATATGGCGTCATACGCAGCGCGTGTTGGTTCCACGGAAGGCATTACCTTGTTGACGCGTACATATCCGACAAGCGTATAGGTCCTCTGATAGAGATGACGAACACGCTGTTCCGCATAGAGCGGGAATGTGCGGACAAGCCAGAGTGGCTACGCCTTCAGTACCGCCAGAAATACAGTCTCCCGATAGTGGACGCGATAATGAGACGGCTGAAGGCGATCCGGGGCGACACCAGTTACGGCACTCTTGCCCAACGCGCGGCGAGATATATTCTGGATGATGAACAGGCCTTCAGGATGTTCC
>ERZ808242.758-NODE-758-length-21644-cov-8.032100_pt1 | contig 21644 bp, 22 predicted proteins | sample MGYA00521244_ERZ808242 | MGnify/ENA primary metagenome ERZ808242 (study PRJEB31516, sample SAMN03275573) | gut metagenome | biome: mammalia-associated habitat; material: feces | host: Papio cynocephalus | place: Kenya | collected 2012-07-27 ... | reverse complement strand
ACTTTTTTCATCAGCCACTCTTTTTAGACTTGACTTTTAATAGTTAGTCTTTCTTATGTGAAGTAATCGCCGTTTCAGTACCTTATGAAATTACACTACTCTCAAACGGTGCTATTTCTAATTACAGAAGAGGCAGGGTTTCAGTACCTTATGAAATTACACTACTCTCAAACCTACTCTCAAACTTTTATTAAGAAGGGGGAAAACTTCTCAATTCAACTGATGATGTCTTTTATTTCCCGTCTATAAGGAAAAAACTCTGTAAAATGCCGAAAGTCATTTGTATAGCTCATTTGCTTTTTTCTCCTTTGGTTTGGATAGCCAAACTATTTAGCTAAAAAAATAAAAGTGAAGTTTTGACACGGGAATTTGTAATATTGTTGACAGCTTTTCTATCTCTGTAATCTTGAAATCATTGAAGCCATTAAGCTTTCTTCCAAGAGTTACAGATGAGATACCCATTCTGTCCGCTACTTCCTGCTGAGTAAAACCACACTCTTTAATTTTGCCGAGGAGTTTGCTGTATTCTTTCACTTTATTCACCTCCTTATGTTTGGAAACCCAAACTTTACACTCATTATATATCCTTGTTTGGTAACTGTCAACAGTTTTTTTGAATTTTAGTAAAAAAAGTTTGCAAAATATAACTTTTATGTTATAATGTGTTAAGAAAGGAGAGGAAAATATGGCTATTCGAATAGAACCCGCTTCGGTAAGAATTAAAAAGGCTCTTGAAATCAATAATATGAAACAAGCAGAATTGAGCCGCCGTACAGGAATCGATAAAGGAACAATATCCTTATATATAAGTGGAAAATACGAGCCACGAAGCAATAAGACTGTGCTTTTGGCTGAAGCTTTAGGAACATCTCCTGAATGGATAATGGGCTTTGATGTTCCGATGAGAAAAGAAAATTCCCCCACAGAGTTGACTGCAGGGGAAAGAGAGCTGCTTGAACTATTCAGGGGTCTTCCCGAGGACAAGCAGAAGATGGTTCTTGAGATGTTGAAGGCTGCTCTTTCAACGAAATAATAATCTCAAGAGCCTTTATGAGAGCGTATTCTTTGTTAGGCGCAGAATGAATTATGTCTAATAATTCCTTTTCGTACAGTGTCATTTTTACGCTCCTTTCAGAACATCAGAACAAATGTTCGATTGAAGAATATCACAAGTTAATTTCTTTGTCAATAGTTCTATAGTTCTATGTACCAATAATGGGACTCAGGGCGTTAATGACATTTCTACAAGACAGAAAGGTTAGGATAAAATGATAAATATCTATTGCGATGAGAGCTGTCATTTGGAACATGACAATTCAAATGTAATGGTTTTAGAAAAGAGAAAAGACGAATTTTTCCTTATAACTGCGTATTGCGTTATTTATGATATAAAGAGAAATGAACTGAAGAAAAAGGCAGAAAAACAAAAACGCCAGCAATAAATTGCTGACGGTTTCTCCGTTCCTTCTACGCATGGCAGATGAACAATGCAAGATAAATACATCAATGTATCTCTTACGATTACATATTAGCATATAAAAAGGCACAAGTTAAGCCCTAATGAAGCTATTGCAATCGTATTATATTATATGTAAATTTTATTATTATTTGATAATAAAACAACAAAATTTTTCTGAATATAAAAAACGCTCCCTGTTCCAGCAGGGAGCTGCATTAAAAACAAGAGTACGAAAATGACACTGTACGAACTCACGCCGTTTTCAATGCTACATTTATTATAGCATTGAAATCCATACTCCGCAAGTGTAATTTCCGTACACAGAAGGAGTGTTTTTTTATGAAAAAAAGAAAAAATGGTTACTATGAGACACAAAAGACCTTTACGATTGAAGGTAAGAAGATCCAACACACTTTTTATTACAAGACAAAAACAGAACTGTCCGAGAAGGAAAAAGCTTTCAAAGCAGAGCAGACAAGAATTGAAAAGCACTATTTTTCTGTTGTTGCTGAGGCGTGGAAAAATTCACATTGGGAAGAAATATCAGTCAATACTCGTATAAGCTATGTGCCTGCATATAACAGGGTGGTCAAACAGTTCGAAGACATTCCCGTTGCCGAGATTACTGCAATCGAAATTCAACAATTTATTGATAAGCTTGCAACGAAGCAATATGCAAAGCAGACGGTTAAGGTGCATAGGATTATTCTTAATCTCATATTCAAGTATGCGATGTTATATGGCTATATTCAGTTTAACCCTGTTGAGCCTACGAAAATTCCCCGACAGCTAAAGAAAAGCAAAAGGGAATTACCGTCAAATAAGGACATACAAAAGGTAATTGATAATGTTGATTCCGAGTTTGGCTTTTTCGCATTTTTCTTGTTATTTACAGGGTGCCGTAAGGGAGAAGCTCTCGCTTTACAGCATAGAGACATCGATATACCGAATAGAAGAATTCATATTCATAAAACGATTGTGTACAGCGAACAAAATCAAAATACACCGATTGTTCAGCAATCGACTAAAACAGAAAGCGGCGACCGCTACATTTACATACCCGATATACTTTTAGAGAAGTTGCCGAGCGGAGATAAAAATAACTTTTTATTCGGCGGAGAAAAGCCTTATACGAAACAGCAATTCCGCAAAAGGTGGGAGAAGTATAAAAGTAATGCCGAAATTAACTTTACACCGCATCAGCTTCGCCACGCTTATGCGACACTACTTTATGAGGCGAATGTTAAGCCGAAGGATGCACAACAGCTTATGGGACACTCTTCAATTCAAGTAACAAATGATATATATACGCACATCAGCCCAGAGAGAGTTACCCTTGTGTCAAAACAGCTTGACGAGCGTATTTCGCAGATATTACATTAAAAATGTCCGTACAAACTGTTGGAAGCCTTGATAATGCTTGTTTTTTATGCGACTTTTAATCAAGGTGTCCGGAGTTCGAATCTCCGATGGCTCACCAAACATAAAACCCTTAAAAAGCTTGATGTTATAGGCTTTTTAAGGGTTTTATGTTTTGCCTTTTTACTTTTTATGAAATGCAAAGCGCCGAAAACGGACAAAATGTCCATACAAAAGACCGTATAAAAAAGCAAACAGCGAAGAGTGTTTTTGCTGCTTGCTTTTTTGCATATCGTTATTTTTTATCGCTTTGCTCCGATATTTTTTCAACGTATTCGTCAAAGGTAATCGCTTCGTCAAAGAAGTGACCGGGTGTTACATCGATTATACGGTCGGCAACCGTCTCCACAAACTGATGGTCATGCGATGTGAATAGTATTGTTTCGGGATATTTGATAAGTCCGTCGTTTAATGAGGCGATGGATTCAAGGTCAAGGTGGTTTGTCGGCTCGTCAAGCAAAAGTACATTTGCGCCCGAAAGCATCATTTTGCAGAGCATACATCTTACACGCTCTCCGCCGGAGAGTACGTTTGCTTTTTTTGTTGCTTCTTCTCCCGAGAACATCATTCTGCCGAGCCAGCTCCTTATATCGGCTTCAAAAACAAGGTTTGAGTAGTTTCTGACCCAGTCTATAAGCGAATCGTCACAGCCGTCAAAATATGCCGAGTTGTCCGTCGGCAAATAACTGCGTGATGTGGTTACGCCCCATTTGAAAGTGCCTTCGTCGGGCTCGATTTCTTCCATCAGTATTTTAAAAAGTGTGGTCTTTGCAAGCGGGTCGCTGCCGACAAAAGCCACTTTTTGCCTCGGCAGTATGGTAAAGCTTACGTTGTCGAGCACTTTTCTGTCGCCTATCGTCTTTGAAATTCCCGTTACGGTCAGCACCTCGTTGCCTACTTTGCGGTCGGGCTTAAAATCAACATACGGAAAACGCCTTGACGATACGGGTATATCTTCAACCTTAATGCTGTCAAGGAGCTTTTTTCGGCTTGTCGCCTGTTTTGACTTTGAAGCGTTTGCACTGAAACGAGATATGAAATCCTGAAGTTCTTTGATTTTTGCTTCTGCCTTTTTGTTTTGTTCGCGCATCTGCCGTTGTGCCATCTGCGTATATTCATACCAGAAATCGTAATTTCCCACATACATGGTGACTTTCTTGTAGTCAATATCCACCGTGTGGGTGCAAACCTTGTTTAAAAAGTGGCGATCGTGCGATACCACTATAACGGTAGAGTCGAGGTCTATGAGGAAATCCTCAAGCCAGGCTATGGCCTCAAGGTCGAGGTGGTTTGTGGGCTCGTCCATAAGAAGTATGTCCGGATTGCCGAAAAGAGCCTGTGCAAGCAGTACCTTTACCTTTTGGTCGCCCGTAAGCTCGCTCATTTTAAGATGGTGTAAATCGTTAGTTATGCCGAGACCGTTGAGGAGTATCTCGGCGTCGCTCTCGGCGCTCCAGCCGTCCATTTCTGCGAACTGCTCTTCGAGTTCGCACAGCCTCATACCGTCCTCGTCCGTCATCTCTGCCTTGCTATATAAGACCTCTTTTTCGTCCATTATTTCGCAGAGCTTGGGGTTGCCGAGCAAAACGGTGCGTATAACATCGTATTCGTCATAAGCGAAGTGATCCTGCTTAAGAACCGAAAGGCGCTCGCCTGGGGTACGGATAACCTCTCCCTTTGTAGGCTCGATTTCGCCCGAAAGAATTTTTAAAAATGTGGATTTGCCGGCACCGTTTGCGCCGATAAGCCCGTAGCAGTTTCCGCTTGTGAATTTCACGTCAGCGTGTTCAAAAAGCGTTCTGCCGCCGTACTGTAAACCTACATTTACTGCTTCTAACATCTTTTGTTTCACCTCATATATTACTCAAAAACCGCCTTTGCGGCACACATAACAGCCGCAAGGCGGTTCTTTATTTTAATCGTTGTCTTTATCGCTATCGCTATCGCTGTCGCTGTCGGCGTTTTCGGGTTCGCCTATAAGCTCCGGAGACTTGTCCGCAGTAAAGAATTCGTAGCTGTCGCTGTGGTGGAATGCCTCTGTGCTGTCGTCGGCTTTAAAGAATACCGTGAGCGTCTGGAAGATAAGCTTGATGTCCTGCCATATGCTGTATTTCTCGATATACATAAGGTCGAGAACGAGCTTGTCTTTAGGCGACGTATTGTATTTGCCGGCGATTTGTGCAAGACCCGTAAGACCTGCCTTGACGCGCAGACGGTAGCTGAATTCAGGCAGCGCCTGAGTGTATTCGTCTACGTTCTCTATCATTTCGGGACGCGGACCGACAACGCTCATTTCGCCCTTGAAAATGTTGATTATCTGCGGCAGCTCGTCTATGCGGAATTTGCGCAGGATTTTGCCGACCTTTGTAATTCTGTCGTCGTCCTCGGTTACGGACTTGTTTATTGAGTTCTTTTCTTTCATCGTGCGGAATTTGTAGACCTTGAAAATCTTTCCGCCTTTTGTGGCACGCTTCTGCTTGAAAAATACCGAGCCGCCGTCCTCAGCCTTTATGGCTATAGCACAGGCGAGCATTATGGGACTTGTAACAATTAACCCCACGGTAGATACAAAAAGGTCCATGGCGCGTTTTATTATGCGCTGTTCAACCGTAAGCCCCTTAACCGTAGAAGCTATCATCGGCTTGTCGTCAAGCATGGCGTTTCTGCCGCGAAGCGAAACGACGTCGCACATTTCAAAGTTGTAGTAAATGTTTTTGTTGTTGGCGTAGCAGTATTCAACAATCGTCGTGCGCGAGGCGGCGGGTACGTCATATACAAAGACCGTATCGCAGCGGTTTATAATGTCAAACAGTTCCGGATTTGTGAAAAGTATGGCGTCCGTTATTAAATACTGCTTTTTATACTTCTTGATTTTCGGGACAATGTTGTTTAATGAATACTTTGAAGTCGTTATAACACAACATTTTTCGGGTGAGTTTATCGAGAAGTATACGAAATTTCCGAAGTACGCGAAAAATATGATAACGAGTATCTGAATGAACATAACGAGCAGTAAAAGCAGGGGATGTTCATATTGAAATTTTTGGTTGTTTGCCGCGTTTGTGTTCATTATGCAAAGCTGCAAATGAGTTACAATATCGGTAAATACGGTGGAAAGCGTCATAGAGTATATTATCGGCTTGCTCTTTGTTATCCCCACGGAATATCCGCCGTATATAGACATAAGCGCCGAGCCGAGAACGACAAACGTAAGCATTGTTACCGCGGCGGTTCTTGACAGACGCAGCAGCCATTCGTTTTCAATGCCGAAAATAACAAAAAACGTAGCGAACAAAATAAAGAACAGCAGTACCTTTAAGAGAAGCATAACCGTTCTTTGGGTTTTCTGTAAAAACTTCATTATATTTACTCCCTGTCGGAAACGTATTTTTATACACGGATATATGCGGTTATTTTACGCTTTTTATCCCTTTTTGTCAACTTTCAACGCACTTTTTCCGGCTATGCCCGTTTAAACTTCACTCTTTATTTTGCCGCGGCGTTGATATATAATACAATTAACTCGGTGAGCTTAACGCGGATACGTTAAATATAACGATTTGGAGAAAAGAAAATGGTTGAAAAAACAGAGTATAAGATTTACACGGAACGCGAGTGCAAAGAGGAGCCGTACCGCAAAAAAGTACAGCTTTTCGGATATGTTGTCGGAAAAAATGCGCCGGTGGTGCTCATTTGCCCCGGCGGCGCGTATAAATTCATCTCGGATTTTAACGAGGGAGAACCGTTTGCGCGCGAATTTAACAAAAAGGGAATAAACGCCTTTGTGCTTTTTTACAGCGTAGGCTTTAATGCGAGGTATCCGCGCCCCGTTAAAGACGTGGCAAGAAGCATACAGTTCATAAAGGCAAACGCCGAAAAGCTTTGCGTTGACGGAAACAATATTTCTCTTATGGGCAGTTCGGCAGGCGGCCACCTTTGCGCGTTCTTTTCTTCGCAATACGAAAGGTACGAATCGGATTATTGCGGCAAAGAGTATTCTTTAAGACCCAAAACGCTTATGCTCTGCTATCCGCTAATAACCATGGGCGAAAAGACCCACAAGGTTTCGCGCAGAAATTTTCTCGGAATATTACCGGGCAAGACCGAGATAAATGCGTCAAGCGTCGAAAAGCTTGTAAAGGGAAATTTTCCGCCGACCTTCGTCTGGGCGTGCGAGGATGACGGTACGGTTGATTACCGTAACAGCGAAATGCTCTGCGACGCACTTCGCAAAAACGACGTACCGTATGAATTTAAACTCTTTAAAACCGGCGGACACGGTATAGGCCTTGCAAAGGGTAAAGAACCGGAAGGCTGGTTTGAAAGCTGCTGTGAATTCTACAAAAAGCATATATAATGTATACTTTTTACTAAATTGTATATTTAAAGTGTGAAATATATGTGGTAAAATAACTATAATAGAACTTGAAAGGGGTTGGACTTATGAAACATTTACCTGCATATCCGCTTGTGACGGTTGACCCGTATATAAGCGTTTGGAGTATGAAACAAAAAAAGCTGTATAAGGATAACACAAGAATGTGGGCAGGTTATCAGAAGTGCCTGCACGGTCTTATGATGATTGATGATAAACCGTATCGTTTTATGGGCGAAAACGGCATACATCATATGCACCAAAAGGTACTCAAGGTCACTCCGCTCTGTACTACATATGTATTTGAAAAACACGACGTTCAGCTCAAGGTTGATTTTTGGACTCCGGCTTTTCCCGATGACGTTTTGCTTATGTCTTTGCCGTGTGCTTTTATAGATTATGAAGTAACAATACTCGATAAAAGACCTCACTCCGTTTCTGTTTCGCTTTTTGTGGGCGAGAACTTCTGTTACGACAGCGAAAAGGGCAAGGAGGTTATAGGCGACGCGGTCAAAACCGAAAGCTCATACTACGCATATATGAGGCGGAAGGAGCAGGAGCCGCTTGCGTATTCGGGCGATTTCAACGCCATAAACTGGGGAACGGTTTATGTTACGGGCGGCTTTGTCTCGTTCGACAAGCCTACAATAAAACGAAATAAGCGCGACGGATTTGTAAACTACATTCACAGCGAGCATAAAGCATATGAACCCGTAAGCGAAAAATTCTGCGCGCATGACACCCTGTTTTTTGACGACGGATTCAGCATAGAATATATGGGCAAAAAGCTACGCGGACTTTGGACCGAGAAATTCCCCGACGCAGTTTCGGCGCTTAAATACTGCGACGAAAAACACGACGAATTGAGAAAACAGGTTTCTTTGCGAAATACGCGGATTTTGCGCGACGGTCAGCGTTTCGGCGATGATTACTGTATGCTTTTGTCAGCGGCGTACAGAGAGGTCATAGCGTCTCACAAGCTTGTGAAAACAGATGACGGAAAGCTTTTGTATATTTCCAAAAACTGCACTGCCGGCGGATATGCCGCCGAGACCGATGTGACATATGCGTCGTCTCCGCTTTTCCTTCTTTATAATCCGAAGCTTGTATTTGCCGAACTTAACGGTATATGTGATTTTGCGTGTTCCTCCGCGTGGAGGTTCGATTTTGTGCCGCACGATATAGGCACATATCCCATAGCTTGCGGGCAGACATACGGTCTTAAAGCCGAATTTGACGGCGACAGGGCAAAGATATATTCGGCCTCGGACGATATATATGACGAGGAGGAACAGATGCCCGTTGAAACAAGCGGCGATGTGCTTATACTCGCTTATGCCGCAACGGTTCTTTCCGGCGACAGGAGCTTTATTACCGAAAATAAAGACCTGCTTTTAAAGTGGGGAGATTATCTTGCCGAAACAGGCAATGACATAGCTAACCAAAAGAATGCCGACGACTACGCAAAGGCGATATCGGGCAGCGTCAATCTTGCCGTTAAATCCTGCATAGCGCTGCGCTGCTGCGGTGAAATATGCAAAATGCTCGACTTGGACGGAGAAAAATATCTTAAAGCCGCATCCGATAACGCGGCGGATATTCTCGAAAGAGACGAGGGCAGAGAGTGCCTTTCGTTTACGCTCTTAAAGAAAGAAAGCTGGAGCCTTAAATATAATCTCGTGTGGAATTATATATTCGGATTTGACCTGTTCCCGCTCAAAACGGCAAAAAACGAAATCAATCGTTATATCAAGGTCGAAAATGAGTACGGTCTGCCGCTCGGACCGCGCAGAGACTATGCGCGCACCGACTGGACAATGTGGGCGTGCGCTCTTGACGACACCGGATTTATGACCCAAAAGCTGTCGGTAGATATAATGCGTATGCTTGACCACACCGAAGACAAGTATCCGTTTACGGATTGGTATGATACCAAGAGTGCAAAATCAAAGGGCAGATATCACCGTCCCGTTCAGGGAGGACTGTGGATGCCTGTGCTCGCGAAAAAGTGGAATGAAATTTTGCCGTGAGATAAAGCCCGTGCGTCGCCGATGCCGATATATACGATATATAATAAGTAATAACAAATAAACAGCTGCCCTCGAAAATGTTTCCGAGAGCGGCTTTCTCTGTCTTATTTTGGCTTTTAGGCTTCATATGTACTTTCGTATTTTTCGTAAAGCCATTTTATACAGTCGGTAAGGCCGTCGGGCGTCAGGAGAAAATCCTCCCTTTTATCCGATATGTTGCCTTTTTCATAGCAAAGGTCCTCGTGCCATACCTCGCCGACTATGTTTTCGTCGGTGTGCGAAATTCTGTATCTGAATTTGTTTCCGCTGCTGCCGTAGTAATCGTTTCCGCTTGTGAAAAAGTTTATTGCGGGTACGTCAAAAATTTCATCGGCTTTGCCCAAATCCCTTTTCATATAATATACCTCTCTTTTGGTGTGTTGTTACTGTTCTGATTATAATATTAACGGCGAAATTAAGCAAGGAAATTATTAAATTAGCACTCTTAATCGTAGAGTGCTAAGAGTTTACAATTTGTTCATATTTGTATAACAAACGGATAACATTGTGGGGTATAATGATAATTGTAAACAGAAAGAGAGAGCGAGAGGCCCAAGAGGCCGACGGAATCTCTTTTGAGTTTGCGGCTCGCAAGTCACCTGACCGAGCGAGCAAAAAATAAATCGGGCAGCAAAATTCAACTTATATCGGAGGAATTTATATGTTTGATTTAAGACCTTATAACCGTAAAAATAATGTTACATCCTATAACCCGTTCCGCGAAATGAATCAGTTCTTTGACGACCCGTTCAGATTCTTTGACGGCAAGGCACTTGCCGAATTCAATACCGACATCATAGAGAGCGGCAACAATTACATCCTTGAAGCGGATCTTCCCGGTTTTGAAAAGGGCGACATTAAGCTTGATATTAAGGACGATATCCTCACCATCAAGGCAGAACGTCATACCGAAACCGAAAAGAAGGATAAAGACAGCAAGAGTATCTGCTGCGAGCGTTCCTACGGCTCATATTCAAGACAGTTTGATGTTTCCGGTATCGATACCGATAAGATTTCGGCTAAATACGAAAACGGTGTCCTGAAGCTCACAATGCCCAAGAAGGAAGCTCCGAAAGAGACTTCAAAACATCTTGAGATTGAATAATCAAAAGACAGCGCGACCCGGAGAGCAATAGTTCCCCGGGTCTTTTTTTGTCTCTTAATGCTTATAACGGGCAATCCATGTCCATATGCGAAATGTGTATATCAAGATATTCTTTCCCATATGCCCTAAATCCGTATTTTTCGTAAAACGGAACGGCGTATACCTGCGCGCTGACATATATTTTTTTAGCGCCGAGCGCTTTTGACCTCTTTTTCAGCTCTTTTATAAGCTCCGCGCCGAGGTGGTGACCGCGGTATTCCTTTAATACCGCAAGTCTGCCGAGCTTTGCCGTCTCGTTGTCATCCTTCATAAATATGCGTGCCGTTGCGGCAGGTGTGCCGTCAACCGTTAAAAGCAAATGATCGCACGTTTTGTCATGGTCGTCAAATTCGGCGGAAAGAGGGTATTTCTGCTCCTCCACAAAAACTTTTTTTCTGATTGCATCGCCGTCTGGGCAGGGTATGCCGCCTAAAAACCAAGTGCTCTTTATCATATTGTTAAAGTTCCTTTCGGACCGAAAATTTTACGGCTTCGTTTTGCGGCTTATTTTGTTATCGGCTTCATCGCGAAGCGGAATTCAATTGAGTCGTCAAATACAAATCTGTATTTCATAAGCGTGTCCTGACCGCAGCTTGCCGTGCCGGTTCCGCGAACAAAACCGTCAATTGAAACAAACGTGGTGTCCTCGTGTATTACGTCCTCGCGGTGGCGTGCGGCACAGAGAATTTTTTGAGTGTAATCATGTGCCGAGAAACTGAATTTCGGAGTACCGAGGAATGCTAAGCCTTTTCCGTTACCGTCCGTAAATTCCGCAAATCTTACGGCTCCGTGGTTGCCGTTATCCTGAGGTTTAATATAGTCAACGTGCATTTCCTTAACGGTTGTCTCATATAAGCCTATCGGTGACTGACCGTTTAAATCACAGAGATTTTCATACGGACCTCTGCCGAGATATTTTACATTTGAAAACTCTTTGGGAAGCTCTGCAGTGAGACCGAATCTCGGCAGGTCTTTCCAGCCGTATCTCTTCCTTGCGAGAGAGGAACGTACTTTAACCGTGCCGTCGGAAAATACGGTGTACTCTATAAAGCTCTTGTAGTAGAGCCTTTTGCCGTCGGTCATATCATAATAAGCGGTTATCTTAACCTCTTTTTCATCGCTTACGGCTCTAATTCCTTTGTAAACCGCTTTGATTTTAGCGAGCTTTTCGCGATTCCACTTCGGTATGGGATTTACCTCTTCGTTGTCTAACGGAGCACGGTAAATGTTAGGCAAAAAGCCCGAAACGCCGCTTAAAGGAGTTTTGTTGATAAGCTCTGTGCCGTCTGCCTCATATGAGAGAATTTCGCCTGTGGAACGTGAAAATTCGATTTTTCCGTTCTCGAATTCCGCCGAGTAACCGGAGTCACTCTCGGTGAGAAGAACCTTTTTATCGCCTGTTTCGATTGCCGCAGGTGCGTCACAGAGTATATGCTGTTCTCTTGAAACTTCGTTTCCGTTTTTGTCTTCGTAAATCAAATTGAGCGTTACAAGGCGGTCGTCGGGTATCCGACCGAGCGGCAACGTTACCTCCGCGGTAGCCGACGGAGCTATTCCCTTATCTATAACGCCGTCCTTTACCCTTTTGCAGTCAAAGCAAAGCTCCCATTTTACGGTGAGAACATCTGTACTTAAAAATCTGTATGTGTTTGTAAGACGAAGGGTGTTGCCGCCGGATACTTCTGACCTTACGGGTCTGTATGCGTGCTTCATTTCGAGCGCGCCGGTGTGTAGAGTGCGGTCGGGAAATACAAGACCGTCCACGCAGAAGTTCTTGTCGTGCATTTCCTCGCCGTGGTCGCCGCCGTAGGTGTATTCGTACTTGTACTTTTTATCATCCTTACCGTGGTATACCGCGTGGTCGCACCATTCCCATATGCAGCCGCCCATAAGCTTGTCGCTTGAATAAAAGGCGTCCCAATATTCTTCGAGCGCACCCGGGCCTACGCCCATCGCATGACAGTATTCGCAGAGGAAAAACGGCTTTTCAAAGTACTTTTTGCCTCTTGTACCTTTTGCGGTTTTAATAACGTTTTCTATGTCGGTATACATTTCCGATATGACGTCGTAACCGACTCTCTTTGTGCGGATAACGCCCTCATAGTGTACAGGTATTTCGGGGCATACCGATTTCAAAAATTCAAAGCATCTGTCCTGGCATTTATATCCGCCGGATTCGTTGCCGAGAGACCACATTGTAATTGACGGGTGGTTTCTGTCTCTGAAATACATACGGTTTACCCTGTCGATGTATCTCGGCGCCCATGAAAGGTCGTTACTTAAAAAGTTGGGCTTGTAAATATTGTATTTGCCGAGACTTCCGCAGCCGTGGGTTTCAATATCGGCTTCGTCTATTATGTAAAATCCCATAATGTCCGCAAGAGTAAGCAGCATCGGGTCGGGAGGATAGTGCGATGTTCTTATGGAGTTTACGTTAAGCTCCTTCATAAGAACGAGGTCCTTTTTTATATCTGCGGCGCTCATAACATAACCTGTTTTCGGATTGCTGTCGTGATGGTTTACGCCTTTAAATTTGATTTTCTCGCGATTGAATTTAAATACGTCTCCGAGAATTTCTATATGCTTAAAGCCGGTATAATTCCTTACGGTGCACAGGGTGTTGTCACCGTCTTTAAGCGTTAAATAGAGCTCGTAAACATTCGGCGTTTCCGCGGTCCATTCCTTTACGTCAAGCGCCGAGAAAGAAAATTTAACGCATCCGTCGGCATCTTTTTCTTCGGCGCATATCTTCTTCCTGCCGTCAAAAAGCTCTGCCGAAACTTTTTTTCCTGCGGTTTCGCCCTCGAGATATACATCTATATAGAGGTCATATTCTTTGCCGCCGTTTAAACGTGTTTTAACTTCGTAATCGTTTATGTACGCTTTGTCGTATGTATAAAGCAGTACGTCGCGGAAAATGCCGGTCTCTCTGAACATATCCTGACATTCGAGATATGTTCCCGTGGACCAACGGTAAACAACGCAGAGTAATTCGTTTTCGCCTGAAACCAGCATATTTGTTATATCAAATTCCGCACTGTTATGCGAACCCTCACCGTATCCGCAGAATTCGCCGTTGACATACAGCTCAAGGCACGCGCTGACGCCTAAAAACGAAATGATGTGAGTTTTGGTTTCATCGTCAACGGTTATCTTTTTTCTGTAAACGCCTACGGCAACCTCTTTCGGAAGCTCCGGCGGAAAAAGATGAAATTCATATCTGCAATTTAAATATACAGGTTCTCTGTAGCCGGTTCTCTGCCAAGTGGACGGGACCTGTACTTTATCAAAACGAATACGCTCCGTATCCATTTCATACGGTAAAATACTCTGGGTTTCGTAGTATTTAAAATCCCATTCGCCGGAGAGGACCGTGACCATATCGCTGTTGTAGCGTTCGGTAAGACAATCGGTCTTTTTAAGACGCGAAAGCTCCTTGAAGGGAACGGTGTATGCTCTTCCCGGCAGTCTGTTTATGTTAAGTGCCGAAAAATCCCTGTAATTGTCTCTGTTTAGCTTGTAAATCACAAAATTTTCCCCTTTCTGCAATCTGTAAACAGTTTAACATAGAATTAAATCATTTACAATTAAATTACGATATATTATACTCTTAATGTAGAAAAAAGCGGAAAATATTTGAAAAATGTTTTTTACGGCATCGGTACGGAATTGATTTTCGTCGCACCTTGTACGGCTGCTGCAAGGATAAAAGCGCGTTTGCCGAAAATATGCAGCCGGAAAGACTGCGGTGATTTTTATGGAACTGTCCGATGTAAAATGGAACGGTAAGACTTATGCGGAATTTCGCGAATATCTCTCGTCCTTTGCCGATAAAAAGTACAGGGATTTCCACTACGGGCTTTGCAAGACCTCGTCATACCCCATGATGGGCGTAAGGCTCCCGATAATGCAAAAAATCGCTTCGGAAATAGTAAAGGGCAAGCCTCTTTTGTTTCTTACGGCGTCTTCTGTGCAGTCGTACGAGGAAGCTATGATAAGGGGGCTTGTCACGGCTAAGCTCAAAATGCCGTTAGCCGAAAAGCTTGTATACATAGAAGAGTTTTTACCGTATATTGATAACTGGGCGGTATGCGATTCTTTCTGTACCGCTCTGAAGCCGAAAAAGAATGAGCTTTATATACTTTTTGAATTTTGCAGGGAACACGTTTTTTCTCAAAATACATATGAGACGAGAACTGCGGTTGTACTCATGATGCGCTACCTTCTGACGGACGAATTCGGCGAGGACGTCATTTCGATTTGGGAGAATATCGACTGCACCGAATATTATGTCAGTATGGCTGTGGCATGGGCTTTTTCGGAGAGCTTTATAAAATTCCGCGAAAAAACACTCGAAGTATTTTCGTCCGGAAATACAGACGTCGTAACCCAAAACAGAGCAATACAAAAGATAAGGGATTCTTACCGCGTAAGTGACAGCGACAAGGATTTGGTACTGGGATTTAAAAGGTAAAAAACCGTGTACGTTTCATATGAAAATTTGTGTAAACGTTCAATTTTTTGCCGTCGCTATTGAAGAAGAATGCAAAAAAGCTTATAATGTGTAAGGCGGCGGAAATGTACCGTGACCGCAGAAAAAATAAAGGGATGGTAACTTATGAAGGCACGCAATCTTATTGACCTTGAAGACATCGGCCTTGAGGACATTGACGAGATAATTCACCTTGCCGGTATGATAAAGGCAAACCCGTCGATTTTTACCGACGCCTGCCACGGCAAAATAATGGCGACGCTGTTTTATGAGCCGTCCACCAGAACTCAGATGTCGTTTAAAACCGCAATGCTCCGTCTCGGCGGTGAAGTTATAGGGTTTGACAATCCGTCCAATGCGTCCGTGTCAAAGGGCGAATCCCTAAAGGATACCGTAAGGGTAGTCAGCAATTATGCCGACGTGCTGGTTATGCGAAATCCCGTTGAGGGCTCCGCTTATGCGGCGTCTCTCTATTCCAAAAGTCCTGTTATAAACGCAGGCGACGGCGGTCATCTTCACCCCACCCAGACTTTAACGGATCTTGTTACCCTGTCACACGAAAAGGGGAGACTGTCGGATCTCACCATAGGCCTTTGCGGCGATATGAAAAACGGCAGAACCGTACATTCGCTCGTAAAAGCTCTGTCTAAATATAAAAACAATAAATTTGTTATGATTTCCACGCCCGAGCTTCAGATGCCCGAGTATGTAATAGACATTCTGAAAAAGAGCGGTTGCGAATACAGCTTTTCTTCGAGTCTTGAAGAAGCAATTTTTTCACTTGACGTTCTCTATATGACGCGTATCCAGCAGGAACGATTTAAATCCAAAGAGGAGTATGAGCGCCAAAAGGGCGTTTATGTGCTCGATGAGGAAAAAATGAAGCTTGCAAAGAAAGATCTTGTTGTGCTTCATCCTCTCCCGAGAGTTGATGAAATTACCGTGGGCGTTGATGACGACAGCCGCGCCAAGTATTTTGAGCAGACCGAATACGGTATGTATGCGAGAATGGCTCTTATTATACTTATGCTCGAAAACCGCGGCGGCAAGGTCCCAGAAAAAACTTACAGCACTCACGATAAACAGTGCAAAAATCCGAGATGCGTTACAAATACCGAGAGTTATGTTCCGCACCTCTTCTATGAAAACGGAGGTAAGCTTGTCTGCAAATACTGCGACAGCGAGTTGGAAGAATGAAAATACTTATCCTCTTCGGTTCGCCGAAGACAAACGGCAGCACCGCAAAGCTTACGGGAGCCTTTATGAAGGGCATAAGAAAAAGCGATGATGTTGAAATAGTTCATCTTTTTTCGTTACAGCCGACTCCGTGCAATGCCTGCGGATACTGCAAGGCGGCAAACGGCTGCTCAAAAAAAGACCTTGAAAAATTTATGGCAAAGCTTGAAGACGCCGACGCGGTAATTGTTGCGACTCCGGTTTACAACCTGTCTTTCCCCGCGCCGATGAAAGCTTTGTTTGACCGCTTTCAAAGATACTATGAGGCGCATTTCAGAAGAAAAATTGCGCAACCTATAAAAAAGCACAAAAAGGCCGTGCTTTTGGTTACCGCCGGAGATGACGAGGACGAGGGTTACGGTATCATAGAAAAGCAGGTAAAAATGTCTTTCTCCGTTATGAATACCGAGCTCGTCGGCGGCGTTCTTGCCAAAGATACGGATAACGGCGGCGTCAAAGAAGCCGATTTGCGCCGCGCTTTTGAGCTTTCAAAAATATTATACAGCTGAATGTGCACCGTCTTTCGGCACATAGGAAAGGAAAATGAATATGTCTGTCACAAAGGTAACTCTTCAGAACTTTGCGGATGAAATATCGCACAGCGAAAAACCCGTCCTTATAGATTTTTACGCGGATTGGTGCGGTCCGTGCAAAATGACCGCTCCCGAGCTTGAGGCGTTTTCGCAGGAATACGACGACGTCAAGGCGTGCAAAATAAATGTAGACGAATCCGCAGATCTTGCCGCGATGTACGGCATTATGTCAATACCGACAATGGTCCTTGTGAAAAACGGCAAGGAAGTGGCTCGCCATGTGGGCGGCTGCGAAAAGGCGGATATCAGAGCGTTCTGCGATAAAAATATGTAGGGTTGTAATTTTTACCGATATATGCTATGATAAAAATCAATGAATACGGTTTCTGACGTCGAAATCCGTTTTGAGACGAAAGATACGGTGAATAGGTAAAACCGCTGTGTGCTTGCACGGCGTACTTAGGCTGTATCTTTAATGATGCAGCCTTTTTTATATTTTAGTTACAGGTGATAATATGGAATCGAGAGTAGCACTTATAGGGATAATAGTAGAAGATGGGAATGCTGTGGAAAAACTCAACTGTATTTTGCATGAGTACGGAAAATACATTGTCGGCAGAATGGGTATTCCCTACAGAGAGAAAAAAATAAATATTATAAGTATAGCGGTGGACGCTCCTCAGGATATAATAAGCGCAATGTCGGGAAAAATCGGAAAACTCGACGGAGTCAGCGCCAAAACCGCGTATTCAAATGTGGTAACAACGATATGACAAAGGAAAAATACTGTAAAGCCATAAAGCTTTCCCCCGCATCCGCGCTTGTGCTTTTTATATTGCCGATTTTTGCCGCAATTTTGGCACTTTGTATAGGCAGGCTCGGTATTTCGCCTGCCGAGGTAGTAAGGTCGATATTCGGAAGAATAACCGGAAATGCCGATTTTGCATCTAAAAACGAGCTTGTTTTATGGAACATAAGAATGCCGAGAATACTGCTCGCAGCCCTTGTGGGTGCAGGGCTTTCGGTTTCGGGCTGCACCTTTCAGAGCCTGTTTTCAAATCCGCTTGCCACTCCCGATACCGTCGGAGTTTCGAGCGGCACCTGCTTCGGAGCGGCTGTTGCGCTTTTTTTCGGAGCCGATTTTATAGTGACTCAAACCGTCGCTTTTTTATTCGGTATTATTGCCGTTTCGTTGACGTATCTTGCGGGCAGCGGTAAAGGTAAATCACTTAACAGTGTGGTTTTGGCAGGAATTATGATAGGCTCGCTTTTTTCGGCGCTTGTTTCGTTTATTAAATCGGTGGCAGATGTAAATTCCGTCCTTCCGGTAATAACTTTTTGGCTTATGGGCAGCTTTGCGGGCGCAGGCTATCGCTCCCTTTCGGTGGGTGCGCCGGTGATGATTATAGGAATGGCTGTTTTGTATCTTATAAGATGGCGGCTTAATATTTTAACTCTTCCCGATGACGAAGCCAAGGCGACGGGAACAAATATCAAGGCTCTGCGTGCCGTTTCCGTAATATGCGCAACGGCAATTACCGCGTCGTGTGTTTCAATGTGCGGTCAGGTGGGCTGGGTAGGGCTTCTGGTGCCGCATATGTGCCGTATGAAATTCGGAAACAATCATATTTCTTTGCTGCCTGCCTGTATCAGCATGGGTATGACGTTTATGATAATTGTCGATACCGTTGCGCGAAGTGCCACAGCCGCCGAGATTCCCATCTCTGTGCTGACCGCGGTTATAGGCGCGCCCTTCTTTATAATTCTGATGCGAAAAACAGGGGGGTGGCAACTGTGACGTTGACTGTGGAAAACGGCTGTTTTTCATATGACGGCAGGCACACGGTGCTGTCCGATATAAACTTTTCCGCGTCCTCCGGTGAGATTTTGGCTGTGCTCGGAAAAAACGGCTCGGGCAAAACAACGCTTCTTCGGTGCGGCGTCGGGCTGCTCAAATGGAGTTCGGGTCGGAGCTTGCTTGACGGCAAAGATGTTTCTCATATGCGAAACAGGGAACTGTGGAGCAAAATATCGTATGTTCCGCAGGCAAAATCATCCTTCGGCTCATACACGGTGCTTGAGAGCGTCTTGCTCGGCTTCGGGAGCAGTATAAGCATTTTCGGAAAGCCTCAAAAAAGCGACGCGGAAAAAGCGTTTGCCGTTTTAAAAAGACTTAATATAGAAAATCTCGCCTATAAAAAATGCTCGGAGTTGTCGGGCGGCGAAAAGCAGATGGCATTGATAGCGCGTTCTCTCGCGTGCGACCCGAAAATTTTGATTTTGGACGAGCCGGAGTCAAACCTTGATTTCAAAAATCAGATAACGGTTCTCGATGTCCTGTCAAAACTGCGTGACAGCGGAATTTGTTGCATATTCAACACACACTTCCCGGACCATGCGCTGAGAACGGCGGACAGGGCATTGCTCCTCGGCGACGACGGAAAGTGCATATGCGGCAAAACAGGCGATATAGTGACAGAGGAAAATATACAAAGAACATTCGGCGTAAAGGTCAAAATATTGTCTGTCACGTCGGGCAATAAAACGGTGAAAACGGTAGTGCCCGTAAGCACCGTACAATCGGACGGGAATTTTTAAAATAAATGCGATGAGCATTTTTAATGTAATAAAGAAAGAGGTAATGCAAATGAAAAAAGTCAAAAAGGTGTTATGTATTCTCCTTTGCCTTGTGCTCCTTTTATCGGCGGTAGGTTGTTCCGCAAAAAAGGATGACGGCAAAAAGAATGACGACAGCGCGGTGGTAACGGTTGTGGATAATAACGGCAATACCGTAACCGTTAAAAAGGACATTCAGCGAATTGTGGTCTGCGACATTTACCCGATACCGTCGGTGCTTGCCGTATTCTTTGATTCGGCTTCAAAGATAGTCGGTATGGCTCAGCCGAGTATGGTTGCCGCCAAAAACAGCCTTTTGTCGGAGCTTTATCCGGAAATACTCAATGCCGAGACGGGCTTTATAGACGGAACAACCGTTAATATGGAGGCTCTTGCGGCTTTAAATCCCGACGTGGTATTTTACAGTTCCGGCAATAAAGAACTCGGCAAGCAGCTCACCGACGCAGGCTATGCTGCAATAGCGATTTCGGCAAATAAATGGCAGTATAACGCCATTGAAACTCTCAATAACTGGATAGACCTTCTCTCTCAGCTTTTCCCCGAAAACAATAAGTCGGAAAAAGTAAGGACTTACAGCGAGAGCGTTTACAATATGGTACAGGAGAGAGTAAGTTCAATTCCGGACGCAGAAAAGGCAAAGGTATTTTTCCTCTTCCAATACAGCGCGTCAAACATCTCCACTTCGGGTAATTCGTTCTTCGGTCAGTGGTGGGCAACTGCCATAGGCGCAAAAAATGTCGGCGAGGAACTCGATTCCGATAAATCCACCAATGTAAATATGGAACAGATTTATAAATGGGACCCCGACTTTATATTTATCACAAACTTCAATACCGCAAAGCCCGACGATATTTATAACAATACCGTAGGCAGCTTTGACTGGAGCGGCGTAAAGGCGGTTAAGGATAAGAATGTTTATAAAATGCCTCTCGGTATGTACCGTACCTACACCGCGGGAGTTGATACCCCGATAACCCTTCTTTGGCTCGCAAAGGCGACGTATCCCGAGCGCTTTGAAGATGTTGACATAACCGCAAAGACCAAGGAGTATTACAGCGATGTATTCGGTATAACTCTTACCGATGAGCAGTCCGCACGCATTTTTGCACCGCTCACTCAGGCGGGCAAGCTTTCCGTAAAATAAAGACGGAGCGGATTATTAAATCAAATATTACAAAAAACGGATTGTGTTTTTTCACAATCCGTTTTTTAACGGTGGGCTTTTGTGTTTGCGAGCGAGCGTATACCGCCGCATTTTTGTAAAGCACATTAAATTCCCGATGTTTCCTTTAAAATTGTCAATATTGACAAATCGACGTAAAAATATTATATTTTATTGTGAAAGAATAATATTTTGCGGAAGTAACACATATTGTGTTCTTTATAAAAAAACAAGTGGGGGATTAAATATGAAAAACAAGAAAAATAAGAAGGCTGTTACTGTTGTATCGGTAATTTTAATAGTGCTGATTTTGATTGCGGTTGCTGTAATATCCGTGCACAAATACCGCGAGGCAACCATAAATAAAAACATTCAAAAAATCAATATTTCGTGGTCTGAATTTTATCCGACGAATGAAAATGATTTGAGCAAATTTCCCGCTTATACCGTTAACAACTGCGACGTTTTTTGTAAGTATAAAATCAATGATAACGGCACAGGCGATACTGTGATAAGAACAGATTTAAAAATCAGTGACTATGTTCCGTATACAATCAAATACACTTTAAAAAATGATTCGGATTATAACATTGAAAGCACACATATTTGCGGACAGTATTCTTCCGATGTCGTTATTACAGAGGTTAATACAGATTGGGGCTATTGGTATGGTCCTTCTGTAAGCTCGCACTCACAGCAAACTTTTGAATCGCTTGTTTGGGTAAAAAAAGATTTAACCCAAAGTCAGGTGGACGAAATTTTCAAAACATTGGAATTTAATTGCGATATATCGGTTGACTGTACATCCGGTAACGAATGGAATCCAAAGACTGTTACATTGAAATGTTCACATGAATAATTCTCTGTTTTAACCGCACATAACGTGTTTTAATGTATATATTCTTGTACAAATATATATGGGACGATGAATGTGTCAAAACCATTGAAGTCGGTTCATATGCCGAGATTGGGGCTAAAAGTAATGGATATACTTTTATTTCCCGGTAAAGATTGTTAGGACAATAATTCAGCGTTTAACTCGAATAACAAAGTACCCCTCCTGATGTTGATATGTACCCCCAATACTGGACACCCAGTATTGGGGGAATTTTAATGAA
>ERZ808242.752-NODE-752-length-21706-cov-4.548012_pt1 | contig 21706 bp, 15 predicted proteins | sample MGYA00521244_ERZ808242 | MGnify/ENA primary metagenome ERZ808242 (study PRJEB31516, sample SAMN03275573) | gut metagenome | biome: mammalia-associated habitat; material: feces | host: Papio cynocephalus | place: Kenya | collected 2012-07-27 ... | reverse complement strand
TACTTAACTCATAAAGCTATGGAGAGGTGTTCAACTTAATATTGCAATTTAAATATTTTTGGTATTTTAAAATTATATATTGGCAAACGAGTTTACTAATAAATACATGAATAGCATTATTTCACTTTGTATAAAAATCAGCAGGTAAGGCTGATATTTTTACGAAAAATTCGCGAAGTTGGTTGCTTGTATACTTCGGGGCTGGAGCTTTATCTTGCGTCGAGTGTTTGGCAGCACGCTTATTCTGCTTTGGTTGGAGAATAGTTAAAGATGATTAATATAAAGAAATTACTTGACGAAGCCGAGTTAGAGTATGAAGTTGATGAAGATGGCGATTATCAACTGGTTATGAATTTAGCTGAAGACGATGAAGACGAAGATGAAGCCCGTACTCAAGTCGTAGTCGTCGGTGCCGAGCCTCAAGAAGCCGGTTGTGCCGAGTTTATCCATATTTATTCCAAAGCTGCCGACATTGATGACATTCCCGAAGAAGATTTTCTCGAGCTGCTCAAAGAGAACAGTGAATACTCTTGCGGCGCTTGGGAAATTGTCGGCGACAACTTGCTTTTCAATTGCAAAGTTTTGGCCAATGAGATGTCCAGCGAAGAATTGTTAGACATTATCTCTATTGCTGCTAGAACTGCCGACGAAAAAGAAGCCGAATATTCTGACGAAGATATTAACTAACTTCATAGTTTTTACTAAATAGCTAAAGCCCCTGATCGCCTTAATCCTGAATATCTTTTTCAGACAAAGCCGATCAGAGGCTTTTTTGTTTGCTGCTTCTAGGCTAAGGTAGCAATTACACTTTGGAAAGCAGCCTGTACTTCTTCAGGTTGTAAATTGGCAAAACCTAAAGTATGCAAATCGACGCCGGGCTCTGCACCGGGGATAAGTTTTTGCAAAAGCTCAACATCATAGCGACGCACTATTACTCCATGTTGCAACAACTTACCATTATGGCGCACTTGAGCGCTGCCTACAAATTTGCGCCCCAAAGCTGTTATTTCTCCCGGAGCGGTTACAGCCATACAAGAAGGGTGAGAAGCGCCACCGGGAATCGAGCCGTCGGTCGCTGCAGATACGGGCAAACCGAGCTTTTGCAAAGCTTTTCCTAAAACAGCTGCAATATTGGCAAAAGCCTGAGCGATTTTGAGATGGCTATCCACTTCAGGCACAATCACAGCGTAGGTAATTTCTCCAGGTATATGCAATAGAGCCCGGCCACCAGTAGGACGGCGCACTACTTCCACATGACAAGTGCGGCACAAATTTTGATCGATCCATGTTTCAGCTTGATTTCGTCCCAAACTTAAAGTAGGCTGAGCCCAACTGTAAAGACGCAATATAGGACTTGAGCATCCCTCCATCAGTTGCCAATCGCGAGCCATATTTTTAGCTCCACTCAAAGGGGGGTCAATAATATATTGCCAAGTTGATGCTGGATATTTTTTTAAGAAATTGTGCTCCATGGATTTTTTGACTTTCTTGCTGGACAATAGAAGGGCCCTCCCCGCCGCTACAACATAACGAACAAGAAGGGCCCGTCGTTTTTGACTTATGGTAAGTAGACCGAACTATTTAGGCTGTTGCAAAATAGGTTTGCGAGCCGCTTTAGTTTCGTCCAATCTGGTTACAGGCAAGTTCTTGGGCACATCGTGCAAACTCTCGCCGCTTTCATGAGCCGCTATATCAAGCATAGCTTCAATAAATTCATCCATAACTTCTTTACTCTCGGTTTCGGTAGGCTCAATCATCAAAGCCTCCTCTACTATCAGAGGGAAGTAAATAGTGGGAGCATGGAATCCTCTATCAAGCAAAGCTTTAGCAATGTCTAAAGCATGTAAGCCCTTGGCCTTTTTTAATTCGGAAGCGGAAAGCACAAATTCGTGCATGCAAATACGATCAAAAGGCAGCTTGTAGGCTCCTTTTAAACGTACGCGCATATAATTGGCCGCCAGAACAGCCAGACGGCTGGCTTGACGCAAACCTTCAGCTCCCAAAGAGCGTATATAAGCATAGGCTTTAACTAATACCAAGAAATTGCCCCAGAACATGCGCACGCGACCAATGGTCTTTTCAGCTTTTTCTAAAGCAAAACCGTTCTCAGTTTTTACTGCTATAGGGCCGGGCAGAAAAGCCACTAATTTTCCTTTAGCACCTACTGGACCACTGCCTGGGCCTCCGCCGCCGTGAGGAGTAGAAAAGGTTTTGTGCAAGTTGAGATGCACCATATCGAAGCCCATATCGCCAGGTCTGGCAATACCCATTAAAGCGTTCATATTAGCGCCGTCATAATAAACTAATGCCCCAGCTTCATGAAGAATACGACATATTTCTTCGATATGGGCTTCAAATAAGCCCAAAGTGCTAGGGTTAGTCAGCATAAGAGCAGCTACTTTTGGGCTCATATGAGCTTTGAGAGCTTCAATATCAACAGAACCATCGGCGGCCGAAGGAATAGTTACTACTTCAAAGCCAGCTAAAGCTGCTGAGGCAGGGTTGGTACCATGCGAAGAGTCGGGCACAATAATAATATTGCGCTCCTGACCTAAAGAGCGGAAATAAGCAGCGATAGTAAATAAAGCAGTTACTTCACCGTGCGCTCCTGCAGAAGGTTGCAAGGTGACGCCGTCCATGCCGGTTATTTCAGCCAAGCTTTCTTGCAACTCATACATAAGTTGCAAAGCGCCCTGAGCATGCTCAAAATCTGTCAAAGGATGAATATCAGTAAAACCAGGCAAAGCAGCCACAGTTTCATTGACTCTGGGATTGTACTTCATAGTACAAGATCCCAAAGGATAAAATTGTGTGTCTACAGAGTAGTTTTTTTGCGAAAGGCCCACGAAATGGCGCATAACGTCCAATTCCGACAGCTCCGGCAATTCCAAATCATCTTGGCGCAGCATAGAAGAAGGAATAAACTCAGCTTCTTTTATAGGAGGGCAATCGCTCTGTGGAGGCATAGTGCCAAGCCGACCGGCATGGGATTTTTCAAATAAGGTCTTAGTGGTCATTGTCTTGTGCTAAGCCTCCTTCCCATTGCGTAAAATGCTGATAAGTTCGTCAATTTGCGCTTTTTTGGTCAGCTCAGTGCAACATAAAAGCACACAATCAGCCATTTCTGGGTAGTCCTTTTCTAATAAGTAGCCACCCTGGATGCCCTCGCAAGCCAAATATTGCATAAGTTTGGCAGCTGTGCCTTGCGGACAACGCAAAACGAATTCATTATAGGTGGGGCCAGAAAGAGGCAGCGAGAAGCCCTCAAGCTTAGAAACTTGTTCTTTAAGATAGGCAGAACTTTGCAAAGAACTTACGGCAGCCTTTTTCAGACCAACAGGGCCCAAAAGGCTTAGATAAATTGTGGTGGCCAAAGCACACAGCGCTTGGTTAGAACAGATATTTGAAGAAGCCTTTTCTCGACGAATATGCTGCTCGCGAGCTTGTAAAGTTAAGCAAAAACCGCGTCGTCCTTGAGCATCTTCAGTGAGACCGACTAAACGTCCAGGAATGCGGCGCATAAGCTTATTGGTACAAGCCAAGAAGCCAACATAGGGGCCACCGTAAGCCACAGGATTGCCCAAAGACTGGGCGTCGCCGCAGCAAATATCAGCGCCATATTCTCCAGGCGAACGCAATAAAGCCAAGCATACAGGATCGGACACTTCTACAATAGCTAAAGCTCCAGAAGAGTGAGCTTTTTGGCAAAGGGACGGGCCATCTTCGATAATGCCCAAGAAATTGGGATTTTGTACCAAAACAGCTGCGACATCAGCGCCGACTTCAGGCAAACAGGTTTGGCCTGTTTTGGGATCGAGCGGAATTTCTTCTACTTGTATAGAGCTACCAGCCAAATAAGTAGCAATAACTTCACGAATTTGAGGATGCAAACCGCGTGAAATTAGCACTTTACTACGTCTAGTCTGAGCTACAGCCATTAATATAGCGTCGGCAGCGGCAGTACCGCCATCGTAGACGGAAGCATTAGCTACATCTAAACCGGTTAGGCGACAAATCAAACTCTGAAACTCAAAAATAGTTTGTAAAGTACCCTGGCTAGCTTCCGCTTGATAAGGAGTATAGGCAGTCAGAAACTCAGAGCGCGAAATGATGTGATTTACGATAGAAGGGATAAAGTGGCGGTAGGCGCCAGCTCCCAAAAAGCTCCCCCCGCTAAATGTACAGTTACGGTCGGCTAAGCTTTTGAAATAATCTATTAAATCGTACTCACTCAAAGTTTCAGGCAATTGCAAAGGACGATTTAAAAGCAGCTTCTCGGGAATTGAGGCAAAAAGCTCATCCCAAGAGCCAACGCCTACTTCAGCCAACATAGTTTCTATATCAGCCGGAGTATGGGGAATATAAGTCAATTAAGCATCCTCCGTAATTTTCTTGTAAGCAGCAGCATCCAGAAGGTTGTCTAAATCGGCAGGGTTACTCATCTTAATACGGGCGATCCAACCTTTGCCAAAGGGCTCTTGGTTAATGATTTCGGGAGTAAATTCATCATTGTCTTCGCAAAGGCAAGGATTTACTTCGATAACTTCACCGCTGACGGGAGCATACATATCAGACACGGTTTTAACAGACTCTACAGTGCCCAAAGACTCTCCCTGGGAGTATAACTTGCCCACTTCCGGGACTTCAACGAAAACTATATCGCCCAACTGCTCTTGAGCAAAATCAGTAATGCCTACTACGGCCACGTTGTCTTCGGTTACGCGTACCCATTCATGATCACTGGTGTATTTAAGATCCTGAGGAATCATAGTTGAATCTCCTTAATTGCTGAGAAGTTTTGCCGATTGTTCTGCCAAGAGGCGACAGAAAGATAATAAACCGAAAAGGCGGCTCTTTCCGGCTGAAAAAGAAACCGCCTTTTTCTAAAAATTTAACGGCGCACGCTACCACGTACGAAGGGAGGACGTTGCACCAAAGCAGGCTCATGACGATTGGGACGCACTCTAATATTCAGTTCTCCGCCTTCTTTCTTGTAGGCGCTCTTAACCAAAGCTAAACAAATTCCACGCCCCAACGAAGGAGAGAAAGTGCCACTGGTAACTACTCCAACTTCCTGGCCTTGTTCATCTTCTACGATATGTCCTTGGCGAGGAATAGCCCGGCCTCTCATAACCAAACCTATAATAGCCGTCTCAGCCCCCTGCTCTTTCTGAGCTTTAAGTACATCTTTGCCTATAAAATCACAATTTGTAAAGCGTACAACCCAACCTAAAGACGTATTTATGGGAGTGGTATTTTCGTTAATTTCGTGACCGTAAAGAGAGTATCCAGCTTCAAGACGCAAAGTATCACGCGCTCCTAAACCAATAGGCAAGCATCCTTCCTTGCGTAAAGCTTCCCAAATTTTGGGAGCTTCATTCCAGGGTACATAAATTTCAAAACCATCTTCACCGGTATAGCCAGTGCGAGAAATAACCACTTCCTGACCTTGGAAATCTCCTCTGGTCAAATGGTAATAAGCCAAAGGCTCCAAATCTGTGGAAGTGAAAGGTTGCAATATAGTCTGAGCTTCAGGTCCCTGAATAGCAATTAAAGCCGTCTCCATAGAGATATTCTTAAGCTGGACATTGCCTTTAAGGTGAGCTTTTATCCATTCATAATCTTTAGCACAATTGGCAGCATTGACAACTAACCAATAGTAAGGGATGCCTTCGGCAGTATCTGGAAAACGGTAGACGAGTAAATCGTCGATAATCATGCCATTTTCTCGGCACATACAAGTATACATGCATTGCCCTTCGACCATGCGATGTATATCGTTAGTAATTAAACCGTCAATAAATTCAGAAGCATCAGGGCCAGTAATTTCAAATTCGCCCATATGAGTAAGATCAAAAATACCTACTTCAGAACGTACGGCCAAGTGTTCGCTTTTTATGCCTGTATATTCTATAGGCATTTCCCAGCCAGCAAAATCAACTATTTTGCCGCCGTCACGTTGGTGAGCCTCATACAGAGGAGTGCGCAAAAGTTCGTTAGCCACAACATGCTCCTTTACTGCGCGGCCATCATTCATCCGGCCGTCCGCTTCAAGCTCTCTGCCTGCACTTGCCAATAAAAAAATGCAAGTCATGCCTAATATTTTTCGAGAAATATAGATAAAAAACCTACTAAAAAAGCAAAGAGGCAGCCCTTCCCCCAAGAGCTAAAAAGGCTCTAGAGCTTAGCAACTATTTCTTGTACCTTTAATTTGTCCTTAGTAACTTGAGACACAAAAGCCTCAGCGTTAGGAAAATGTATTTGTCCACGCACCATTTCGATAAGTTCGGCTTCCAAATGCCAACCGTAAAGTTCGTCAGGGCCGAATTGTCCAGGCTCACTTAAAAGGAAAACCTCCAAAACATCACGTCCACAATCGAAAGTGGGACGATTTCCCCAGTAGGCTAGTCCTGGCAAACAAAAACTTTTCCCCACCTGGTCATTTTCTGATTTTTTTAGCGAGCAAATAGCGGCAAAAACTCCACGTGGAGGCTTTATCAAATAAGAATCGACTTCGATATTGGCAGTGGGGATATTTAAAGTGCGTCCGACTTTGCGTCCATGAATAATTTTGCCGCCAACTTTATAGCGACGCCCCCATAAGCGGCTAGCTTTTGGCAAATTGCCTTCCTCTACTAATCGACGCAATAAACTCGAGGAGATAATCTCATTGTCAAGGCAAAACGGTGCGACAACTTCGGTAGAAAAATTAAATTTCACTCCCAAACGCTGCAACATTTGGACATCTCCTTGAGCGCAGCGCCCAAAGCGATAATTGTAGCCCACAACAACCTGAGTTGCTTTCAATTTGTTGACTAAAATACTGGCAACAAAATCTGCTGGCGCCATAGAAGCAATTTCACTATCAAAAGGCACAGCTATAGGCTCCAGCCCCATATTTTTAATAATGCTGAGGCGCTCTTCTAAAGTACAAAGCAATTTTGCCCTTTTAGTAGGAGTTAAAAGCCAGCTAGGATGCTCTTTAAAAGTAAAAACTAGCGGACGCAAATCACGACTTTGCGCCAGCTCTTTAGTTTTGTTGAGCAAAGCCACATGGCCGCGATGTACACCATCAAAAAAACCCAGAGCGATTGCGCTGGGCTCAGAACCTAAGCTATGCTCTGAAAATAAATTGTCCAGAGCGGAAATATTATTCATCGAGGTAAACTTCAATATTGGCACCCTTAAGAGCTTCCAACTTAGCATTGGCTTCTTCCGCAGTGGCATATGGAGTGCTTGTAATTCTGTAAGCGGTACCACCCTCCACAGGGATTTCCTGAACCAAGTAGGGCACGCCTTCTTGCTCCAAACGAGCTTCTAAAGAGTCTACTGTCTCTTTTTGCATAAAAGATCCAAAGAAGAGCACCCTTCCCGCTGTACTATTCTGAGATGCAGAAGCTGCCGTCGTAGTATTATCGGCATTATTCGTCTCGGAAGAGCTTGTGTTAGTGTTACTTTCTTGCGAGTTTGCAGCGTCGGCCCCACTATCTGAGTTACTTCCCACCACAGAAGGTGTCTCCTGAGGCGTAATGTCAATAGTAGGTGTATTGTTATCAGGTACAACTTGAGCAGGCGTTTCACCAACAGGTTCAACAACTAACGTATCATCAGTATTGCTCTCCACATTTTTGTTGTTGCTTCTATCTATTTCATCTTGTTTATCTTTGGCTGAATTTATTACCACAGTAGAAGTTCGAGTTGGCATAGCTGAAGCACTAGACACAGTATCAGCGTCAGCTAAATACTTATCTACAGTAGTTTTGCCTAACATAGCTCCTATGACAGCGAATACCCAAATAAGAGCAAAGCTCGTAAAGATCATTCTCATCCAAAAACCATCCCGCTGTCGCTGAGTCTGAGCCATAGTATGCAAACCTCCTAAACTTAACGCAGCCACAAAAAATAATCGGATCTAAAGAGAGGCCTGACGAATCCATCCCTCGACGGCCAAGTCAGACCTCTCAACAATTGCCGAAGAAGAGCTTTTTCCCTTCTCGACCGAGTGAATTTAAAGCTCTAAAGCTTCTTGTACACGCTCTAACTTACCAGGAATATCTCTGCGCCATACAGATTCAGCAGCGCCTTTATCCAAGATACAAACGATTACAGACTCGTCTTTCAAAGGATATACAGCCAACATCTGGATATCGGTATCCACAACTAAAGCAGAGCACTTGCCAGCACTGAGCTCGGAAAGATAATCAGAAGCAGCGCTGTACATGCGAGCAGCAGCCATAGCCATGTCGTCGCAATCTTGAGTAGTAGACTCTACAACGACGTCTTCCATAACGATAACAGCGTCAAAGAAGCTATCGATAACGGTAAGACCGACCAAGCTCTTCTTTAAGGTATCACCTTCAACGAGACGGCCGCCATATTTCAAAGATCCAGTCTCTATGGTATGGACAGCTAAAGTAAGATTATCGGCAGTAGGATAAAGGTCCAAGCAACCTGACTCACCGGCAATAAAGGTACGCTGTACGGTGCCTAAAGAAGCTTCATCAGCGATACTGTTTATATTGTTAATAAATTCTGGTTGGAAAGCGGCAGCCGAATCGGGATCGGAGAAGGTTTCCATAGCCCCTAAGAAAGGCATACCATCATCAGCCACAATCATAGCTGAAGAAGTTCCCAAATCGGAAATGGCATTGATATCAGCTTCTAAGCTGTCAGGATCGTTATTTTCTAAAAGTTGCTCTAAAAGTCTGCTGATTATACCACTAAGCGATTCGCTTCCAGCGGATAAGAAAGCCGGCTGATCAGGAGTGATTTCCTCAGAAGCAGGACTGATTTCAGCTTCAGGCTGGGGAACCTCGAGTTCAGGAAGCTCAATCTTTTCCTTGTTTTCTTCAAGCTCAGTTTCAATTTCAGGAATTTCAGTTTGCTCGGTAGCAACAATTTCGGGTTGTTCAATGGTTTCAGCAGCAGGCTCTTCGGCAACAACAGCTTCAGGCTGCTCAATAGCTTCAGCAACTGGTTCCTCGGCGGCAACAGCTTCGGGCTGTTCAGCGGTTTCAGCAGTAGGCTTTTCAGTAGCAACAACTTCTGGCTGTTCAATAGTTTCAGCAACAGACTCCTCGGCGGCAATAGCTTCGAGCTGTTCAACGGTTTTAGCAACAGGCTCTTCAGTAGCAACAGCTTCGGGCTGCTCAATAACTTCAGCAGCAGGCTTCTCGGCGGCAACAGCTTCGGGCTGTTCTACGGTTTCAGCAGCAGGTTCTTCAGTAGCGGCAGCTTCGGGCTCAACAGCCTCAGCAGTAGGCTCTTCAGCAACGACAGCTTCGGGCTGCTCAATAGCTTCAGCAATAGGCTCTTTAGTGACAACAACTTCGGATTCAACGTCCTTGAGAGCGGATTCAGCGGCAGATACTGCAGAAGATACGGCAGAAGCGAAAGTCTCAACCACAGCCTCAAGAGCAGCCGAGGGGACTTTTACTTCAGGTACACCTAAGAAATACTCACCGATAATGCGGCCTACGTTGACGCTAGTCATAGCGTCGATACCGGCCAAGAAATCGCTAACTACAGAACGGCAAGCACGGTCAGAAACAGAATTAATTGTCTCTTGCAAAGCATCTATATTGTTGACGATAAACATGCGCTCGCCTTCAGCTTCGATAACTTTATAAGCCTCGGCGCTGACGGCTCCAGAAGTAATAGCGAAAGTGCAATCGGGATGGAAGAAACGGCTGCGAGTGATAATGCGGAAGACAGAATTGGCGTCCAGTCCTTGTTCGGAAATGGAGAACATGAGCAAAGAGCCTTTGTAGTCGGCGAAAACTTCACAACTATTATTGTTGTCTTCACTACGGAAAAGAATATGTTCGCTGCTGACGCCACAATCAAGCAAAGCGGCACCTACAGTATAGGCCAACCACATATTGCGACGAGCCAAAACGGCACCCTGAGGGCAAACGGAGAGAGACTGAACGATTTGTTCGTCGGAAATAGCTTTGCCGCAGTGGAAGCAACGGAAGCCGCGCTTGGCTGCTTCATCTAAAGCGGCCAAACTGGAAACACGGCTGACTTTTTGGCCAGTCTCTTTACAAAAGACTTCAAATTCGCAATTGATAATGTTCATGTCGGCCATAGTTTTGACATCTTCGCCGACTTCAAAGACGGAACGTCCTTGCGCAGCTTCAGGAAGAGAAACCACACCACGCTCGGAAACTATTTTTAAAAGCTGACGCACTCCGGGATTGCGCAAACAGGCTGCCGCTTTACGCTCCCAGGGGCCAACTTGCAAAGGCTCGGAATCTTCACGCAGAAACTCGAAATAAGGGGAAACGATTGGTAATTCTTGGGATTTTGCCTGAGGAGCGGCCTTATTAACCACTTTCAAATATTCTTCCCAAGCGGAAGTACCATTACTTTCGTCCCAAGCTCCGCCGACGACCAAAGCATTCTCTTCGGGAAGAAAATGGTAGTAAAACATGGCACCGGCCGGAGTAATGACAACATCCCCATCCAAAGAAGCTAAAGTGCCTTCCTTGCCCAACATTTCAACGAACCGCTCATGGCCGCCGGAGATAACAGGACGGAACTTTTGACCTAGCAAATCGGCCAAAGCGTTTTTGCTGTCGCTAATACTACGAAGATCTGTCAATTTTCTGCGTACGAATTGCATATTAAAAACTAAACTCCTCAAACCATGTTGTTCGTCGCCGTCAGCGAAAAAAATTGCCCCGGACTTCTACGACCTCCAGGCAATTCCTTTGCTGCGAAGGCGGTTCAGCCCAATTATGTTATCAGTTAGCCCCCATTTTATTGTTCATCGACACTTCTTGTGGTAGATTGAAGGGACAGTAAAATTCTCGGTAATTCTAAGGCCAAAGTACTTCCTTTTTCCGAGAAAAAGTATATTAGAAAAAACATCGAAGAAGATAAGATAATGCTAAAAGGAGGTTACAATAAATGCTGACGCCATCTGTCAGAAAAACGCATAAGCGCTTGCCATTATTGTTATTTTTAGCGTTGCTAGCGTTTTTCTTGGCTATTCCTCATACAATTTTTGCAGCTTCTCCGGCCAGCGTATTTGTTGACGGTATGCGTGTAGACGCTACACCAGTAATCCGTGACGGCGTAACTTACTTACCAATACAAGTTATGGCCCAAGCTTTGCAAGCCGAAATCATGTGGGACTCGAAACTGAATACTGTTAAAGTAAACGGTAAAGTGGCTTCTTCCCCCGTTTATAACAACAGCGGGCGTATATATTTACCTGTAGAAACTTTCGTCGGTTCCATGGGCGGTTCAGTAAATTTTGACGGTCGCAATAACCGCATACTTATCGTCACCAATAACGGTTCGGCCAAGAGTAAGACAGCCTCTTCGTCCGCTCAACAAAGTGCCAACCGAAATACATATGTTAAACCGACGACAGCTGCAGCTAAAACAGCTCGTAATAGCAATGGCAAAGCCAACGTTCAGGTAAATAACAACTCTGCCGTAAGTCGCAATTCAAGTTTTAACCAGAGCGGCACTCCCAGCAGTTATGCACCTAATCAAATTCAAACTAACGTTTCACTGCGCCCCGTAGACGCCTCTCCTTATTTGGCTTCCAATCTTCAGCCAGGCCCTATTCAAGGCGTAACTACTATGCGCGGTGGCAGCGCCAATATACCCTCAAATTCCCAGCGTCCTCAAAACGGTCGGGTTTATGTTCCCAAGAGTGCCAAGAACGAAGTTTTCCAAGTAACTGTCACCAATTTGGAAACTATCTCTATCCTGAAAGATTTTTATCGCCCCAAAGAAGGCTACAAGTATGTTATAGCTTATCTTTCCCAGCAAAATATCTCTCAGCAAGTCCAAATTTACACAGGCCGTTTTTCACTTTTAGATCAAAAGTCTAATTCTTACGATTATATAGAAGGATTAAGCAACTTTTGGCTAGTAATTTTAAGGCCTTACGGCATTAACTTCGGCTATTTAGTTTTTGAAGTTCCCGCCGATTCCAAACCGGTAAGTTTGGTACTTCATTCCCTGAACCAGGCTCCGCTGTCCATAGATATTTAGATTGGTTGCTTCGTTTTTAGTTAAAAAACGAGAGCAACTTTTCTGCGTATTCTGGATTAAATGACCGACTTCAGAAATATAATTTTTCCTTCTACGAAAGAAAAGGAGTTGCGTGAATATGGTGCCGAGAACGCGCCTTGCGTATATTGCGTCAATAGTCCTGGCTATCTTTGCTTTTGTCATCGTTTGCGGAGCCACCGTAAGTCGTGCTGACGAGCCTGTCGAGATTACCTTCTGGCATGCCATGAGCAGATCTCGCGGCAAAGTGCTCAACCAACTTGTTGACGAATTTAATAAAGCCAATCCCAATATAGTTGTAAAATCAGTTTGCATCCAATCTCAAAACAAAGAGTATGGCAACGACTACAACGCTCTTTATTCAAAGATCTTGGAAAATATTGCCAAGAATACCCCTCCCGATGTAGCTCAAGTCTACGAGAACTGGACTACCCAGTACGTCGGAATCGATGCTTTGGTGCCAGTAGAAAGTTTGATGACTGGCAATGACAAAGCAGCTATGAAAGATATTGTCCCTGTTTTCCTCAGTGCCAATACTTTCACTTCCCCTAGCGGTGAGAAGCAACTTTATACTTTGCCTTTCAACAAGTCCATCTACGTTTTGTTCTATAACAAAAACATTTTCAGAGAGCTCGGACTTAAGCCACCGACAACTTGGCAAGAGCTTAGAAAAGCTGCCAAAGTTATTGCCGACCGCAAAGGTATCCCTGGCTTGGCTTTCCAGCCCAGTGTTGATATTTTCGGTCACTACCTCTATTCTTACGGTGGAACCTACATCAGCAAAACGAACAATGGCGCCGGTTTCGGCGGACGTTTAGGTGTAGCCGACCTCGCCTATTGGGTTGATTTGGTACACAAAGATCATTCTGCCAAGCCTACCTTTGATGCGACGAAACTCTTCCAAAACGGTCAAGCTGGTATGTATATCGAAACCACTTCCCGTATCGGCGGTTTCGAAGATGCCCGTGCTAGCGGCTTAGATTTCGGCGTGATGCCTATTCCTAAGGGCAGCACCCAAGCTAGTCAGTTTGCTGGCACCAACTTAGCCATTTTCAGAGGAGCTAACGACGTAGAGAAGCAAAATGCTGCCTACAAGTTTGTCTCTTATATGTGCAGTCCCGCCGTCACAGCCAAGTGGTCGATCCAAACTGGTTACTTACCTGTACGTAAGTCGGCCATTAACTCGCCAGCTTACCAAAATCATGTCAAACAGCACCCTGAATATGCCGTAGGTCTCAAGTCTTTAGACAAGGCCACCGTCCAGCCGCGTGTTCCCGTTTGGGAGTCTATTCGCAGCATTTTGGATGACGCTATGTTTAAGGCTTTAGGTCGCAAATGTGACACCGAAACAGCTATTCAAGAAGCCGTTGACACCTCCAATAAATTACTTTATTCGGTGGGCAGCTACGAACATAATGACTAGCGAATATTCTATTAGGTAAACAAAAAGAGCATGTACCTCACTTTTTGAGGGCATGCTTTTTTTTGTTTTTGACTATTTTATACTAAAATCTATCCGGCCAATTTTACCGATGTCTCTTAATCACTCCGCCCAAGAACCTCATGCAAATATAAACGAAAGTCCTATTACTGAAGCTAAGAGTAAACAACTGAAATTTAGCTTTTTGTCCTTGCGTCTCAATCAGTTTTGCCTACCTTTATTGGGATTTTTACTGCTTCTTTTCATTATAGCCACCAATACCCAATCAGGCTGGCTCTTCGTTTTAATTTCTCTGCTTTTAGGTTTGCTTCTTGTCGACGTGTTTCAAGCTCTTATTACCGTCATGAGAGCGGTCGATGCCTTAAAACTTAGCGTTAGCCCAACTTATGAAAATAGTAGTCTGACTTCGGCTATAAATGGCGGCTATGTAGGCGATTATGGCTCTATTCATTCTTTCAGTCTGCGCTTAGATAACCAATCCAGCAAAGATTTTTCTAACATAAAAATACAGTTTACGGCTGCAACCAATAGTCAAATTAGTTATGCCTGGAATAAAGAGCAATCTTTGGCCTTAGCTTTACAACCAGATCAAGAAGTAATAGAACCTTCACCTACTACCATATACATTTTAAGCAAACTGTATAATTTGCAAAATAAACAAGAAATAGAGCTATTATCGGAACGCCTCAAAAAAGAAGGGCAAACGTCCTCTTCAGCCAACCAGCTCCCTTTTCAAGCTGAACAAACGGTACTTTTAGATACTATAGGCGCCCATAAAGCGGCTAAACTTAATTATAAAATTTGTATTAAACATAGAGGAATATATTCGGCCGCCCCCTCTTCCTTAACATTTTATTCTTATTTGGGATTAGTAAATTTTACTCTGACTGTAGATCCAAGCATTTGTCGTCTTTACATTACTCCAGAGGCTTTAGACACTCAACCAAGCAAATCGCTAGTCAAAATGAACCATAGTTTTAGCAAATACATGCCACAAAAGAGTCTAAACGAAACAGAAGATTTTTACGGTATGCATGAATTTCAAACTGGAGAAAATATTCGTCATATCCACTGGACTACTAGTGCCAGAATGGACAACTTAATAATAAAAGAATTTCAAACAGATCCACCTCAAGAAGAGAAACCTCCTGTACTTTTATATGTACTGGCTAAAACTAACGATAAAGTAGACATTTCTCAAACTTCATGCGCCTTAGAAATGGCTTTAATATTCATAAATACGTTGGCGAAGTTGTGCCAAAAAGAGAAAAGAGAACTTCACTTTTTCTTCGAAACCAACAAAGGTCACACAGTAATTTATGAAAATAGCGAATTATCGAGTTATCCTCTCAAGCAATTTTTGGCTGAAGCCAGTTTAACGACGCCCCTTAAATACATTTCTTCCCAAAGTCCAGAAGAAATGTTCTCTTATGCCAGAGAGCAATTTATCAAAAAGTATAAAAGAACGCTAATTTTTAAAATTGCCTTACATCCCTATCTTGATCCTCAACAATACCAGCAAGAGGTTAGTGCCTTTTTATTGATGCAACCACCTAATACCGATCCTCAAACTTCAGCAGATTTTGCAGCCACAGCGCTTAAGTTAAAACGCAACAGTGACGTAGTAAAATGTGTAACTATTCAAGATGATCCCCAAAGTGTGATTGAGGAGATTATATAATGGACGCTACTACTATGCATAAAAATTGGGAAAGCTTATCTACACAGGCAAACCAGGCACAGCCGCCCAAATCTTCTCATGAAAAAGGCTTAACTTTAGAGCGGCTTATATTATTGCTGACAGGTCAATACCCATACGCAGAAAGTTCTGTATCAATGCGCTTAAGCGTTTTGCTTTGCGAAGTTGTTTCTCTATTTAGCACTTTTTCTGCTCTGGAATATCCTGGCAACTGGTATTTTTATTTAATCTTTCTAATTGTCGGTCACCTTTACTCTTACAAATACAGAAACCAGGGCGCCTGCCTGATGAAGTGCCTAATCAGTTTCTATATGCTCTTTATTTGTGGCAAATTTTTTGTGGATTTAGTAGCTTCTCCTTATACTATTAGCCAGTCTCTAGTTATGCTGCTGACAGGCTTGCTAGTAGGCCATAGCTTTGACTTACCTAGACGTAAAGATTTGAACTACTCCATTTTAGTTAGTTTATTACTTTTGGGATTTTCGGCTACTATTTTCAATACTATGACTTTTGCGATCAACTTGATCGCTTATCTCATCCTCTTCTCTCAAGCTGCCCGCTTATATTGTTTTTCTCAAAATTCTACTACCATTTTTATCGCTCATAGCCCCAATAAGTTATCAGCCGATTTGCAACGAAAAATTTCCCAAAGTAAATGGAACTTGCTAAAAACTATGCTTAGCTCCTCTCTCAAAACTTCTCTGGGCTGGGCAACTTTTTATTTGCTGGCCGTTTTATTTACGGCCACGGTTCTCTTTATGTTGACACCGCGCTTTCCCGGTTTGGCTAATTTTAGATTACAAACTAGCTTAAATTTAAATCTTAATTTGCACAGAGAAAGTGCTCATGGTGAGCTTATAGATCCTTCTTCCTCCGATTTAAACAATTTGCTATTTGGAAATCAGCTTAACGACGGCAGCATCGAATTTACTAGCGCCCAAGAGGATCTTGGCGACAACCCTACTTCTGCAAGCGAAGAAGGGCAAATGATCATGCAAGTTCGCACCAACAGCCAGCCACCTCTCTATTGCCGCGGTTTAGCTTATCGCCACTATGACGGACGCACTTGGATTATCGACGAAAAGTTTCACCCTCGCGAAGTTAGCAGCGGCTCTTTTCTCCATCCCACTCCTCCTATGTTCAGTCGCTCTTTCTATAAACGCATGTTCGATCAAGGTTGGCGCCCGCAACGTCACAAGCGTCAAGATATGACCACGCAAATATTTTATATTGAGAAAAACATTACTAACTTAATTTTCGCACCTTATTGGACAGTTTTTGCCGAATATCCGACCGAAACTATTTTTATAGATCGTGACAATGGCTTGCGCTCTCCCAATATTCAGGAAAAAGGTACCGTCTATACAACCAATTCTCTACCTTCTCCTCTTCTTGTTGACACTCAACAAGTCGATCAGCAAATTTATACTCAACTTACTAGCTCCCAAAAACTTGATTATGAAAAAAAGGCTTGGCAAGAAGCTCTAAATTTTGATAGCTTACCTCCCTCACTTAATGGCAGCAATCCCTTGTTAAAAGGAGACTTCAATCGTCGAGAATATCAAGAATTGGTAGCCTTGCCAGACAACATTACCAATCGTACTCGTTTTCTGACTATGCGTTTAACTAGCCGCTACTCAGATCCAGCCCTTAAAGTTTTGGCTTTAGCCCACTTTTTGCGCTCTAATTGCGATTATATAAATCCAGCTCCTCAAGTACCCCAAGGAGTAGAATTGACTGACTATTTTATCTTCACAACTAGAAAAGGTAATTGCAGAAACTTTGCCAGTTCCTTAGCTGTTATGTGTCGCCTTATAGGCATCCCCAGTCGTTATGTAAGCGGTTATTTAGCCAAAACTTACAATCCTTTTACTGGAAATTATGAAGTTTACGATTATAATTGTCACGCTTGGACTGAAGTTTTTCTCAATGATCCAGAAGCTAAATGGGTAACTATAGACGCAACTAGTACCAATAATGTTGGTGGCCAAAAAATGGAGGGCGTTTGGTTCAATTCCAAGCCGATGTTCCAATATTTTTCCCATAAATTTAAGTCTGCACACCTATTAAATTTGCAAACTAATTTGCACAATCCGCTATTTTACGTCCCCATTATATCTTTGCTTCTAGCCTTATTTATGATTGGCTGGTTGTTAAGCAATTATCAAGTTGCCCGTTTAATTGCTATGGTTATAAATAAAGACGATTGGCCTTTAAAACAAAGGTTCCTCATTGCTGGCCAACTAGTGGCTTTATCGGCCAAATTAAAAATATGGCAACAGACAAAATTCAATTCTTCTATTGAGCAACTCTACGATTTTACCAAAATTTTGTTGAGCGCTCTTAATATACATCAAGCTCCAGGACAAACTGTACGCCAATTCTGCGCCAGCATTCAAAACTCTGAAATTAGCTCCATCTTGCAACGCATAGGTAAATTGTATGAAGAAGAAGTTTACGCTCACCCCAGCCCTGCGTCTAGTCCATCCTCCCAAGAGGCTCAGCCAAACTTGTTAAGCTTCTTTAAACATTTGTCACCTCAAATGCAAGAAGAGTTGCTCCATTTGCTAATGATCGATCCAAGCAACTTGCACAAGTCTGAAAGTGGAGGAGGAAGTTAAACAAAATAAGGGAAATTTCGGGGGAATATTTTTATCATACCACTACCTGGAAAGGGACATAGATTTACTCATGGCTAAAGGATATTCTCCCAAAAAACTAGGTGCAGCTCTGGCTTGCGCTGGTCTTTGCTTGGCTATTTCCGGTTTTTTAGCCGGATGCGGTGACGGAGGTAGCACTGGCAGCGCTACTCTCGATTATGGCAAGCAAGGCACCGTCACTTTCGATTTAACTGGTGTTGCTCCAGAGTTGAGCTCTGTAAAATACTCCTTCCTTAATGAGAGCGGCTTGCCCATTTTAGTCACCGACCAATTGGAGATCGGCCAAAATCCCATTGCCGTAGCTAAAGTTCCCCAAGAGGCCACTAAAGTAATCGGCTACTACTTCTCTGGCAAGCAAGCTACCGACTTCAGCATCAATAATATCAAATGGAATACCGATACTGGTTTAAAAGCCACTGTAGCTTCCACTCCTACTATTGCCGATGAAGATCTCGAATATTACAGAGTTGATCCTACCTACTCTCATGTAGATAAGGGCGAATCTACTTATGTGAATTTGACCGCTTCCTATTTACTTCCCGACTCTACTTATGCCAATTTAGACTTGACTCCCCTGGCCACTATTAAGCCTATCGGCCATATGGTTATGCAAGAGAAGTCTAGTATACTTAACAATCTTTACCAAGGTACTGCCTACGGAACTCAAGAATTCGAAGTTACTTCAGATTCTTTAGCCAATTACACCACCAATAGAGTCGGCGATCATCATGATTATGTCTATGTTTCCGACGCCGTTCTCACCGGTTTAGTCTTACAAGATGCTGCTACGCAAAAGACCAAAAAGATTACTGTCCTCAATCCTGACGTCAGTATGGGTGTGAATAGCACTGTTGTAGATGGTGAAACTTATGTCGTCGGTGAAGGCGAATTTGTTGTTTACGGAGTTTACACTTCTCCAACCACTAAGAGCAACGATTTCCAAGTGCAAATGCGCGACCGCGAAATTACTTGGGAAACTCCCAATAGTGAAGCTATAAACTTCCAACTTGGTAAAGATAAAGCTGCCTACACTACTAAAGCAGCAGCCGAAAAAGTTCCTTTAAGCGTCTATACTTATGACGAAAAGAATCAGAAATTCTCCGCTTCTATAGATATAGATATTAAAGATACTACAGCTAAGCTTTGTTACGATGTTCCCAACTTGGTAATTGGCGAGGAAGACTACGCTGCTAAAAAGTGGCTGCCCATTGGGGATTACAGTCTCATTTTCAACCTTTGTGCTGTTTACGAAGTCGACGGCAAGGCTAGCGAAGGTTCACCCGTTTTCGGCTCCACTAAAGTTGGGGAAATTGCTCCCGTCGTAGTCACAGACAGCGAGGGACGTGAGCCTAAAGTAGAAGCTGACGAAGCTTCCCAAGCTTATAAACTTAGCTATGGAACTCATCAAGCTAATGATAAAGGTAGCTTGAGCTTCAAGATCGTTGACGCTGAAGGTCACGACGTTGTAGTAGCTCCTGCTTACGAGTATACAGTTAAAGAAGTAGAAGTTACTCCCTAATTTTGACAATTAGAAGTTTTCTCAGTTGGGCTAAGCTCAACTGAGAAAATAATTAACTAAGAAAAAGAAAGCGCCTGCTTTGCGATATCTCCAAGAGAGGAAAGACGTCTAGCAGGCGCTTTTTTAATACTTTTTTGTTTGCCGATCTTTTCTAAAAGATCGTATAAATAAAAGGAGTGACATTAGTAGTTTGAGCTAAAGATACCAAGAATGTGAGAGCCAACAGTCCCAACAAAAAAGGTACCAGCCAGAGGCGTTTACCAGCCATAAAGCTAAGAAGCTCCATAGCAATACTCCAACGTTTTTTTAATTTGCTGAACATATATACGGCTTACATCTCCTCGTCGCTACTATTTGTATTGACACCAGCAGCACTTTCTGGTTCTTCACTAGGCATACTGTCTGGTAAAATGGTAGAATCGCCACCTATAGACGAATCAAACATATTTATATCGAAGATGCCTGCTCTATCTAAATATTGGCTGACGACCTCTCCAGTTTGGAAATGACCAAGCTTATTTAAATGCATATCTTTGGTGTAATACATACGCGGACGATTGACTAAGTAGGGCCATAAATCCAGAACATAAACGCCATTGCTTTCAGCCCAATCTAAAATAATTTGCCTGGGCTTAGCTCTATCAAAAAGGTTGTCTTCCAGTTTGGAACTATCGATCCAATTTTGCCAATCCTGATCGTAAACTTCTATAGAAGAAGGAATAAGTACAATCACAAAAGTGCTGCCACGCTCAGAGCAAAGGTCGCGGATCTTATTTAAAGATGCAGCAGTACTAGCCACACTCTGACGCATTTCTTTAGTGTAGTTATTTAAGCACCAAGACTGAATTGCATTGGGAGGCAATTTAGGGCCAAAGCTGTGAGCTATAGAACCAATAAATTGGTAAAGATGGCTGCGACGCAACAAACTTTTATATAAAGGAATAGTGTTGTCTTTAGGGATACTGACAGAATCTTGCTGCTTTTTGAGGCAATCATAAGAGCCCCATAAAGCTTCGGCTTCCGGAGTAAGTACTAAAGATTTATCAGCTACTGTGAAGCCACGCTGGCTTACCATATTGTCATAAAAGTCGTTGCCAGTGTAGAAACCGAGCATAACTACGTCAGCTTTGCGATCACCTGGCTTAAGCTTGGCATAAAGGTTGGCTTCAGTATCGGTGCCAGCGTTGGGCATACCGTAATTGAGCACTTTGGCTCCAGTTATGCGCTGAATTTGGTTGAGCCAAGTGTCTTCGGCATTGGCCCAACAGCCAAAGGTGAAAGAATCGCCCAAAGCCAAAATAGTTTGTCCAACCCCAGGACGACGTGAAGCGACAGCATCGGCCGCCACTCCGTCATCGGCTGCAGTGGACAATTGCTTTACTTGATCGTCACCAAATTGATCAACAGGGCGTAAAGCAGGTAAAGCACGCCAACCATCATTATTTATATGTATATCGGCAGAAAATTCTGGCCCTTTAATGCGCTTCGACCAGCCGGCTTTCATACGCCAGCCGTCTTCGCTCTTAACATAAAGGCCACGCATTTGCATATTAGGGTTGCTTACACACAACCATACTAAAATTTCTGCGCCAATTAAAGCTAAGGCCAACAAAGCTACATATTTAACACAATTGCCTATAAAGCCGAAATCGTTAGCGAAACGATCATTGTCGCTCTTATAGACAATTTTGCGAGAAGCAGCAGCTCGGCCTTGCTCATTTTGACTATGAACAGCAGTAGGCGTCCGTGACCACTTTTCCAACTCAGCTCCAGGAATAGAGCGTTTTTCGGAAATAGCTCGGCGACTGATCAACATGCGACCCATAACCAAAGCGTCCATATCAGATCGGGTAAACGCAGAAAGAGCTTCAGCTGGAGTATTTACAATAGGCTCACCAGGCAAATTAAACGAGGTATTAAGGAGCAAAGGAACACCAGTACGCTGGTAAAAGGCGTTAATAAGCTCGTAATAATAAGAGCTCTCTTGCTTATAAACAGCTTGAAGGCGAGAAGTTCCGTCTACATGAGTAACTGCAGGAATTATTTCTCTTCTATCTTGATAGACAGGTACTGCCATGAGCATAAAGCGCAAGGGATCGATTAAATGAGAATTGGGTATATCAAAATATTCTTCGATGCCCTCAGCTAAGACAGAAGGAGCAAAAGGACGGAACGGCTCGCGGAATTTTATGCGAGCGTTAACCAAATCTTTCATGTAGGTGGCTCTGGGATCGGCTAAAATAGAGCGAGCACCAAGAGCACACGCCCCCCACTCAAAGCGCCCTTTCATCCAGCCAACCACTTGGCCATATTCTAGACGCGTAGCCACTTCCTGATAGACAGCGTTCATATCA
>ERZ808242.750-NODE-750-length-21761-cov-5.487054_pt1 | contig 21761 bp, 18 predicted proteins | sample MGYA00521244_ERZ808242 | MGnify/ENA primary metagenome ERZ808242 (study PRJEB31516, sample SAMN03275573) | gut metagenome | biome: mammalia-associated habitat; material: feces | host: Papio cynocephalus | place: Kenya | collected 2012-07-27 ... | reverse complement strand
GAATGAATAACAGAGGGTGTCCGGGAACCGTCCCGGCATTCTGTCCGCACAGAAAAAATAGCATATACGCTGATGTAAACGGCATATTTACTAAAAAGAATAAAAAAACTTTAAAAAATTTTCCAGTACCACCTGTTTTAAATGAAAATGAGAATAACGAATCAATGCGGCTGATAGATGATGGCTAAATTATAATGATAATTAAGTGTCGGATTGGGCTATTTTTGTGTCTAAACGGGCTATTTTGCTGTATTTTATGCGTTTGACAGGCATCCTGTACCTGTGGTATTTTTAGTACGTGAATTTTCTAAACAATAATAACAATCATTTATTGTATTCGCGACGGAGAAAAGATACGAGGCAGTATCTGACAACGTATGAGATTGTCGGGAATACAGAAAGGGAGATGACTCATGCACAACAAGCGTACCTATGCCATGCTGGCCTGCGCGGTCATGACGTGGCTTGCCATGCCGGTATTGGCGGCAGATGCCGATACGACGATTACGACGAGAGATGTCAATGTCGAAGCCAATAGAGCCAAAGAAGAAGCAAAGTATGAAAGCCAAAGCACGACGATTATTACGAAAGAAGACATCGAAAAGAAACAAGCCAAGTCCTTGGAAGATGTTATCTTTAGTGAAACAGGCGTCACGAGAACTGTCGATGCCATGGGGCGCGTTGGCGTGGCTATCCGCGGTGCAGACCCGCGCCATACGCTGATGCTTATTGATGGCCAGCCGGTCATGGGCAGTGAATCGAAATATATGGGCGGCAGTGATGAAGCCATGCGAATCGGCGCGGAAAATATCGAACGCATCGAAATCATCCGTGGCGCGGCAACAGCCAAATATGGCCCTGATGCCATCGGCGGCGTTATCAACATTATTACCAAGGCTCCGTCCGACCACCCAACGTTCCAGTTCAACGCCGAAGCCCGCTATCACAACCACGAAGGCACGGACGAAAACAAAAACACGTGGCCGACGAACTTCTACATGCGTGCCGACACAGGCAAAGTAGGCAACGCCAAATTCAGTATCTTTGGCAGTAAACGGGAAATCATGCCGGTATATTCGAGTGAACGAGCGTATAGTAAAAGTTCAAATGCATTTTTTGATAATTTCAAACCGTCCTTGCGTTACTATGGTGATTTAAAAACGATTGGAGCGACAGGTGAAGTCGAATTTAATAAAAACAACAAAATGACATTCCGCGTTATGAATGAAAAAGAAGATTTACAGCGCCGTAATAAATCAGCATACGGCAACTTCTTTGATGAATCATTTGAACCGATGCAGATTTTTAATCGTACCATGAATCGGGATACGTATGCCTTGTCGTATACAGGAAAAAATGACAAGCATGATTGGAAAATTGATGTCAACTACGGCAAAATGAAAGAAAATGATGTCACGTTAACGACGTACTACGCTGCCGGGTTTGACGGCTATTCCGGCAGAAACAATTTGGCAGCTGTCGATTGGCTGGAACATAAACAGTTGGATGTCAATGCAACCATGAATACGCAGGTTAATGACAAACATCTCTTGACCTACGGCATTGGCTATACAGATGAACGAGCTGATGGCACGAGACTGAAAAATGCCCCGAAACAATGGATCAAGAGTATCGATCCATGGGCTTATAATAAAAACTTGTATGTAGAAAACGGTACGACAGGCGAACCGAGTTCGGATGTACATAATTGGCTGTTTACACATACTGCGGATGGATATAACTGGGATCGCACCAAAGAATATTATGGTGGACATTCCATGACCTTTGATGTAGGAAATGGCAGGACTCATACTTTGACGGATGAAGAAATACGTTCTGTGTATTATGATGTCTCCAAGAATTCAGTAGATAAATCAACAGATCAGTACAAAGCATATCATGCGTTGGGAGAACAGCTGTTAGCTCAAAATGCATGGTATGGCGGTTCGGCGGATTCCATTGTAGGGCTGTATCATAAAGATCTGAATACAAGTTATAAAGATCCCAAATTAGCTTACTACTATAAAAATTTTAAATTGGATGGAAAATATTACGGACAGGAATATGAAGAACGACAAAATCAAGTAAGTGGTGGCGAAGCGCGGTTGCAAAAACGGCATGCTTTTATTCAGGATACGTGGCAGGTTAACGATAACACTATCATCACGCCGATTCTTCGCGTAGACCACAGTGATTTGTTTGGTACCCATGCGACGGCTAATTTGGGCATGACGCACAACCTCAACGGCAATGCCCACCGCCGCTTGAAAGTCAATGCCGGCACAGGCTATGCCGAACCGGGCATGGGAGAACTCTATTACAACTGGGAAATGTTCGGCAACTCCGGTGGCAGCCGTTATGGTTGGTACTGGATTGGCAACCCCAATTTGAAACCGGAAAAATCCGTTAATTTCGATATTTCTCTCGAAGGGGAAAGCAAGAAAACTTATGCCAAAGCCTCGGTCTTCCACAATGTTATCAATGATTATATGACCCAGTATTTTACAGGACAGCTCATTGACTTTAATTATGGGCACAGCAGTTCGGTCCTTGCTGGTGATAGAATCTACAGCTTCAAAAATATCGGCAAAGCAGAAATTACAGGCTTTGAAGCCGAAGTACAGCAGCGGTTTAATGATAAATGGTCGGCAAAACTGGGCTATGCTTGGCTCCACGCTATCAACAAGAGCGACCCGGATATGCCGCGGACATTGCTGGACCGGCCGCAGCATAAGATAGACATCAGCTTCAATTACGAAGATAAGAAACACGGCTGGAAAGGCGCATTGTGGGCAGATTACTACATTCATATGCTGGACAGCAATTCTATTTCCACCAATTATACTGTCAACGATAGAGATCCGGCTACGGGTAACTGGAAGAAGAAAACCGCGAACTATCAGAAAAAGACCTTTGGCATTTGGAATTTCATGCTGGAAAAACAGGTAAGCCCTGATGCAACGATTTATTTTGGCATTGACAACCTGTTGAATCATCGCGATGACGACAGAGCTTACGCCGACAGAACGTACCGCATCGGTGCCAACATCAAGTTTGGCTATGATGCCAAAGGGGCGGCAGAAAAAGCGGCGAAGAAGGCTGCAGCCAACGCACAGGGAACGGCAGAATCCGGCGCAGTCGATACGACAGCCGACAACGGCACGGTCATTATGAATCAGGGAGATTGGTTCCTGACCCGTCCATCTGATAAAGATGCAGCGCGCAAACAAGGCGATGTCAAGCTTATTGGCGATTACCGAGTTCGTTCTAACATGTATACAGGCAGTGAAGTAGGCGGCATGCGTGAAACACAGACTGGGACGGCTGATGCGGAAGCATCCAAGAATTTCCAAAATAAATCAGATCATGGCTTGGAACAACGGCTGCGCCTCGGTGTCGATGCCCAGCTTGGCGACAACACGAATTTGCTCGTCGAAGGCTCTTCGGGCAATACGGTGGACACGAAATATACGAAAGCCGATAAACGGGGCCTTCATGACACGCGGCTCGAACGGGCAGAACTCAACCAAAAAGCAAACAAATGGGACTTCACTATGGGCCGCCTGACTGAAAAGATGGGTGTGACAGGCTATTGGTTTGGCAAAGAATACGACGGCGTCCGTGCGACATGGACAGGAGACAAGACGCAGGTTCGCATCGGTTATGGCGATTTTAGCAAGAGTACGGGTATCACCGATTCTGCTTATACGCATGGTGAAACGGCGGCATATTATCGTGCTCCTTCGTATAATGAATTTCTTGCGCAATATGAAGAGGCATTCAATCATGCCGGACAAATTCAGAATGCAGATGGAACATGGAAAAATGATCCGTCTTTGACTGCAGAACAGATAGCCGATAAAAAATTGGCGGTTATGCAGCAAATGAGCAGTATTTTGGAAAATGCCGGAACAGAAGATAATGGCAATGGAACATATAATGATTCTACATTAAATAGCGTTTTAAAATACAGAAAAGAATACTACAATAATGTAGTTTTGAATAAGAATGATTTTTGGCACACATATATTATTTCTGATTTTAATTGTTCATATGCAGATCTAATGGGAGAAGAGCCTTATAAAGAAATTAGTAAAACTTCCTTTGGCTTAATTAAAGTAAACGGCAAAGATACAAATATTAGATTAAAAAGTTTCAAGACAGTTACTCCCTTAGATTGGGGACAGATTTTAAGTTCTGATGGTAAGACGAATATACAGAATACGTTGTCTGAACTTGTGAACGCAATAGAAAATAAATATGCCGGACAAACAGTTGAATTTTTAGATGTAAACGGCAACGTATCTGCAGATCCGATTGCTGCCTTATATTCAAGATTTGTAGGCACTACTTGGAGTTACGGTAAGAGTATTGTTTCTTGCTTTAATAACTTTTCTGGCGGATTGTCTGGCTATCTTATGGGAGATAATAAAGAAGATCTTATGAGCAATGTTCCTAAGACGGTTGTTATGGTAGGTAAGAAGATTACAAAAGATTATATTCCATCCATTGACAGAGCGGCCTTCATCCAGGTACGGCAAAAACTCAACGACAACTTGGGCTTGACGGCATGGTATCTCCGCTCGTCCGGTGATGCCTTCCACAAGACCGGTATGATAGAAACCAACGGCACATGGGATACGTATAGCCAGGATATGGACGTTGCCAACGTCTTTGGCTTGGGTGCGCAGTGGAAGCTGGGGGCATCCCGCCTGTCCTTTGATTGGGGCGTCAACCGTTCCGAAACAGGGCGTTACTTCAACGGCGGCAGAGATGCTTACGGCAGATACACCGGCGGCGGCTCGAACCCGACCTTCTGGGTACTCCGCGCCGATATCGGCCATGCCGATACGGACAAACCGGGCAGTTGGAATGCTTTTGCAGATTACAAATACTTCCAGCACGGCGCCTTCTTTGGCGGCAACGGCACAGAAGCCCTGCCGGACCGCTACCTCGATGGCATCCGCAGCTTTACCTTGGGTGCAGGCTACGTCCCGGCGAAAGACTTCCTCTTAGAAGCGTTCTACACTTTCGGCGCGAAATCCACAGGTCAGCGGGATACGCTCTACGGGCCGGAATCCTTTACGCTGGGCGATTACACGCGCGTACAGGTAAGCTATAAATTCTAACAATTGCATATAGTAGGTGTTACGCCAGCATCAGATATATCGTTACTCCCTTTCTGATGTATCTGTGTTGATATACAAACAGCCATACAGGCAGTGCAGTTCTTTCTCTCTATCGATGCACTGCCTGTATGGCTGTTCTTTTTATTTTTATTGCCGGATAATTGACAAGCCGGTGGATAGTTGGTACTATGGTGTCGATAGAACCTGACATATTTCTCTACGGTGAGAGGGATGCGTCGGGTCTTTTGATTTTTTGTTGCTAATAGGAGATATAGGTATGGCTGAAAAACATATGGCGACGGTGTATTTGCTAGGCAGGCAGTGCATCGTGCCGGACGATTTGACGATTATGCGGGCAATGGAATATGCAGGCTTTCGCTTGGTGCGCGGCTGCGGCTGCCGCAGCGGTTTTTGCGGGGCATGTGCTGTCGTGTACCGGCTGCAGGGGCAGACAGAGCTCAAGTCGGCACTGGCTTGCCAGACAAAAGTAGAAGACGGCATGTGTGTCGGGCGGCTGGAATCGTTCCCCATCCACAAAATGCAGTACGATTTGGACAATCTGCCTGTCGCCGGGAATGTCGTAGGGCAGCTGTACCCGGAAATTTACAACTGTATCCACTGCAATGCTTGTTCCAAGAGCTGTCCCCAAGGGCTGAATGTCATGAAATATATCGCCTTAGCGCAGCGCGGCGACTATGCCGGCTGTGCCAAAGAATCGTTCCGCTGCGTCAGCTGTGATATTTGTGCGTCCCGCTGTCCCGTCAAAATCAGCCATAGTGCCGTAGGGCTGCTGGCACGGCGGCTGATGGGAAAATTTATTGCCAAGAAAAGCGTCCCCCTTGCCAAGCGAGTAGAAGAAATCAAGGCAGGAGCTTATGTGGATGAGATAGAAGCGTTGTCCCATATGTCGAGTGATGCACTGCGTCGGTTGTATGAACAGCGGGATATTGAAAAATAGGAGGCTCGTATGAAATATACAGAAGAAATGCTGGCGTCACAAGCCCGCGTCGAAGCGACACGGAATCTGCGGCTTCATGAAGAGCTGCGGCGGTATACGACAGAAGAAAAGCAGGAATTGCTGCTCCATTATCATCCGGATTACAGACGGGAAAACTTTGCCGTGCTGCAGGTAGGCCCCAACAAAGGCGACAAAGTCCCAAAGGAACTGGCGGCTGTCTTGGAAGGGAAAAGCCGTCTGGAAGGTGTTTCGATAGATCTGACGCATGCCGTGTATGACACGGATGTCCTGATTATTGGCGGCGGCGGCGCCGGCGCGGCAGCAGCCATAGAAGCCCGCAAGCACGGCGCATCGGTCTTGATGGCGACGAAGCTGCGCTTGGGTGATGCCAATACGGGCATGGCTGAAGGCGGCATTCAGGCAGCGGACAGAGAAGAAGATTCGCCGGCGATTCATTATTTGGATGCCATTGGCGGCGGCCATTACAAAAACATTCCGGAACTGCTGGAACGGCTTGTCATGCACGGCCCGGCGGCGATTCAGTGGCTCGGCGAGCTGGGCGTTATGTTTGACAAACAGGCTGACGGCTCCATGGTGACGACCCATGGCGGCGGTACGTCGCGCAAGCGGATGCATGCCTGCGGTGACTATACGGGCGCGGAAATCATGCGGGTCCTGCGCGATGAAGTGCGGAACAGTGGCGTGCAGGTCGTCGAATATTCGCCGGCTGTCGAGCTGGTTTTGGATGAAGAAGGCAAAGCGGCAGGGGCTGTGCTCTATGATTTTGATACGCGGGAATATCAGGTCGTGCGTGCCAAAAGCGTCATTTTGGCGACAGGCGGTGCCGGCAGGCTTCATTACCAAGGATTTCCGACATCCAATCATTACGGCTCTACGGCAGACGGCTTGGTATTGGCTTACCGGGCAGGCGTCCCTTTGATATATGCTGACGCGATTCAGTATCATCCGACGGGAGCTGCTTATCCGCCGCAGATTTACGGAGCCTTGGTAACGGAAAAAGTACGGTCTCTCGGAGCCATGCTGGTCAATACAGACGGCGATGCCTTTCTCCATCCGCTGGAAACGCGTGATGTCGTGGCGGCGGCGATTATCCGTGAATGTACAGCCCGGCACAAAGGCGTCCATGCCCTGCATGGACCGGCTCTCTGGCTGGATACGCCTATGGTCGATATGCTTCATGGCGAAGGCACGATGGCGCAGCGGCTGCCGGCGATGATTCACATGTACGAAAAGTTTGGCATTGACATTCGCAGACAGCCTATTTTGGTATATCCGACACTGCATTACCAAAACGGCGGCATTTGCATTGACAAACACAGCGCGACGAAGATTCCGGGCTTGTATGCTGCCGGTGAAGATGTCGGCGGCATCCACGGCACAAACCGTCTCATGGGCAACAGCCTGCTGGATATTATTGTTTTTGGCCGCATTGCCGGCACCGAAGCGGCGCAATACAGCCGGCATGCAGAAATCGGTGCGCTGTCGCTGCAGCATGTCCGGCAGTTTGCCAAGGAAAAGCAAGCTGCCCGTTTCCAAGACGATGTGCCGTCACCCAAACTGCTGCCGGATTATACGCATAATAAAGGCACGCGCGGCTAAGGGCACTGCTTTATTCTGCAGGGCAGATATGATACAATTACAGACACGACAGATAACGAGATTGTTGCCGGTGAAGGGAGCGTGCGTATGAGCTGGCAGATTGAAAAGAAATTGACAGAGCGGCTGCAGGAAGAATCGGGATATTACAAGTATCCTTTTGGGACACGGCATGCCATGGCTATTTGTTACCCCAATACGTATGAAGTGGCGATGAGCAATTTGGGCATGCAGATTATTTACAAAATGGTAAATGAACGGCCGGACTGGCTGTGTGAGCGGGCTTTTCTGCCGGATAAGGAGCTGGGCAGGCTCTATGCCAAAGAAAAAACGCCCTTGCTTACGATGGAAAATCAGCGGCCCCTTTGTGATTTTGAAATAATCGGGCTGTCCGTCAGCTTTGAAATGGATTATTTTCATATACCGGAAATCCTGGAGCAGGGCAGGGTTCCGGTACTGGCAGCTGCACGCCGCGATGACGACCCGCTGGTCGTGATGGGCGGGCCGGTCGCCTTTTTTAATCCTGAACCGTTATCGCCTTTTGTTGATGTATGTTTGATTGGTGAAGGAGAAGGCCTGATGCATCCGTTTTTGGATGCCTATATGGAAGGACGGGAAGAAGGGCTGTCCCGGCATGATTTGCTGATGAAGCTGGCTCAACTGCCGGGTATCTATGTCCCGTCCCTCTATGTACATGAATATGATGAAGACGGGGAACTGGTGCGTATTACGCCGGAAGCGGGCGCGCCGCGGCATGTCAAACGGCAGTGGCAGGAGCTGACCGAGCCGGGAGAAACGGTAGTCGCGACGCCGCATACGGAATTTGGCGCCATGTACTTGATTGAAATTGCCCGGGGATGCGGCAGGCACTGCCGTTTTTGCATGGCAGGCTATTGTTACCGCCGTCCGCGCGTGCGGCCGCTGGATTATGTCAAGCAAGCCGTACTGCGGGGCAAAGCTCTCGGCAAGAAAATCGGCCTGATGGGCGCGGCGATTTCTGATTATCCCTATATTGACGAATTAGTCACTTTTATCCGCAGTCAGGGACTGGCGTTTTCCTGCGCGTCCCTGCGGGCTGATTCGATTACGCCGACGATTGTCAAGGGTCTGGCAGAAAGCGGCCAAAAGACGATTACGCTGGCGCCGGAAGCGGGCAGCGTGCATATGCGGGATATTATCAACAAGGGAATTACGGAAGACCATTTGCTCCATTCCATTGATTTGGCGACGGCTGCGGGTATTCGCCATGTACGCATGTATATCATGATTGGCCTGCCGATGGAAACAGATGAAGATATTCAGGGCATCGTAGATATGACGCGGCGTGTGCAGCAGCATATGGCGGCGATTGGCAATCTGAGCAAGATTACGCTGAGTATCAATCCGTTTATTCCCAAGCCCTGTACGCCTTTTCAATGGATGGCGATGACTGATAAGAAAACCGTTGAAAAACGGCTGGCATATATCAAAAAGTCGCTGGATAAAGATAAACAGATTGAGATTTTGGCAGAACCGCTGCGGCAGTGTTATATTCAAGGGGTATTGTCCCGCGGGGACCGCCGCGTCGGCGAGCTGCTGGTCAAGGCGCACGAGTACGGCGGCGTCAAAGGCTGGAAGCGGGCAGTGAAAGAGCTGCGGTTTGATGTCAAACGCTTTTTGTACAGCGAACGGGACGTACAGGCTTTGCTGCCGTGGAGCGTGCTGGACATGGGGCTGGCTCCGTCGTATTTGGTGCATGAGTTGGAACAAGCCCGCAAGGGAGCTTTTACGATTCCCTGTTTTGACGGCTGTCATCGTTGTCATGTGTGTGGAGGTGCCGATGGGAACGCAGTGGATTGAGCATGCGAACGGTATTGCCTGGGAAGAAAGCCGTCTGCTGCGTCATGCCGGTTTGTGCCATGGCGTGACGGGCCGCGGCGGCGGTGTCAGCAAAGGCTGTTGGCAGTCCCTGAATCTGTCCTTGACGGTCGGTGACGATATGCATGATGTCTTGGAAAACCGTCGCCGTCTGTGTGAGGCATTGGGCATTTCTGTCTGTCAGATAACGGCGGTACAGCAGGGACAGGGCAATCATATTGTCGTCGTCGGCAAGGAAGAATGCGGCAGCGGCGCTGGTTCTGCCTGCGATGCACTGCCTCATGCGGACGCGCTGATGACAGATATACCAGGAGCTTTGCTGTTGGTGCAGGTGGCAGATGCCGTGCCGGTGATTCTTTTTGATGCAAAGCAAAAGGCTTGTGCCGTGATTCACGCCGGACTGTATAACACGGCGGCGCATATTACGACTAAGACCGTATGGGCGATGGAGTTTGTCTACGGCTCACAGCCGCAGGAACTGACGGCGTATATCGGGCCGTCTGTATGCCCGGTGCATTTGACTATCAGCAAAGAGCTGGCAGACAGGCTGGCAATGGCAGCTGCCGCGCAGGGATTGGTACGGGAAGAAAAGGGCGTATATACTGCCGATGTGAAGGCGCTGCAGTATCAGATGCTGTGCCGGGCAGGACTGGAGCCTGACCATATTGACGTCAGCTGCCAATGCGTATATGAAACACCGCAGCGGTTCTTTTCCTACCGCCGGGACGGCAGCCGCACGGGCCGTATGGCTGCGTTTGCCATGCTGCGGTAATTTCGGGTGGTCAGACGGACTTTTTTTGTAAAAATACTAGCATTTATAACTGCAAATATATATAATAGAAATAGTGTAATGTTTTATAAAGTACGTCGTATGTGCGACTGAATTATATACACTGCGGAGGGATTACGTTTTGATAAAAGAGAATATTGCAGCAGTACAAAAAAGAATTGCTGATGCAGCTGCCCGTGCTGGCAGAACCGATGCGATTACGCTCGTAGCGGTTACTAAAAATCATCCAGTTGAATACATGAAGGAAGCAGCCGCAAATGGTATTACCGATGTAGGGGAAAATCGCGTGCAGGAAGCACTGCAGAAATTGGAAGCATTTCCGGAAAATCATTTGAAATGGCATTTGATCGGTCATTTGCAGACGAATAAAGCCAAACATGCTGTGGAACATTTTGACCTTATTCATTCGGTTGATTCGGAACATTTGCTGAAGGCCGTGAACAAAGAAGCGGCAAAATTGGGGAAAGTGCAGGATATTTTGCTGCAGGTCAATGTCGCCCGCGAAGAAAGCAAATTCGGCATGGAAGTAGAAGAATTTCCGGCTATGTGCGAATTAGCCGGTACGCTGGCAAACGTCCGCGTGCAGGGGCTTATGTGCATTGCACCTAATTTTGAACATGTAGAAGATGTGCGGCCCATATTCCGTATTGCCCACGCTCTTTATGAAGATATGAAGTCCAAGTTTCCAGATGGACAGATACAGTATTTATCTATGGGCATGACCCATGATTTTGAAATAGCAATCGAAGAAGGCGCCAACGTAGTTCGCGTAGGAACGGCGATTTTTGGTGCTCGTAATTACTAAGGAGGATACAAACCATGGGAGTAAAAAAATATTGGGATAAACTTGTCAACACGGTCAGCGGCGTGAATGATGACGATGATTTTGAAACAGATGAATTTGAAGATGAAGAACCAATGGAAGAAGAACAGCCACAGCGCCGTGCGCCGGTAACGGCTGCGCGCCGTCCGTCTTTGGGATATGCCCAGACCGAACGTCCGCTGAAAATGATGATTGTAGAACCGGAAACGTTTGATGATTCGCAGAGTATTGCCGATTATTTGCGGGACCGCAAACCGGTCATTATCAACTTTGAATCGACATCGCCGGATGTATCCAAACGAGTTGTTGATTTTATCAGCGGCGCAACGTATGCATTGGACGGCAACATTCAAAAAGTCGGCAAAGACATTTTCCTCTGCGTGCCGAGCAGCGTTACCGTAGACAGAGGCAAGCGGGATTATAATGATTTCAATACGACACAGCTGGCTTGGGGCAATAAAGCACCGGAAGGCGGCAGCACGCCTCAGCAGTAAGCATAAGTGAGGAAAACTTGTGAAAAACAGAGATAGAATTATTCGATATTATAAAGGAACTGATAATGGCGAACTGGCTGCCAGACTGATTGATTTGGCAGACAGTACAGCCAAGGGCCGCCCCTATGCAGTGAGTGAATTTGTGTCGCCGGGAGCTGTACAGATTGGCGAAACGATTCAGGCTCACGTGCCGTCGCTGTTGCTGCGTACGTTTGGCGGCTATGAAGGCGCAGAACGGGTCAAACTGGCTTTTGTCAGCAGCGATTATGAAGGACCCGTCGATTTTGGCATGACAGCCTGCCGTGTTTCGTGGGACGCACGGTACCGTCTGCTGAGTCACCGCGATGTATTGGGTTCACTGATGGGGCTGGGAATTAGCCGTGAACGCTTTGGCGATATTATCATGCAGGACGACGGTGCCGTGATTTTGGCAGATACGCCGCTGCTGCAGTATTTGAAACAAAATTTCACCAAAATTGCCATGGTGGCAGTTTCTGTAGAAGAAATGCCTCTTAGCGATATTGCACCGCGCCAGGAAAAAGTTAAAGAAATCAAGACGACTGTCGCATCGCTGCGGCTGGATGCGATTGCTTCTTCCGGGTTTGGCATTTCCCGCACGAAAGCAGCCGAAGCCATCAAGGGCGAACGCGTACAGGTCAACTGGCAGCCTGCTAAGGGACCGTCGCAGGATGTGCAGGAAGGCGATGTCATTTCACTGCGCGGCAAGGGCCGCATGGAATTGACGCAGATTACGGGTACATCCCGCAAGGGCCGTATTGGCGTACTGCTGAAACGTTACATGTAATCACTGAATCAGGGACATGCAGGATAGGATTCAAGGAGGAATTTTACCATGTTAACACCAATGGATATTCATAATAAAGAGTTTAAACGAGGGTTTCGCGGCTATAGTGAAGAAGACGTCGATGCATTTATGGATGATATTGCCGGTGACTATGAAAAAGTATACCGGGAATATTGTGAACTGAAAGAACGCTGCGACAAGCTGCAGGATAAATTGACGCAGTATGAAAAAATGGAATCGACCATGAACAGCACATTGATGCTGGCACAGCAGACGGCAGAAAACGTCAAAGTGTCTGCCCGCAAGGAAGCCGATTTGATTTTGCAGGAAGCGTCCAATAAGAAAAAACAAATGATGGACGAAACGATGCTGAGTTTGCAGGCTTCCCAGCAGGAACTGGACAAAATCAAGTCGCAGACCCGTTCTTTCCGTGCCAAATGCCGTGCTATTTTGACAAGCCAGCTCCGGTTGCTGGATGATATGGTTATTGACGGCGAAGATGCAGACGCTGAACAGGAAACGGCTGATGCAGCTGCTGCAGAAACAGCTCCGCAGACAGAAGAAGACGTAAAAACTGAAGAATAAAAATCATGAGTATGCTCTCTTTCAGGTATGACGATGCAGTTAGGCCCGGCAGGGAGTATATTTATATTATGGAGGAATAGAAATGAAACGTATATGCATGATTATAATGGCTTTTGTCATCATGACCATTGGCAGTGCCGCAGCGTACAACCCTTATGCGCCCAATCCGTTTGACACGATGGAACGAACTTCGTGGGAATATACATCGTTATGCACGTTGAGCAAAGAAGGACTGACAGGTGCTGATATGTCCAAATTTTCTCCGACGTATTCGCTGACACGCTATGAAATGGCTCAAATGGTAGAAACTGCTGTACAAAACCGCGCACGGGCAACAGAAGCGCAGAAAGAAACGATTGATAAACTGGCAGAAGTATTTGCCAATGATTTAAAGTATACGAGCACGAGTACGGCAGACGCTTCGACAGAAGAAGGCGTACCGTTTGACTGGCAGAAAGGCGGTACAAAATGAAAATGAATCCGCCCATTCGCTTGGTTGCACTGGATTTAGATGGCACATTGCTGCGCAGTGATAAAACGATTTCCGAACGGACATTACAAACAATTCAAACCGCACGAGATCAAGGTGTTGTCGTAGCGATTGCCACAGGACGTATGTATAGCACTGCCCGTGCATATGGAAGAATTTTGGGACTAGGTGATATGCCGATGGTCCTTTATGCAGGGGGATTGATTCAGACCGTAGAATCAGGAAAAAAATTATATGAAAAAGCGATATCCGTCGAAGATGCCAAAGATGTACTGGCTATTGCCAAAGAAAAAGGCTGGCAGATGCAGACGTATATTGATGACGTATTGCGTGTAGCTGTGTCTGATCATTGGGTTCAGGAATATGAAAAAAAGACTGGAGCGAATGCCGTTATTTGTGGTGATGATGTATATCAACCACAAGGACCTTGCAATAAAATTCTCAGCCGCGGTACGCATGAAGAACTACTACAGCGCAAAGCCTATATAGATCGACAATTACCAGGTAAGCTGCAGGTTCTATTTTCGGAAGATACTTTTTTGGAAATTATGCCGATAGGTGTAAATAAAGGAACTGGATTGCAGCGGCTGGCTGATTTGTTTGGTGTATCCATAGAAGAAACAATGGCCGTAGGTGATTCACAAAACGATATTGATATGTTAAAGGCGGCAGGTCTTTCTGTTACGATGGAAAATGCTCATGATGAAATCAAAAAGATTGCCGGCTATGTTACGGCATCGAATGATGAGGACGGCGTTGCCCAAGCGATTGAAAAATTTGTATTGTAAATAAGGAGGCCCCCTATGGATCAGTTTCATTTGATTATTGTGACAGGCATGTCCGGTGCGGGCAAGAGTCATGCTGTGCAGGTATTAGAAGATATTGGCTATTTTTGTATTGACAATATTCCGCCGGTACTTATCCCCAAATTTGCTGAATTGTGCATCAAAGGGGGCGAACGGGTCCGGCATGTCGCTCTGATTGCCGATATTCGCGGCGGACAGTTTTTTGACGCAATGAGCCAATCTTTAAAAGAGCTGCAGGAACAGGGCGTAGACTATGAAATTGTCTTTATTGAAGCGTCTGACCAGGCGTTAATCCGCCGCTATAAAGAAACGCGCCGCGTACATCCTTTGGCACCGCACAGCCGCATCAGCCAGGGCATTGCCGAAGAACGGCGCCGCTTGGCGACGCTGCGCAAACAGGCTGATTTTATTATTGACACGAGCAATTTGAAGCCCAAAGAATTAAAAGAAATCTTAGTCAAGAAATATGCCATTAATGACGGCAAAAAAAATATGAATGTAACGGTCGTCTCCTTTGGCTTTAAGCATGGCATGCCTATTGATGCCGACATTGTCGATGATGTGCGCTTTTTGCCCAATCCCTATTACATTGAAGAATACCGCCATAAATCGGGACGTGTGTCGGCTGTACGGGACTATGTCGAAAGCTTTCCGATTACCGCGGCGTTTAAGGAAAAATGGTTTGATATGATTGATTTCCTTCTACCCAATTACGAACGGGAAGGAAAAAGCCAGCTCGTCATTGCTGTCGGCTGTACCGGCGGCATGCATCGCAGCGTTTGTATGGCAGAAGCGATGTACAAGCATCTGAAAGAAACGGGTGTTGATGTTACCATTGAACATCGAGATCTTTATAAAAATGAAGTAGAAGAAGATGCACCGGGGTACGAAGGAGAATAATGGAGGTGTCAGCACATGCGTTTTTTTAAATGGCTGCATCCGGGACTGCATATCAAACGCTGGCTTTTTATTTTTGGCCTGGGTATGATGGCTACCAGCTTTGGACTCGTCCTGACCTTTAATTACCAATGGCTTGGCCAGATTGAAGAATGGATGTTCCGCATGCTGTACGAAATTACGGGACATTACAACTATACCGTGTTGGCGACATTGGGCATTGTTGTTCTTTGCGTCGGTGTTGTGATTATGGGCTGGTCTACGAAGCGGCTGATACGGACGATGCTCGGCGTCGTTATGCCCAATGAATCGGGAAATATCAGCGATTTGATATTGTCCAACATCCAGCTTTCCAAAGGACCGAAGGTAGTCGTTATCGGCGGCGGTACGGGACTGTCTGTCATGCTGCGGGGATTGAAGACCAAAACCTATAATTTGACGGCAGTCGTCACAGTGGCTGATGACGGCGGCTCGACAGGTCGTATTCGCCAGGATTTGGATATTATCGCTCCCGGTGATTTGCGCAACTGTTTGGTTGCCTTGGCAGATAAAGAAGGATTGATGGAAAAACTGTTTGCCCATCGCTTTGGCGGTTCCGGCAATTTGACAGGCCATAGTTTTGGCAACTTGTTTATCGCTGCGCTGATCGAAGTCCTGGGGGATGTAGAAGAAGCGATGGATGCGACGAGCAAAGTTTTGAAAGTGCGCGGGAAAGTCATTCCGTCATCGGCAGAAAAAATTTCTTTAAATGCCGAACTGACAGATGGACGGATTATTCGCGGTGAATCACAAATACCGCATGCGCACGGCAAAATCAAACGCGTATTTACGACGCCGGAACAGCCTAAGGCCGTACAGTCTGCCGTAGATGCGATTCGCAGTGCTGATGCGATTGTGCTGGGGCCGGGCAGTTTATATACCAGTATTATGCCTAATTTGTGCGTGCCGGAAATAGCAGAAGCAGTCTGCAGCAGCGCGGCCAAGAAGATTTATATTTGCAATGTCATGACACAGCCCGGTGAAACAGATGATTATTCCGTAGCCGATCATGTCAAGGCAATACATCGGCAGCTGGGAAGACAAGTGATTGATTTTGTCATTGCCAACAACGGCAATATTGATACGGCGATTCTGCAGCGGTATGCTGCGGCCGGTTCCCATCCGGTCATCATTGACAAAAAAGAAGTCAGTCAGTCTGGGGCAACGCTCATTCTGTCTGATTTGGTCAATAAAGAAACGGGAGCTACCCATGACACGAAAAAATTAGCCAATGTGTTGTTTGATTTGATTAATGCACTGCGGACGGATTTGTCGCCGGAATTGCTGCATTATTATTTGAAACGATATAATTTTAAACACCAATAGGAGGTGGGCGTTGTGTCGTTTGCCGAAGAGGTAAAAAATGAAATTGCCCACTATCAACCGGAAAATGCCGCCTGCCGCTATGCTGAACTGGCGGCGTTGTTGTGCATGGGCGGTTCGCTGATATTGGGCTCGCGGGGCTGCATAGGCATTGAATTCAGTACATCGAACAATGCCGTAGCCCGCAAAGCGTTAAAAATGTGGCGCCAGTCCTTTCCTATCCGTCCGGAAGTACGGGTACGGCAGGGCTTGCGGCTGCGCAAAAAAAATTACTATATTTTGCGTGTGCCGCCGACGGAGACCAGTACGCATGTCTTAAAGACCCTGTCGTTGTTTCCGGGAGCGGAAGAATTTGCGGCGATTGATTTAAAAAATGCCAACTGCCAGCGTGCTTTTTTGCGTGGTGCTTTTATGGGCGGCGGCTCGGTCAATCAGCCCAAGGGAGATTATCATTTGGAACTGCTGACAGGCAACGAGCTGTTTGCTCAAAAATTGTTGAAAATTATGCGGCGGTTTCATGTCCCTGCGAAAATGACGGACCGCAAAGGAGATTATCTCGTCTATGTCAAAGAAGGCAATGGCGTATCCGCTTTTTTGCAGTATGTCGGAGCGACGCAGGCCTATTTGGATTTTGAAAGTGTACGTGTCGTCAAAGATATGCGGAATAATGTCAATCGTGTGGTAAATTGTGAAACAGCTAATCTGCAGAAAACCGTAGACGCAGCTATTCGGCAGCGGCGCGATATTGAAAAAATACAGGCTTCCGGCAAGTACAGCCAAATGACAGCTAAACTGCAGGAAGCGGCGGAACTGCGGCTTAGTCATCCGGAAGCGCCGATGAGTGAGTTAGCTGCTTTATCGGGATTAACGAAATCAGGATTATCCCATCGATTCAAAAAAATCGCTGCGATAGCTATGCAGTTAGAAGGAAAAGAGAAAGATGAAACGAATGAAGTTTTTTAAATATATAATGAGTGTATTTGCGTTGATGACGGTATGTACGTGTGCCGTGGCTAGTCCCAATCCCAGTGATGTCGATACGATGAATCATCTTGTACATGCACATAAAAATGTGATTGGCATGACTAAGCCAATCAATAAGGGAACTTTGCTGTTTTCGGACAGTCCGGAATATCCGGAAGAAAACGGTATTTTATATGGTGATAAAGTCAACGGCGAATGCCGCATGTATTTTTATCATGTGAATCAGAGTAATATTCCGCGTAAAATTGTTGTCATTGCCTATAATCCGGAAAATACAGATGAAACGGTGATATTGAAAAAATGCCAATATGCACGGCCCAGTACAGAATACTATGAAGTTGGTAAGGAATTATCGCGGCTATATTACGAAAGCAGTAATACATTCAACAAGGTCGTGGTACCGGCACATGGATATGCCCTGATAGGGAGTCGGCTGGATAAAGTAAAAGTTTTGCCGGATCAGTTGTTTTCCGGTATTGTAGATATGGAACTGCCGGCAGCTATGTATGTTTCTTCCATGATTTTACCGTTTAATGAAGATCCGCTGGAATTTGTGCATAAGCAATTGTATTTGCCAAGTGATTCCGTAAAGCTTCGCGGTACGTTTTGGGGAATGAACCGGTATATAAGCACGCTCATACCCTACGCATCACAGGATGGGATTGGATACATCCGTATTGCAGGAGATGTGATGGACTATTTTTTGGTAGGACGTGACGTAATGGATGACCGTGTGTCCAAAAATGTTGGTAATTACGGCGTAGATTATACGATACGGCTGCGGACTAAAGGGGAAGGCAATTTCCATTTGTATTTTAACCCCATGGGGGGCGAATACGCCGGAGTTATCGAATTGACCTATATGGATGCGGAACAAAAGGAAGTCAATAAAATTGTTGAATTACCGTCAGATCGTCTGAGTATGGGCAAAGATGATCCGTATCAAATGCAGTATTTGGATACGGTACCTGCCGGAACAGATGTCATCATGCACATGATGCCGCCGGGAGCTGCTAACTTGCCGGTTCGCATTATTGTCGTACCGGATAAAGACCTGCAAAAAGCTGCCGATGATGCTGCTGCGCAGCGGGCACTGCAGGAAAAAATACGCCGGGAAGCAGAGTTAGCCGCCAAAGCGCAGGCAGCACAAAAAGAAAATGTTTCTTCTGATACAAAAGAAGCGGTTCAGAAACAAGAAAGCACTGTATCTTCAAAAGACAGCAAAGAAAGCAAAAAAGAAAAACACAAGCAAAAGACGAAGAAAAAAAGCGAAAGACGGGTATATGCGCCGACAATATATGGAAATTAAATATTGCATACACAAAAAGCACTTGCCAGCTGGCAAGTGCTTTTTGTGTAGAAATAAACAACATATATTAGTCTAAGTTTTTCGGTTCTACGCCAAACCATTTCTTATACAGCTTGGCATACGTACCGTCTGCTTTTAATTCTTTTAAGGCGTTGTTGACTTTGTCGCGCAGTTCCGGTTTGTCCTTGCTGATAGCCATGGCTACGCCGCGGGATGTAATCGGTTCGCCGACCAGTTTCAATTTGGCGTCACCGCCTTGTTTCAAATAGTACATTGCTACGGCACTATCAATGGATACGGCATCACACGTACCGGCTTCCAATTCCAGCCAGCCCTGACTGTTCGTGTCAAATTCTTTGACATTTGCGCCGTGTTCACGAGCGAAATCGGCAGCTTTGGAGCCGACCTGGGCACCGACAGTCTTGCCTGTAATTCCATCGTATCCGGAAATATCCGTGTTGTCTTTCTTAACGACAATCGTATAGCCGCCTTTAAAGTAGACGTCTGTGAAATCGACCTGTTTCTGCCGTTCCGGCGTACTGTCCATGCCGGCGGCAATTAGGTCAATCTGGCCGCTTTTCAATGCAGGAATCAATGCGTCAAAGCCTAGGTTTTTGACTTCCATTTTATAGCCGAGTTTGTCGCAGACAGCTTGTGTCAGGTCGATATCGAAGCCGACGTCTTTGTCATTTTCTGTAAATTCAAATGGCGGGAACGTTGGTTCCGTCCCGACGACTAATGTTTTTTGTTCTTTTTCGGCCGTGTCTTTGGTAGTCGTTGAATTGCCGCAGCCTGCGAGAAGCGTCAGTGCAGCCATGGAAGCCGCGATGATGGAAACATATTTCTTGTTCATAACAAATCCCTCTTTCATACATACTTTATAACAGCTCGCTCAAATCGTGCATGATTTGAACGTGCGGCCAAACGGTAAAATCAGCAGCAGATGTAGTGCCTGTAGTCACAGCGGCAAAATCTACATGGGCGTTAGCGGCAGTCTGCGCGTCAATCAGGCTGTCCCCGATGTACAATATTTCCCCCAAAGGAAGGTGAAAGCGTGACTGAATCGTTTGGATTCCTTGGGGAGACGGCTTGGCGTCGCGGACATCTTCTATGCCAATGACGCAATCAATATAAGAATTTAAGTGTTCTTTGTCAATTGTCTGCTGAATACGGGAACGGGTCTTGGTAGATACAATACAAATCCGGGCTCCCTTTTCTTTGAGACGAGTCAGCATGGGCCGTGTCTGCGGATACAAGTGGGTATTGGCTACCATATATTTATCAGAATACCGAACCTTGTACAAATGAATCAGCTCGTTGATGCGATGCGGATTGGTTTCTCCTGTCAGTTGTGCCATTGCATCATACATGGTCATGCCGATCGTTTGGCAAATCGTTTGGCGGGGAAACGGGCCGTATCCTTCGTCGGCAAAGAGCATTTCAAAACACATGACGATACCCTGTTCAGAGTTGGCCAGGGTATAATCAAAGTCAAAAATATACGTGGAATACATTAGTTATCTGCAGGGGGTTCTACGCCAAACCATTTTTGATACAATTTAGCATAGGTGCCGTCTTCTTTCAATTCTTTGATAGCCTTGTTTACTTTTTCCAAACGTTCCGGTTTATCTTTGCTGATAGCCATAGCCAAACCGTCAGGTGCCAGCTGCGAGTCGCCGGCTAATTTTAAGTCTTTGTCGCCGCCTTCTTTCAAGTAATACAGCGCAACGGACGTGTTGATGACTACAGCGTCACAAGTACCGCTGTTCAGTTCCATCCAGCCTTGGCTGTTGGCATCATATTGTTTGACCGTAGCACCGGCATTTTGTGCCAATTCGACTCCTTTGGTACCAACTTGCGAACCGACTACGCAGTTTTTCAAATCGTTGAAGCCGTGAATAGCCGTATTGTCTTTACGGACAACGACCGAATAGCCATCATGGAAATAAGGTGTCGTAAACGCTACTTGTTTAGCCCGTTCTGGTGTAGCATCCATGCCGGAAGCAATCATATCAATCTGCCCGCTCTTTAAAGCTGGAATTAATGCATCAAAGCCCATGCTTTTGACTTCCATTTTCACGCCCATTTTATCGCAGACAGCTTGTGCAAAGTCAATGTCGAAACCAACATACTTGTCTTCTTCTGTAAATTCAAACGGAGGGAATGTAGGCTCCATCCCTACGGTGAATGTTGAACCAGCTGCATCAGCTCCTTTTTTATCTCCCGATGAGCCGCAGCCTGCCAGCAGTGTGGCAGCAGCAATGGCAGTAGTTGCCAGGACTACTAGTTTTTTGTTCATGATAACAACTCCTTTACAGCGGATAATTAAAACTAATATTACTATGATAAATTATACTATATATACATATAATGGGGAATAGATTGAGGATGGAATTTCAGCGAAAAGAACGGCTGTGTAAAAAATGTAAAAAAGTAGTTGACAGAGTGGCTTAATTGCGATATACTAATCAAGCCGTCGGGAACGGGGCATTGCAAAAGGCCCTGGCAAAGACGGAATATGTCTTTTGATGAGGATGTGAAGAATTGTTCAATTCTTCCGAAAAAAAGTCCTTGACAAGCTCTTGCGAGTTTGGTAAGATATACAAGTCGTCGCAAGACGGCGATGACCTTTGAAAACTAAACAATGTAAGAATCGAATGAACGCCAGATAAGCAGAGAACCATGTTTGAAGGAACCGTAAGGTGACGCGCAAACATGAGTGACTCGCTTATACCGAGCTTGACTCGGTAGTGCGAGGTCGTTTCTTTGGATTACCAAAGAAACAGACGTCAATCAATTCAAAAAAGTGATGGAAACATCACACCAAAAACAATAATTTGAGCCAAACGGCTCTT
>ERZ808242.747-NODE-747-length-21831-cov-14.846391_pt1 | contig 21831 bp, 15 predicted proteins | sample MGYA00521244_ERZ808242 | MGnify/ENA primary metagenome ERZ808242 (study PRJEB31516, sample SAMN03275573) | gut metagenome | biome: mammalia-associated habitat; material: feces | host: Papio cynocephalus | place: Kenya | collected 2012-07-27 ... | reverse complement strand
CGGCGCAACGGGGTGGCTGTTCCGGCGCAACGGTATCACCGTTCCGGCGCAACGGCATCACCGTTCCGGCGGGACAGGATCCCCGTTCCCATCCTCTACACGATTAATAAACTCCGAGGGGTGACAAAGGCTCCCCTAACGTTCCGCCACTCGCTTTGCACGCAACCCCCAACCCGGGTAGGGACCGCAGTCCCCTGCGGTCCGCCTCGCCCCCACCCAACGGTAGATATAATGAGAAGCGTTTCTGAGGGCTCGGTTCTTTCGGGCCGCCAGAAGTCGTTCTTTGACAATTGAACGAATGGATGGAACAGAATACAACTTATCGACAGGGCGGCGCGCGCTCTGCGTTTTGGAGCGCGCCGCGCCGCCGCCCAGTCGGTAAGTCTTCACGCGAAAGCGTGAACGAATAACAAAAGCGTATTTTGGGAGTGCAACCCCTCCTTAAAGTATGCTATAATCTAACTGCACAGTCTCCGGGTGGAGACCGGCTCTACACAACAACCAAGCAACCCTAAGGAGGGGCTACATGGGATGTTATACCACAATCGAAATCGACGTGAGCGACAGAACTTCAAAAATCTGCCTTATGGCGAAATCGGGCGCCAAGCGCCATATACTCGAGGAGACGACCGTTCCGACGACACGCGTCGGCTTTACGGAGTACTCAAGGACAAGGATCCCGGCTCCATGCTCGTGATATTCGAGTCGGGCGCGCACAAAGGAGGTAAATCGCCTAGCGATTTTTACTATTGACAACGCTTCTCATAAAAGGGGCGGCAGTCCCCTGCCGCCCGCACGGGAATAGCCGTGTAGAGTTGCAGAATTGTAGAGAGAGAAGAGTAAACGGGACAGTCGCGGATGTCGCGTCCGTCCCGGTCGTCCTGTCCCTCGTGGAGATTGGAGGGATGGGGCCTTTGCGAAACTACCGCTCCCACGGGCGGGGCTCAGGTGGCGTGAGGCGCATTTCGCCCGAGGGGTCGTAGTACGTCTCGCTTTGCGGCACGATTTTCGCCAGCTCCGAAAGAAAAGCGAGCGAGACGGCGACCGTCGGCGCGGACTTCAGCGACAGGTCGACTTCCACGCCATTGCCGTAGACGAGCGTGAAAGCGAGGGGAAGCGAGCCGGGATGTCTGGCCGCAAGATCCAAAATGCCCTGTATCCGCTCCTTGAGGTCCGGCGCGGCATAGGGCAGCGCAATGCGCAGGGCCTTGGAGATCTTCGGCAGGGCGTCCTCGAGACGGTGGATTTCGCGCACGGTCAGATTCAGGTCGCCCACCGTGGGGTTCGCCTTGGTCTGGCGATCGTCCTTCTCGTAGTTGATGCGGTGCGCGACTTCTCCGCAGACCAACGCGAGCTGTCCGACCGGCGGGAGGGAAGAGGCGTATCTCTTCCAGGCCTTTGAAAAGCAGAAGGCGTCCATCTCGCCCGTGCCGTCGTCGAGCGTCAGAATGGCCCACTTCTCGCCCACGGTGCCGTCCGGGCGCGGTTTGGGGGTCATTTCCCGCAAGGCCTTGAGTTCGCAGACGAGGCGGACTTCGAGGCGGCGCAGGGCGCGTTCGTCCTTCATGTTCGGATGGTTCCGCTTCAAAAAGGCGTCCGCGGGCTGTGCGAGCAGAAGCGCGTCCGCCTCTTCGGCGTTGACGAGGGTGGCAAGACGCACCGTGCTCACCTGCGCGACGAGGCGGCGGCAGCTCTGGAGGGGGTGTCCCGAAACGTAGACGCCCAGCATCTCGCGTTCGTTGTTGAGGTCGTCGACCGGGGAAAAAGGCGGCAGGTCCACGAGCTCGCGATCGTCGCTCGTCTGGGCGTCTTCGGCCATCATGGCGAAGAAGTTCGTTTGGGCGCTTTGGGATTCCTTCTGCTTCTGCTGGGCCTTCTTGAGCGCAAAGGGGATGTTGTCGAAGAGCATGCGCCGGTTGGGGTTCAAGGCGGAGAAGGCGCCGACGCGCGTCAGGTTCTCCAGCACGCGCTTGTTGACGGCGTTGGAGCCGGCCAGGCGCGCGCAGAAATCGAGAAGGCCTTTGTAGGGTCCGCCCTTGCGGCGTTCGGCCACGATCGCCTCGGCGGCCAGTTCGCCCACGCCCTTGATGCCGCCCAGGCCGTAGAGGATGCCTTTCGCGTCGGCCGTCGGCGTAAAGCGCGCGCCGGAGGCGTTGACGTCGGGCAGCTTGAGCTCCAGCCCGATTTCCTGCGCCTCGGCCACGAAACCGGGAAGCTTGTCGAAGTTGCCGATTTCGGACGAAATCTGCGCGCACATGAACTCGGCGGGATAGTGCGCCTTCAAGTAGCCGGTCTGATAGGCGATCCAGGCGTAGCAGACGGCGTGAGACTTGTTGAAGGCGTACGAGGCGAAAGCTTTCCAGTCCGTCCAGATCTTGTCGATGAGCTTGCGGGCTTCCGCCTCGTCCTTCCACTTGTCGACGCGGAACTTGGGGTTGGCGAGGCAGCCTTTGACGAATTTCTCGTTCAGCTCGGCCATGATGTCCATGAGCTTCTTGCCCATGGCCTTGCGCAACTTGTCCGATTCGCCGCGGGTGAAGCCGGCCAAATGCCGCGAAAGAAGCATCACCTGCTCCTGGTAGACCGTAATGCCGTACGTATCCTTCAGGTACTTCTCCATGAGGGGATGGTCGTAGGTGACCGGCTCGGTCCCCTGCTTGCGGCGCACGAACTGCGGAATGTAGTCCATCGGTCCGGGTCTGTAGAGCGCGTTCATCGCGACGAGGTCCGTCAGGCGTTCGGGCTGGAGCGCCATCAGCCACTTCTTCATGCCGTCCGATTCGAACTGGAAGAGGCCGGTCGTTTCGCCGCGGCCGAAGAGTTCGTACGTCTCGCGGTCGTCTTCGGGAATCTTGTCCGGATCCAGGAATCCGTCCGCGCCGCGCAGGGCTTCGGGGACGCGGGGGTTGTTCGCGCCGAGCAGGTTGACGCACTCCTTTTCGACGGTAAGCGTCTTAAGGCCCAGAAAGTCCATCTTGAGGAGGCCGACGGGCTCCACGAAGTGTCCGTCATACTGCGTCGTCAGGAGCTTTTCGGCCGTCTCGGCGCCCTCCTCCTTCTTTCCGCCGCGGTCGGGCGTGGGCATCACGGGCAGGGTCTCGATGAGCGGATCGCGCGAGATGATGACGCCGCAGGCGTGCACGCCCGGCTGGCGGATGGACCCCTCCAGGCGCCCGGCGCGCTCCATCAGGCGGTGTACGACCGGGTCTTTGGAGGTGAACGCCGCCTCGAGCTCGGGGGAGGCCTTGCGCGCACTGGCGAAGTTGATCTTGGGTGTGTCGGGCACGAGCGCGGCGAGTTTGTTCGTGTCCGCGAGCGGATAGTCCATGACGCGCCCGACGTCCTTGATCGCCGACTTGGCCGCCATCTGTCCGAACGTCACGATGTGCGCCACGTGATCCGCGCCGTATTTGCGCGTCACGTAGTCCAGCACGCGCTCGCGCCCGGCGTCGTCGAAGTCCACGTCGATATCGGGCATGGAAATGCGGTCGGGGTTCAGGAAGCGCTCGAAAAGGAGATCGAACTTGATGGGGTCGACATTCGTGATCCCTAGCGCGTAGGCGACGGCCGAACCCGCCGCGGAACCGCGTCCCGGCCCGACCCAGACGCCGCATTCCTCGCGCGCCGCCCGGATGTAGTCGTGCACGATGAGGAAGTAGCCCGGGAAACCCATCGTGCGGATGGTGTCCAGCTCGAACTGCACGCGGTCGGCGATTTCGGGCGCGAGGGGCTCGCCCCACCGCCGCTTGGCGCCCGCCCACACGAGCGAAGCCAGATATTCCGCCTCGAACTGGATGCGGACGACCTTCTCGTAGCCGCCCAGCTTCTTGACGCGTCCCTCCGGATAGAGCGCCGCCAGCTTTTCCTCGTCGTACTTGGCGCGGATATCCGCCTCGGTCCCGAAAGTCGAGGGAATGTCGAACCGCGGCATGATCGGGTCTGAATCGAGCTCGTACTCCTCGATCCGGTCGGCGACTTCGAGCGTGTTGGCCAGCAGCTCGGGGTTTTCCGCAAAAAGCGCCTTCATGTCCGCCGCCGACTTGAACCACTCCTCGCCGGTGTAGACCATGCGTCCGGAATCGGAAAGCTTGCGTCCGGTCGAAAGCGCGAGGAGGACGTCGTGGGAGTCGTCGTCGTCCTTTTCGAGGAAGTGCACGTCGTTCGTGGCGATGACGCGGATATCCAGCTTCTTCCCGAGCGCGAGCATGCCCTTGACGACTTTTTTTTGGCGTTCGTAGAGGTCGGCAAAGCCGTCGCGTGCGCTCATCGGCACGTCCGGACCCGCCTTCTTGGAGGGGTGCAGCATGACCTCGAGCGAATAATCCGCGCCGAAGAGGTCCTTGTACCAGCGCGCGATGCGTTCGGCTTCGGCGAAATCGTCCGCCGCGAGCGCGTGCGAGACTTCGCCGGCGATGCACGCGGACGAGCAGTGCAGGCCCTCGTGGTATTTCTCGAGCAGCGCGTGGTCGATGCGCGGATGGTGGTAGAAGCCTTCGGTGTGCGCGAGCGAAATGAGTTTGACGAGATTGTGGTAGCCCGTCAGATTGCGGGCGTGCAGGCAGAGGTGGTAGCGACGCTCCGACTTGTCGCGCAGGCGGTGGTCCCCCGTCGAGGTCACGTACGTCTCGCACCCCAGGATGGGCTTGACGTGCACGTCAGCCAGATCGCCGTAGACCTTGCCCTTCTTCGAGCGGCACTCGTCGTAGAAGTTCTTCAGCGCGAAAAGGTTCCCGTGGTCCGTCACCGCGAGCGCCGGCATGCCCAGCGCCCGCGCCTTCCGCACGAGGGGGACGATCTGGCACTGGCCGTCCAGCAGGGAATAGGTCGTGTGCAGATGCAAATGGACAAAATCGCTCTTTTCGCCGGACATGGTCACTCTCTCATCAAAGGGGTTTCGCCGCGGAGGCTTTGCGTTCGGCCGTTCCGGGAATGTGGAGTCGCAGGCGATACTTCGCGACGGTGCGCCGCGCGACAGGATAGCCTTCCGCCTTCAAAAGCGCCGCGAGTCGTTCGTCCGAAAGCGGACTGGTCCTGTCCTCGTCCGCGATCAGCGCGGCCAGTCGCTCCATGACGGCGTCCTTCACGATGGTTTCGCCGTCGCTGCGCACGAGCCCCTGGGTGAAGAAGCGGCGCAATTCCACGGTGCCGCGGGGGGTCGAGACGTACTTGTCGCGGACCGTGCGCGAGACGGTCGTGTGGTGCACGCCGACCTTCGCGGCGATCTCCTGCATGTTGAGCGGGCGCAGGCCCTTGAAGCCTTCCGTGAAAAACCCGGGTTGCGCATCGAATATCGCCTGCGCGATGGCGGTTATCGTCTGCTGCCGTCGCGCCACGGCGTCGATGATCGCCTGCGCCGCGGCAATGCGCGCACGGATATAGTCCTTCGTCTCCTTGTCCGTCTTCGGATCGGCGAGAAGCGCCTGGTATTTGGAGGAGATGTGGATCTCGGGCAAGGAACGCTCGTCTACGCGCGCCACCCATTTCCCGCCCACGTTCACGGCGTGGATTTCCGGGTTGATGTAGGCGATGTCGCGTCCGGCGCGCGTATAGGCGCGTCCGGGGCGCGGGTCGAGCGTGCGCAGGGCGGCGAGCGCGGACGCATATTGCGCGGGGGAGAGATTCAGCTCTTTCCGGACGAGGTCCGCCCGCCCCGCGGCGATGTCCCCCAAATGATGCTCGATCAGCGCCTTGACGACCGCGCAATTGGGCGTGCCCTCGAGCTTGTCGAGCTGCGCGAGCAGGCACTCCTTGAGCGACAGGGCGCCGCACCCCGCCGGGTCCAGCTCCGTAATCTCATGCAGGACGTGCCGGATCTTCCCCTCGCTCTCGCCCGTCACCATCTCGATATCCGGCAGGGAGCCCGAGAAAAGTCCGTTGTCGTCCAGTTCGCCTATCAGGACTTCGGCGAGCGGAATATCCTCCGGCGCGATGTCCGAAAGGCGCAGCTGGTTCTTGAGATGCTCCTCGAGCGTCTCTTCCTTCGTCTGGGAGTCGAAGAACTTCTGCCTCCGCTCGAGCGCGTCCGCGTCGGCCGTGTAGGTTGTGTCCGGGATGTCGTCGTCTTCCGTATAGTCGCTCGCGAACGACATCTCGCGCTGTTCGGATTCCGCCTCCTTGTGGGAGATGGTTTCGTGTTCGAGCGGTGAGCCGATGTCCTCGATCACCGGATTCGAACTCATCTCGCGGTAGAGTTCCGTCCGCAATTCCGGCAGGCTCAGCGAAAGCAGGTGCAGGCTCTGCCGCAATTGGGGAGCGAGGACCTGCGTCTGGGCCTGCTTGGCCCGCAGTTCGTTCGTCAACGCCATCGCGCCTACTGCTCCTCCGTCACGCGGATGATTTCCTTCACGCTCGTGATCCCCGCGAAAACCTTCGCCCAGCCGTCCTCGCGCAACGTCGTCATGCCCTTCGAAAGCGCCAGATCGCGTATCTCGGAGGCGTTCTTGCGCTGGACGATGGCCTGCTCGATATCCTCGTCCACCTCCAGGACTTCGAAGAGCGCCCGCCGCCCCTTGTAGCCCGTGTGCGAACATTTGTCGCACCCGCACGGCTCGAAAACCGTCTCCTTCGCCGGCGGATACGGGAGCGTGTAGTACTTGCGGTCGAGCGGGACTTCCCGGCGGCAAAACGGGCAGAGCCGGCGGCAGAGACGCTGGCCCATGACCCCCGCCACGGCCGAGGCGATCAGAAACGGTTCCACGCCCATGTCCGTCAGACGCGGAAAAGCGCCCGCGGCGTCGTTCGTGTGGAGGGTCGAGAACACCATGTGGCCCGTCAGCGACGCGTTGATGGCGATTTCGGCCGTCTCGCGGTCGCGTATTTCGCCCACCATGATGATGTCCGGATCCTGTCGCAGAAACGCACGCAGCGCGCGCGCGAACGTCATGCCGATCGACGCCTGCATCTGGACCTGGTTGACGCCCGCCATGTGGTATTCTATCGGGTCTTCCGCCGTCATGATGCGCACGTCCATCGTGTTGACTTCGTGCAAGAACGAATAGAGCGAGGTGGACTTGCCCGAGCCCGTGGGGCCCGTCACGAGAAAGATGCCGTTGGGACGGTGGATGATCTTCTCCACGATCGCGTAGTCGCGCGGATTGAATCCCAAGTCCGCCATTTTCACGAAGTTCCCGCTCTTGGCCAGCAGACGCAGCGAAACCGACTCGCCGTACGCCGCCGGCATCGTGGAGACGCGGATGTCGATGTCCTGTCCGCCGATCCGTATGCCGATGCGACCATCCATCGGCAGGCGCTTTTCGGCGATGTCCAGGTTCGCCATGACCTTGATGCGCGAGATGATGGCGGACTTCAGCCGGTTCAGCTGGGGCGGCACGTCCACCTTGTGCAAAAGCCCGTCGATACGGTAGCGGATGCGCAATTCCGTTTCCTGCGGTTCAATGTGGATATCCGTCGCACCCTGCCGGTCGGCTTCCGCGATGATCTGGTTGACGAACTTGACGATGGAAGCTTCCTCCCCCATCTCGTTCACGTCTATCGTCGTGAGCGTGCCGGCCTCGTCGTCCACCGTATAGCGCCCGTCGCCAATCATCTTCTCAATGGCGTCCGCGCCGACGCCGTAGTATTTCTTGATGGCCTTGTCGACCGCCTCCTTCGTCGTCAGGACGAAGCGTACCGGCAGACGCGCAATCAGGCGCAAGCCGTCCAGCGCCGCCAGGTTGAAGGGATCGCTCGTCGCGACCGTCAGCGTGCGGCCATCCGTCTGCCAGGGCAGAATCCCGTATTGGTAGACGGCACTCGCCGGCAGGCGTCCCAGGGCTTCCGGGCTGGGCGGACGCGTCGCGAGGTCGATCGCCTCGACCCCCAGTTGCTTCGCCAGCGCCGCCAGGAACGCCGGCTCCCGCACGCCGCCGAATTTCACGGCGGCTTCCGCGAGACCCATCCCCGGATTTTGCGCGCGCTGCGCGCAGATGGTCGCAAGCTGTTCCTCCGAATAAAGGCCCGTGCTACGTAAAAGCCCGAGCGCGAATGTAGCCGGCATGTCCATGTGCATATCCCCTTTATAGATGTTCGTCGACCGCGCGCAGGCGCGACCATTCCCGCGGCAATTCCGCGTCGAAGCCCGCCTGCGCGAGGCGGATCGTGTAGAATCCCTCGTACGCCTGCGCGCCATTGAGCCCGCGCACGGAAAACGCGACCTCGGGCGTCCCCTTCTTCACGCGGCCCAGAAAGACGACCGTATTGCCGCGATAGAGATTCTTCAAAACGCGCGGATAGATCTCCGCATCCGTCCCCTGGACTGGAATGACGCGCATGTCGCTCAAAACCGGATCCCGGAAGCGCGCGCTCAGCGTCTCGATCCCCTCGCCCGCCTTCCAGCGGAACCCGTCGTACACGAAGCCCTCGCCCCGGTTGCCCTGCGTGAGAATGTCGATCAACTCCCGGTTGGCGCCGCTTTTGACGCCGTACATGTAGACGGAAACAAGTCCGTCGTTCAACGCCGTGAAACGCGAAAGGATCTGCGCCGTTTCGCGCACCCCCGCCGTCGCTTCGCCGTCTGTGACCACAAGCGCGATCAACGGACGCCGCGGGTCGCGCGGCAGGGTCAGCACGCTCGCGATTGTCGCGAAAACGTCCGTCCGCCCGTGCGCGGCCAGATTCGAAAGCCACTTGTCCGCCTGCGCGAAACTCGCCGCGGTGCACGCCTGCCAGCGCGAGAAGGCATAGGAATATTTGTCGCGGAACGCCACCAGGTTGAACCGGTCCCCCGTGTTGGTGGCGGAGCGCAAAATCCGCCGCGCAGCCTTTCGGCAACTCCCGAGACGGTCCCCGCCGATGGAACCCGAGGCATCGAGCAAGATGACGAGGTCCTTGGGGATGAGTGCGAGGGAGGCGCGCGGCTCGAGTTTGACGCCGAAATACGTCCATTCGCCCGCTGTGGCCGAAGTGAACGTGGCGTTCACGGCCGACGCGAGTTCACGTGTCTGGCGCACATTGAGGAGATTCCGGACCGCCTGCCGCTCTTCTTGCACGACCGCCGCGTCGACCTGGGGCAGAACCTCCGTGCGCGCAACCTCCGCCACGGCCTGCGAAGACGCCTCCGCCCCTTCCGCCGCGGGCGTTTCCACCGGGGGCGCGGCAAGCGGCGCGGAAACCGCGGGCAATTCCAGCCGCGGCGCGGCGCTTTCGTTCGTCAACAGCGGCGCCTGCCGCGTGACGGACGGCAAAGCCGCAAGTTTGGGCGTTTCCGTGGGCAAGTGCGCCGGATAGGTCTCGGTGTTTTCCGCAGCCGTCAACTTCGGCGCCGAAAGCGCAACGTTTTCAGCCTCCGGTTCCGCGCCGATTTCCGGCAACGCCGCCGCCGGCGCGGAGGCTTCCTGCTCTTTCCCCAGGTCGGGCGCAAGGGCTGGCGACGCCGCGCCGCCTTGCGTGGCAGGCATGTCGGGTGCGTCTTTGTCCGCCTCGATATCGCCCATTTCCGCGATGTCGACGACTTCGGGGCGCGCGGGCATCTCACGGACGTGCAGCGTACGTCGCGGATGCGCCATTTGGTTCTTCGCCGCGACGTGCGCCATGACCTGCGGACGCATGGCGAACATGAACCCGACATGCGCAAAAAGCGAAATGACGAGAGCCAGAAGGAAGATGTCTTGCCGTCTTTCGCGCGTCATTCGGACTCCTTCGGCAGCTTGTCCACTATCTCTTGCGCCTCTTTCGCCGCCGCCTTGTCGTCGAACAGGGTCTGCACGACCGTCGCATAGCCGCGCGCCTCGCGAACCGCGCCAGCCGCCGCGCTCGCGCGCGCCAATTCCAGATAGGCCGCCAGACGTCGCGCCGCGTTCTGTCCATTGAGCGCGACCGCCTCGCCCAGCGTCCGCCGGGCCGCCGCATAATCTCCTGCGCGCACCTCCAGTTTCCCGAGGGCCAGCGCCGCCTCGGCGGCGGACTCCGTGCGCGCTTTTTCCGCGAGCGCGGCACGGTAGGTCGTCAGTGCGGACGCCAGATCGCCCTTTTTCTCTTCCGCCGCGCCCTTCAGGGCAAGCGCCATCTGCCGCCAAGCAGGCGTATCCGCGCGCGCCAGGATCGCCGCCGCGCACAGGAGCGCCGCTTCCGTATCGCCGCGCGCGAGGAGAAGTTCGCCGAGCGCCCGCGTTTTCACCGCGCTCATCCGCGCCGTGGCGCCCTCTCGCACGAGTTGCGCATAGGCCGACGCCGCCGCATCCGTGCGTCCAGCCTCATAGTCGAAATCGGCGCACATCAACCGCGCCTCGCGCGCCTCGTCAAGCGAGAGCCCCTTCTCCAGCGCCTTTTTGAGGAATCCGGTCCCTTCCGCCGCATGCTCCAGGCGAAACGCCGCGATGCCCCGCCAATAGTAGGCCGAAGCCGTGTCCGCGCCCAGTTTGTCCGTCGCGAGCGCCTCGCCCAACCGTTTTTCCGCCGCGGACCATGCCTCCTCGCGGATATCGAGCAAGGCCAGGCGGTAGAGAGCCTGCGCCGCGTCCGCCGTCCCGGGGAAGCTCTTCACGGCTTGCGCATACACGCCGCGCGCTTCCGGCGAGCGTCCCGCCCATTCGTACGCCCAGCCGAGGCGCAGCGCATCCGTCGCCCCACGCGAAAGTCTGGCGGCGGACTGCGCCGCGGCGATGAGTGCGTTCGTCTGGAACGCTGCGCGCGCCGCGTCGAAATCCATCCGGGCCTGCGCGAGTTCGGCCGCCTCCCGGGACCGTCCCGCGGGATACTTCACCAGATACGCCGCGTACAATTCCCGCGCCTGCGCCTTGTCCCCCAGCGCCGCCGCCGAAGCCGCCCGCAGATACGCCGCGTCGTCCGCCTCCAATCCTTCGCACAGCCGGACCGCCTCGGCGTACCGTCCCCGCAGATATTCGCTCCAGGCGGCATACAGCCGGACCTGCCCCGCCTCGGGGACCGCCGGATACAGCTTCAGAAACCGGCGGAAGAGCCGCGCGGCGTCGTCGTACTGCCTGTCGCCGTAGCAAAGCGCACCCGCGGCGTACAAAGCCTGTTGCGCGAGCCCGTCCTTCGTCGCATAGTGGAGCCCCAGATAGGCGCGCACCGCCTCGCGCCGCACCGACGGCGAGGTACTCGTCGCCAAAATCGCCGCGCGCCGGAACACCGCGTAGTCCGCGTAGGGCCCCTTGGGCTCCAGACGCCGGCACCGCTCCAGCAGCTCCGCATCCTTCAACTCCGCGCCCAAATGGTAGAGCGCCGCGGCGCGAATGGCGACCGGCACGGTATCCGCATCCAGGAGACGCAGTTCGCGCACCTTTTCCCCCGCGTCCGGGATCAGGAGCGCCCGCATGAGACGCGCCCGCGGCGCATAGTCAGAAAGGGGCGAGCGGGCGAGCAGGCGGTCGTAGGCCGCGCGTGCCGCGGCCGCATCGCCCTGTGCGCGGGCGCACTCCCCAAGCCGGTAGTCCAAATCGTCCGCCGAAACGCCCGACGCCCCGACGAGCGCGGCATATTCGCGCTGCGCCTCGGCATATTTGCCGCGGTCGTAGAGCCGATCCGCAAGCGCCATCCGGTCGGCCGGCAACAGCGCGAGCGCGGCGAGGAGGAGCGCGCCGGTCATTCGTCCGCACCCCCTCCGGCGCCCTCCGGCGCGGTCGCGAACGAGAAGTTCCACACATTCGCCGCGCGGCACGCGTCCAGCACCTTTATGAGCGCGTCATACGGCGTCTGGCGGTCAGCTCGGATGATGACCGCCTGGTCCGGATAGAACGCGCTTATGCGCGCCAGGCGCGCCGTCAAATCCTCGATCGTCAGCGCAACGCCGTTCACGCGGACCGTCCCGTCTTTCGTGATGTTGGCGATGATCTCCCCAGGCAGGCGATGCGGTTCGTCCGCCGTCGCCGCCCGCGGCAAGCGCACGGAAATCTCGCTTTCCCACTGCGAATAGACGCTGGCCGTCACGAAGAAGCACAAAAGGAGGAAGATGACGTCCAACATGGACGTCAATGCGAGGACAGGGACCTTCGGACGCGTCTCAACCTTGAATTTCATCCGCCTTGACCTCAAGAATCGCAATGAGTTTCGCCGCACGGCGACGGAAAATGGCATAACCGACCAAGGACGGAATCGCAATCGCCAGACCGAAGATGGTCGTCACGATCGCCTGCGACACGCCTTGCGCGAGCACGACCGGCTTCGCACCCGCCGTCACGTCCGCGGCGATCCCGCCAAACGCCTGGAACATCCCCAGCACCGTCCCCAAAAGACCCACGAGCGGTGCAATCGCCGCGATGTCCGCCAGCCACTCCACCGCAGCGAAAACGCCCCCGGCGATGCGCCCGCCTTCCGCCGCCGGATCCTTCGCCGCCTTTAGCCGCGCCAGCGCGTCCGGCAGGAACACGCCCGGACGCTGGCTATACCAGAGGTAGATCATGACCGCAAACGCCATTACGGAGAAGAAAGCGAGCACCCACATCAGGAATCCGCCATATTGCCAAGCTTGTTCAAATGTGATATTCATAGGCTCTATTATACCAAAAACAGCCCGCCAACTGAACCGTTATTTTCGTTTTGTCGTGTCCACAAAAACATACCCTGTCGTGAAACACCCGGGACAGGGCGTTCCGACGGGTGGAGAGCGAAAGCGGATACGCGAACGGACTCCGGGCCGGTCCAAAAGTCCGTTGCGTTTGAGGCCGCAGACAACCGCCCGCTTCCCGTCCGTCCACGGCACGAACCTGTTCTTCGCCGTGACCCATTCCGCCGACAAGTCTCCAATCCGGCGCGCACCTTCCTCAACAAGGGTAAAGGCTGTCCCGTCCGTCCCGTATGTCCCCTAGGCGGTCCGTTTACCCCCCCCTCTGATTCTGCAACCCTACAGCTCCCTGTCACCCGCCGCAAGAAACGGACCGCACCCGCGGCAAGATGGATATTTTCCCCGCGAAACCCCCTGTCCATACCCCCCGCAGGGGACGGTATCTAACATGCGCATGTGACGGGGTCTAACATGCGCATGTCAGGGGGTCTAACATGCGCATGTTTTTGGACCTCATGCGGGGACCCCTTTTCGCCCTCCCTCCCATCCGGAGGCGATAAGTGAGGTTTTTTTAGCCTATTCCAGCAAAAACAGCAAGATAACGCAAAAGTTAGCCGCGGTGAATTTCAAACCGCATGAGGGTGGGGTGTTCAGCGCCCGAAAACAGATACTTTGGGTATGCCGAAAAGTGGCTATTTCAACCGTTTTGAGACTGTGAAAATCTAGAGCGCGGGGTCGTCTCGTCCGTCCCGGTCGTCCAGCCCCCCTCTTGCCGTTCTACACCTCTCTTTTGCTTTCCCTACGGGAAGAAAACCAAAACCCCACGGGGTTTTAGGGAAAACGCCACGGGATTTTGTCTCCATCCCCGTGGAGTTTTACTTGTGGGCTGAAAGAAAAGCGATATCGCGGCGAATCTGCTCTTTGAGCGCGTCCAACGATGCGAATGTGCGTTCCGGGCGGATAAAGTCCAGGATTTCGATGCGGTCGTCTCCGAAAGAGCTGGGCATCGTTTCCGTAAAATGGATCTCCAGAACCGGTTCAGGCCACTTTTCAGTCCCCATGGTGGGCGCGACGCCCCAATTGGCGATTCCCCGCGCCCCCGCGTAACGCACGACATAGACCCCGTTCGGCGGCTTCACATAATAGGACGGAATATGGAAATTCAGCGTCGGGAACCCGATTTTGCGTCCGAGCCCCTTCCCCGTGAACAATTCGCCGCGCACAAACCAGGTCGACCCGAGCATGGCATTCGCGTCCGCAATCGCGCCGTGGGAAAGCGCCGCGCGGATACGGGTGGAAGAAACAGCGTCTCCTTTATATTCAGCATAGGGGACAATCTCCGCGGCGATGCCGAAACCGGCGAGCGTCTCCGGCCTGCCCGCGCCTTTCGCGCCAAAATTCCAGTTCGCTCCGCACCGGACGCCTGTCACGCCTCGCGGCAAAAGATAGTCGCGCACGAAGTCCGCCGGCGCGAGCGCGGCGAAGTCGGCCGTGAAATCCAGCACGACGACGTCCGAAACGCCCGACGCACGAAGGGCCGCGAGCCGGTCTTCATGGGACATGAGAAGGCGGGGGGCGCGTTCCGGCGCCAACGTTTCGAGCGGATGCGTGGCGAAAGTCAGCGCGACGTCCGCCCCGGCCAACAGCGCCCGGTGCCCGAGATGCACGCCGTCGAAATAGCCAATGGCGCACGTCATCGCGACAAAGCCTCCGACAGCGGCTTGACGTAGCCGGCGAAATCGCCCATCGGCGTCTCCAAAAGACGCTCGAAAGGAACCGCGTCCGCGACCGAGAAGCGTCCAACCGCCGTCCGGCGCAGTTTTGTCAGCGTCGCGCCGCACCCGAGAGCCGCCCCGAAGTCGTCCACCAGCGTCCGCACGATCAGTCCTTTCGTCCCGGCGACCGTAAACGCGACGTGCCCGTCTTCCCGCGGCGTTTCCAGCTCGAAGCGGTAGACATGCGCCAAGAACGGCTTGTGCGGACCCGTCGAAACGACCTCGTAGCCCGAACTCCCCTCGCGGCGGACACTGCAAAACGCGTTTTCCGTCTGGAAAATATCGCCGCGGAAGTCGGGCAGGACCGTTTCGAACGCGGGAGACGGCGGGATGGGCTTCTCTTCCACGAGCGTGCCTTGCGCATCCCCCGTATTCGTGCGGCGTCCGAGCTGAAGTTCGCCGCTCCAGGCGCGGTCCGCCCCCATGACGTCCCCCACGAACTTGTTGGCGTCGTTGATGAGAAGGATAAGCAGCCCGGAAGCGGCGGCATCCAACGCCCCGCCGTGCCCGACTTTCACCAGATTGAACTTGCGCTTGACCGTCTTGACGACGGTCGGGAAGGCGATGCCCGCGGGCTTGTCCACAAGCAAGAACCCGTCGAGATTCTCGAGCATGCGCAGTTGGACCAGGTTGGCCATCAGTCTTTGACAGGCGGGAGTTTGTCCAGGATAGCCAGGACTTCATCGCCCTTCTCGAGGGAAAGGTCGAGTTTGAAGCAAAGACGCGGCGTGAACTTCATGCGCACTTCCCGGTTGATGATCGCCTGGAACTTGCGCGCGTTGTGCTGCAAATGGTGAATCGCCGTCTCCTTGAGTTTGTCGTCCCCGAAGACGGAAACGTCCACTGTCGCGTCGCGCAGGTCTTTCCCGCACTTCACGCCCGTCACGGTAATCAAACCCGGCGCCACCGTGTCGCCCTGCATAACCGTATGCATGGACTCGGCGATGACGCGCTTCAACAGAGAATCCAGACGTTGCAACCGATCGACGCCCATGGCGACCCTCCTCAGTTAGAGACTGCGCGGCAGTTCCTCGAGCGCGTAGCACTCGATGATGTCGCCCGTCTGGAAGCCCTCGAAGTTCGCGAAGCACACGCCGCACTCCTGCTGGCCCGTGACTTCCTTGACTTCGTCCTTGAAGTGGCGCAAGGTCTGCACCTTGCCGTCCCAGACCTTCTCGCCCTTGCGCAGGATGCGGTACTTCTCCTTCGCCACGAGCCGCCCGTCCAGCATCTGCGAGCCGGCGATCTTGCCGAGCTTGCCGATGTCGTAGATCGCCTTGATTTCGGCGTGGCCGAGGACGACTTCCTTGAATTCGGCCGGGATGAGGTCCAGCATGCACTGCTTGACGTAGTCCAAAAGCTCGTAGATGATGCGGAAGGACGCAATCCGCACGCCATCGTGGCGCGCCTGGCTCTGCACGCCCGAATCGTTGCTGATGTCGAAGCCGACGATGATCGCCTTGCCGGCCGCGGCCTTCTTGACGTCCGTCAGCGAGACGTTGCCCGTGCCCGTGCCGATGACGTTCAGACCGACCTTTTCGCTCTTGATCTGCCCGAGCGCCTCGACGATCGCCTCCAGCGAGCCCTGGGTGTCGCTCTTCACGATCACGTTCAGTTCGCGCCGCCCCTCGGCCGCCATGCGGCTCATGAGCGCGTCCAGCGTCGTGGCCTTGGAGGACGAAAGCTCCTCCTCCTTGCGTTCGCGCGCGGTCTCTTCCGCCAGGGTGCGCGCCCGCTTTTCGTCCAGCATGACGCGGAACTCCGCACCGGCTTCCGGCACGCCCGAAAGGCCCGTGCACTTGACCGGTGTCGACGGCGGCGCTTCCTTGATGCGGCGTCCGCGGTCGTCGATGAGCGCCCGGACCTTGCCGAAGTGCTCGCCGATGAGAATCGCGTCGCCCACCTTCAGGGTGCCGCCTTCCACCAGCAAGGTGGCGCAGGGCCCAAGCCCCTGCTGCAGCTCAGACTCGATGACGTAGCCGTTCGCGCGGCGATTCGGGTTCGCCTGGAGTTCGAGGACTTCCGCCTGCACAAGGATGTTCTCCAGAAGCGAATCCACGCCCTCGCCCGTCACGCCCGAAACCGGGCAGCAGATGATGTCGCCGCCCCAGTCTTCCGGCGTCAGACCGCGTTTCTGGAGCTGCTGTTTGACGCGATCCACGTTCGCCGTGGGCTTGTCGCACTTCGTGATCGCCACGAGAATCTGCACGCCCGCCTGGCGCGCGACCTTGATGCACTCCTCCGTCTGCGGCATGATGCCGTCGTCCGCGGCGATGATGAGAACGGCGATATCCGTAATCCGCGCGCCGCGCGCCCGCATCGCGCTGAACGCGGCGTGTCCGGGCGTATCGAGGAACGTGATCTTCTTGCCCGCGACGTCCACCTGGTAGGCGCTGATCTGCTGCGTGATGCCGCCCGCTTCGCCCTGCGCGACGTGCTCCTTGCGGATGTAGTCCATGAGCGTCGTCTTGCCGTGGTCCACGTGCCCGAGGAACGTCACGACCGGCGGACGCGGCTTGAGCGACTCCGGCGGATCTTCCGGAATCAAATCGTCCGCGTCGATCGCCTTCAACACCGGACGCGCCGCGGCGTCCTTGTTGCGCGTATGCTCGATTACGACCTTGTAGCCGTACTTCGCGGCGATCTGCGTGGCGATGTCCGGCTCCACGCGCTGGTTGATGGACGCCAGAATCTTGAGCGCCATCAGATCGGCGATCAGACGGTTGGGCTTCACGTTCAGCTGCGCCGCCAAATCCTTCACGATGACCGCGCCGCGGATGGAAATCTCCTTCGCCTCGGCATTCACCGAAATGCGGCTCGTCGGCGAAGGCGCCGCGCTCGCGGGAGCCGCATGGTTCGCGGCCAGCTTGTCGAACGCCTTCTGCCCTTCGCGGCCTTTCTTGCCCTTCTTCGTTCCGCGCTCGTCGTCTTCATAGTCCACCGGCTTGGGCGGACGCACCTTCGGCTGGGACGCCACGGTAATCTTGACCGCGCCCGGACCCGTCCGCGGGAAGGGTTGCGCCGTCGCGCCCGCCGGCGCCCCCACGCGAATCTGGGGCTTTTTGTTGGGGTTGATGCTGATAGGCGCCAATTTGATCTGCGGCTTCTTGGGGTTGATTGAAATCGGCTTCAAGATCGGCTTGGGCGCGGCCGCGGCGGGTGCCGCCGGTTTCGCCACTGGGGGCGCGACAGGCGCGGCTTTCGGCTGGACGGCCTCCGGCTTCGGCGCCGCGACCGCGGTCTTTTCCTCGACAGGCTTCTCTTCCACGGTTTTCTCTTGGACAGGCGTCGCCTGTGCCGGAACCGGTTCCGGTTTGGATTCCGCCGGCTTCGGCTGCGGAGCGGGCGGGGCGACCTTCTTTTCTTCCGGGAGTTTCATGCGATCCGTCGGCCGGGCCGCGTAGGCCGCCTCCGCCGCGTGCAGGTGTTCCGCCAACGCGGCGTTTTCCTCCGCCTGGCCCTGCGTGCGCAGCGCGGCCGCCCGCGCCGCCTTTTCGGTCCGCCGCGCCAGAGCCGCGCTCGGACCCTGCTCAGAAACGGCCTTGCGCACGGCCGCGAGATTGCCCGCGTCTATCGTGCTGATTGCGCTTGAAACATCGATGCCGCACGAAGCCGCCGCCCGCAGGACGTCCGCACTCGTGACGTTCGATTCTTTCGCCAATTCGTATACTCTCATGTATGTCTCTTCCGTTTCTGATGCTCGACCAAAAATCTGTCCGGTTCCGCGCGATTATTCGGCCGCGCCTTCTTTCAACATGTCGACGACGATCTTCGCCGCCGCGTAGATGCCCTTGGCGGTGACTTCGTCGATTCCCGTCGCGGCGATGAAGCTCGCCTCGTCGTCTCCCGCGATGCCTTCGACCGTCAAGTAGCCGGCATCGGCCATCTGCGTCGCGAGCGCTGTGGAAACGCTCAGCGTCTCGGCCAGTTCCTGGATCGCGTGCGCCTTCTGGTCCTCGAACGAGGCTGTCGCGAGGGACTTCTTGACGTCCACATGCCACCCCGTCAGGCGCGTCGTCAGACGCACATTCTGCCCGCGCTTGCCGATCGCCAGCGAATACTGGTCCGGTGCCACGACGACATGCACCGTATTGGGCTGCTCTGGATCCACTTCCACGGACTCCAACCGCGCCGGCGCGAGTGCCGCGGTCACATATTGGCGGATATCCGAATTCCAGCGCACAATATCGATCTTCTCGCCGTTAAGCGCGTTCACGATGGTCCGCACCCGGTTTCCGCGCTGTCCCACGCAGGCCCCGACCGGATCCACTTTCTCGTTGGAGGAGCGCACGGCTATCTTCGCGCGGAACCCCGGGTCGCGGCTGCATCCCATGATCTCCACGACGCCATCGGCGATTTCCGCGACTTCCAGACGAAAGAGCGCTTCCAGAAACTTCGGGCTGGCGCGCGAAATCGTCACGCTCGGACCCCGCGCGGCGGAATCCACACGCGTGATGATCGCGCGGACCGTATCCCCGACTTGGTAATGTTCGGTCGGGATGCGCTCCTTATTCGGGAAAACCATCTCCGTCTTGCCCACCGTGACGAACATCTCGCGGTTCGCAATCGCCGAAATCGTGCCCGTGACGATATCCCCGACGCGATCCTTGTATTCCGAGAAGGTGTTCGTGCGTTCCGCGTCGCGGATGCGCTGCATGATCATCTGCCGCGACATCTGCGCGGCGATGCGCCCCAGACGCGAGGCTGGAATCTCAATCTCGAGCGTCGCCCCTTCCGCGACCGGCGTACCGTTGTTCAGGCGCTTCGCGCGCGCCAACGAGATGAATCCCGGCCCCGTCTCCTCGTTCGAGCAAATGACGGTGTCGAATACGTGCAACGAGAGATCTTTGCGGTCGATGGCTACGCGCAGATCGTTCGTTACGGCATGATTGCGCCGGGCCGCCTGTGAAAGCGCCCACTCAATCGCCTGCAGGACGATCTCGCGGCTCACGCCGCGTTCAGCTTCTATTTGCTGGACGACTGCCAGCAACGGACTATTCATCGCCATTCTCTGTTGCTCCTTACTACTGTCAAAACAAAACGCAACCTCTCGGACCGACCGTCCCGATCGCCGAAAAGTCCCTATATTTTACCAAATTTTACCCTTCGCGGTCAACTGAACTTATCGGATTTCGGAAAGAATTACGCTTTTTGACTGCTAAACGAACGAAGGGCGCGCACCCTGCGGCGCGCACCCCTCACCCATTTTGAAAGATTCTGTCAGAAGTTCAGCGTCACGCCGACGCCGCCCCAGGCGAAGTCCTTGTACTGGCCGTAATCGGCGCCCGAGGCGACATCCGCCGCGTCGCGCAGATCGCCGTCGATGATCGAGCAGTAGGCGACCTTGGCGAAAAGCCCGAAGTTCTTCGTGATCTGGTAGGTCGCGTCCAAACCGATCTTCATCGTCGCGAGGCAGGAGTTGATCTTGTTCCAGTTCGCATCCGTGCCATAGTGGGGGAAGCACCAGCCGTAGTTGCGGTTGCGCCACACGAAGGTGATGGACGGGGTGAGCGCGAGCGCATCGTTGACCGCGACCGTCTTCTTCAAACCGAACTGCAGGAGGTTGCCGTCCGACTCGTGGTATTCGTGCACCACGTCGATGAACGGAATGACGAACGGGTTCACGAGCGCGAAGCTGTGATTCCAGTCCATCGTGGTATCCGTCTTCGGGATGCGGTGCTGGTGACGGTGGGGGTAGTAGTACCACACGACCGAGGTGCGGTAGTCGAGACCCCAGGTCTTGTCGTCGTCAAACCAGAACGTCCGGCCCCAGTGCACGTTGAAATCCCACTCGTTGAACGCCTTGCCGTAGGAAGCGCGGCGCTTGTCCGTAAGGTCAGTGTTGGACCAGATGCCGATGCCGAGGTAGCCGAAGTCGATGTCGTTGACGAGCATGTTGACGTTGCCCTCGAGGTAGCCCTGGAGCGTGGGCTCGGAGTTCACGAGCGACCCGTAGAGCTGGTAGCCGGAATAGATGCCGTAGTTGCCGAAGCCCCAAAGGGTCAGCTTGGACGACGCCTCCGTCTGTGCGCCTTGCGCGGCGGTTTCAGCATTCTCGGCTTTTTCGGCGGCGGACGCGACGCAAGCACCCGCGAGACACAACGCAACCATCAGTTTCTTCATGGTTAAGTCCTTGTTCTTGTATATTGATTTATAGATTTTTACTTTTGATTAGATTGCCGCACAAAGATTTCACACTTTCCTCACACGACGCTAACAATTATACCATTTCCCTCTCCCCCCGACAACCCCCCCACACGGACTATCAATCGGCGGCCTCGGCGACGCGCGATGCCCTGCCGGCGAGATTGATTTCCGCTAAAATACGGCCCTTCGACCGCCCAAAGTCTTCCGCGGCACTTCGGGGACGGATCGAAACATCCGCCGCGGAACTCACTCCGGACCGTCCGCCCCTTTCCCCGTCGCCAGCTTGATTTCGATCGGCACGAACAGGTCGGGATTGGAGGCCCGTTCCAGTATCTTGTCCGCATATTCCGCCGAATAGTACCGGTTGGTGTCCGTACGGTCGCGCCGTCCATTATACCGCCGCAGGGCCTCCTTCCAGCCGTCAAAGTACCCTTTCGGACGTTCCGCCGCGGGGCGTGCGGCGGACGAAAACCCCTTGCGCGACAAATACATGAGCGCCGCGCGCACATTCCCCTCGAGCGTGCCGCTGTTGCGCTTGGCGGACCGTGCAAGTCCCACGAGTTCCTTTTCCGCCCCCCAATCGCCGGGGACATTGACCTGCAAAGGATCCATTGCCCACGCGGACAGCGAACGCGCGTCGTTTCCGCCCGTTTCCTCCACCATATGCGCCTTCACAAGCGCCGCGGTGAGATTGGGGATGCGCGCGGCCTGGGCCGGCGTGCCGCCGCACCAGCGGGCCTTGTCGGCATTGAACTCCGCCACCAGACGCGCAATCAGCCGGTCGTGTTGCTGATACCGGTCGTCCTCGAAGCCGCAAAACACCGGCAACCCCGCGCCGCCGGCATGTTCCCGCGGCACCTTCCGCTTCCTGGTCTGCCGCGGAAACCAGCGGGCGATCCACCGCTCGATGGCCTTGATGGTCTTCATGTCCTCTTTCGTCACAAAGCGGCGGTCGATGTACAGCTCCCCGCGGTCGTTGAAGACAAGATCCCCCAGCCCCGCCGTGTCGATCACGTAGCGCGTCCCTTCCGAAGGCGGGATTTCGGCGATCCCCTTGCGGCGCAACTCGGCGGCATGCCGCGCTTCGCGCTGCAAAACGTCATGGTAGACGCGTACACCGGCGAATATGAGCGGAACCGCCTCCGCCACCGCGCGCGGGTCGACTGATACGGGCGTATTGGACCGAATCGGCCCGGGAGACACCACAACGGCCGCCGAAGAACAAGAAACGCACAAGGCGACGCCCAGAAGCGGATACAGAATCCGCCATCGCCGGAGACTATCCGCAATCGTCATAGGAGACCCTCCTTCATAAAGACCTGTTCCTTGCTCATGTGCCGATTATACACTATTCTGCCCCCACGGTCAATCCCGTGCCCCCCCATCCTGCATTTTCTGCACGGTTAAACCCGCAAATGGCCGCAGTATCTCGCCTGCGCCCGGCAAATC
>ERZ808242.745-NODE-745-length-21863-cov-6.019763_pt1 | contig 21863 bp, 17 predicted proteins | sample MGYA00521244_ERZ808242 | MGnify/ENA primary metagenome ERZ808242 (study PRJEB31516, sample SAMN03275573) | gut metagenome | biome: mammalia-associated habitat; material: feces | host: Papio cynocephalus | place: Kenya | collected 2012-07-27 ... | reverse complement strand
GATCCCGTCTTCTCCGTATGCGCGGCCACGGCGGCTCTCGTCGGAGGTGTGATGAAGAAGCCGCTCATGGCCGTGCTCCTGCTGCTCCTCTGCTTCCCGATCCAGAGCGTCCCCGTTCTTGCGGTCGCCGCGCTGATCGGAGCGTACCTCCCGCTTCCGAAGCTGTTGGGAAATGATGGAGAACCGCAGGAAAGCGGGTAAAGGAAGGGTAAAGGAAAGCCCCCGCATCAGCGGGGCCATCCTGTTTTCGAATCAGACGTAAGCGTCCGGAAGCTCTATAGGTATGGCGTGGCGCCCCGTCACGTCGGACAGCCGCCTGAGGAACTCGTCCCTCCGGCCTATCGGTATCCATGCCTTGACATCGACGCGCTCGGAGTACTCGCACTCGGGGCGGCGGGCCATCAGATCGGCCATCTTCGACTCGAATGCGTTATAATCGGCATAGTCCACGTGGAACATGTACACGCAGCAGGCCCTCTTCTTGATCCTTCCGACGCCGTCCAAGGCTATCTTGGCGCCTTCGGTGTAGGCGTGGACCAGCCCGCCGGTCCCCAGGAGCGTTCCCCCGAAGTAGCGGACCACGACCACCATGGTATCCGACAGACGGGTTCCGCGGAGCACGGCCAGGATGGGCTTCCCGGCGGTGCCCGCAGGCTCCCCGTTGTCGCTGGACCTCTCCCTCCTGTCAGAGCCGTCGAAGACGGCGGCCCAGCAGTAGTGGGTGGCATCACACCACCTTGCGGAGATGTCCGCGAGGTTCCTCTGTATGGAGTCCTCGTCGGGACACGGGAGGGCTATCCCGATGAAGCGGGACCCTTTGAGGGTCAGCTCCCCGGTATGCTCTCCGGTTATGACCTCGTGGTCCTCGATCATGGAAGCTCTTGTATAGGCTCGTACTCCTCTGCTCCGCCCTCGGGCTCGACGTAGTTCTGAGCCTCGTCGAACTCCTTCTGGACCTGCTCCGAGGGAGGAGGAGTCAACAATGCTACGACGACTCCGACGATCATCGAGAAGCAGAATCCAGGAAGCAGAGAGTAAAGCCCCGTGAATCCCATGAACGTCTCCCAGAGGATGACGACCGCGAATCCCGTGACCATGGAGGCCATCGCGCCCTGGAGGTTCATGCGCTTCCAGAACAGCGAGAGGATCATCAACGGACCGAATGCCGAACCGAATCCGGACCATGCGTAGGAGACGAGATCCATGATGTTCTTGCCGCCGTAGAGCGCCAGAACCAGCGCGATGACCGAGATGAGCACGACGATGGCCCTGGAAATCCAGGACATGGTGCCGTCGCTGAACTTGTACCTCTTGGACTTGGCCATGATGTCGTTGGTTATGCTCGAGGTCGCGACGAGGAGCTGCGAGTCGACGGTGGACATGATGGCCGCGAGGATAGCCGCGAACATTATCCCGCAAACAAAGGAGAGTCCGGGAACGAACAGAGCCTTGGACAGCTCCAGGAAGATGTACTCCTTGTCGAAGTCCTCTCCGGGGACGATGCCCTGCTGGAGGAAGTACGCCCTTCCGACCAGTCCGACGAGCACGACCGCGGAAAGCGCTATGATGATCCATATCAGGGAGACCCTGCGGGCGACCTTGACCTCCTCGGGGTCCCTGATGGACATGTAACGGACAACGATGTGGGGCATACCGAAGTATCCGAGACCCCATGCGAGAGATGATATCACGGCTACGAACGCTATCGGCTCGCCGCCGCTGTAGAACAGGCTGGTGAATCCCTCGACATCTATGTTGTCCCAAGCTGACGCGACCTCGCCGAATCCGCCCATGTCGAATATCGCGACCAGAGGAACGACGACGACGCAGATCGCCATGAGTATGGCCTGGAAGAAGTCCGCCCAGCAGACAGCCGTGTATCCTCCCATCAGGGTGTAGAGGATGGTGATGATGGCACCCACGATGATGGCGAGCTCTATCCCTATGTCGATGGACAGGGACAGGACGACCCCGCTGCTCTTGAAGCCGGATGCGACGTATATGGTGAAGAAGAAGAGGATGATGACAGCGCTGATAAGCCTCAGGTATCCTTTGCTGTCGTGGTACCTGTTGGAGAAGAACTCCGACATGGTGATCGAGTTCCCGGACACCACGGAGTGCTTCCTGAGACGCTTGGCGGCGAACAGCCAGCAGAGATAGGATCCGATGGCGAGACCGATCCCGATCCACGCTTCGCCCATGCCCGCTACGACGATCGCTCCCGGCAGACCCATCAGGAGCCAGCCGCTCATGTCCGACGCCTGGGCCGACATGGCCGTGACATACGGATTGTTCTTTCTTCCTCCGAGGAAATACTCCCTCATGCCCTGGTTCTTCGATCTCCTGAAGAACCACATCCCGAGCAGCAGCATCGCCACGAAGTAGACGATGATAGCCGCCAAAATACCTGCATCCAGATTAGCACCGAGAAATCGGAACGGCGTGTACGATTTAACGACTTCTATAGAGAATGAAGAGGAGAGGCCCAGGGGAGGTCCCCTCAGACCGACTCCCTCGCCAGGAGCGCCTGCTTGACTCCGGGCATCGCGATGATGCGCCCGTAGATCTTCGTGCGCGACACCGTCTGCTCGATCAGCTCCGGCGTGATGTCCTCGTCGGCGTAGAGCAGCCCGACGAGCTCTATGTCGGTCTTCTTGCCGTCGGCCTTCAGCTTCTCCAGATCCCCGCGCTTCAGCCTAACGGTGCGGAATCTCGTGTTGTAGGACATTATGTCTCCTCCATCGGTTCTTCCCGATGCTCCGTCATCATCGCGCCGATATAAATCTTTAATGTTTTACGATAAACAATTATCTTCATCCGAATAACGGAAGCGGAACGCTTAATATGTCCGCGACGATTGGAGAAGCGATGGATTCCAAGGAGCACGGAGGGCTGGGGAGGCTCAGGAGGATCTGCAGGATAGGCGCCGTGATAGGCATATTCCTGATGGCTCTCGCCCTGCTTTCGCTCGCCGCCTACCTTGTCGAAATCGCCCTCAGCATAACGGATCCCGGATTCCATGTGGATCCGATGGACAACCGCGGCTCCCTGATCAGCGGCATCACTGGAGCTGTCGAGATGGGCACATGCTTCTACGCCCTCCTCCTCGGCTACCGGCTGGTCAAGGCCCTGAGGGACGAGAGGAGCCCGTTCCTGGAGAACAATGTCAGGATGATGAGGGACATATCCATCACGCTGACGATCTCGTTCGTGGCGACCCTCGTCCTGCAGGCGCTTCTTATAGCAGTCCTCTCTCCGTTCACCTACATCATCGATGTCCCGCTGCACTTCCTGGCCGTGGCCGGGATCTCCTACGTCATGTACCTGATCTTCGAATACGGCACCGTCCTCCAGACGGAATCGGACGATTTCCTGTGATACCATGCCGATCATCCTGCGTCTGGACCGCATGATGGCGGAACGCAAGATGAATCTGAAGGAGCTGGCGGAGAAGGTCGGCATCTCGTACGTCAACCTGTCCAAGATCAAGACCGGGAAGGTCCAAGGGGTCCGCTTCTCCACCCTGGAGGCAATATGCGAGACGCTCGACTGCCAGCCTGGCGACATCCTGGAGTATGACCCGGAGAACACCGGGGATGAGAACGAAGAGAAAGAGAATCGTCTGTGAAAGCGGCCGAGGTCTGGTGCACCTTGTTGTCCGGGAAGTCCTCCTCATCCTGACATATCGACGGCTTCATTCACAATTCCGCAGTGTTTCACATCTGGGGAATGCCGAGGTCACACCTCATAGAGCAGCCTCCTGTCTCTGAGGACCTCCTTGCTGAAGTCATCCTGAAGGGACTCCTGACAGACGAGATCTATCTCCGCTTCGAGAGCATCCCTCAGATCGGCGAAGAATCCTCCGAGCTCGAAGAGATCGCTGTCGTCAGATGTCACGACGCAGAAGTCGTAATCGCTGTCCGCATTGCTGTCGCCCCTCGCTCTGGAACCGAAGAGGTACACCTTGAGAATCCCGTACTCGGCGGCGATGGCTCCGACTATGTGACAGAGCTCCTCGAACGTGTACTCCTTCACCTCATTCATAGATGTAGGACGGCATTTGCGTTATATAAACCAGGTTCGAGCACGACCGTGACATCCGTTCAGTACCTTCAGACTCGGTATCGACATCCAATCATCGACACTTACACAACTACGGAAATCGAGATCGATTCTTCGGAGCGATGGAGGCGAAACTATCCCCGCGTCCGGATCGAGCAGCATCATCACGTCGTGAGTTTCGTTCTCGACGTCGCCGCCATCGATCTCCATCCATTCTCGGATCCAGAATCCTGACCCGCCCCCGACGGTCGATCTTATCCGCCGAAGTCGGAAAGAATCATCGCGGACGTGCGAGTGTCCGCGATGGAAATGGTTGACAGGGCCGTGAGGCCCCGCGGCGGATCACTCCGCCTTTTCCTGGGCGGCCTCGGAACGATGTCCGGGACCCTTCCAGTTCCAATCGCCGAGCAGGTGCATGACCGCGGGGACGATGTAGGTCCTCACGACCAGCGCATCCACGAGGATGGCGAAGCACAGCGCGAACCCGAACTCCTGCAGCATCTCCATGGACGACAGCATCAGGGTGCCGAACGCCCCTCCCATTATGAGGCCGCAGATCGTGATCACGGATCCCGTGTGCAGGACCGCCTGATGGATCGCCTCGTCGTTGGACATCCCTCTGGCCCTGACGTTCTCCTTGATGCGGGTCGTCAGCAGGATGTCGTAGTCCATGCCCAGGCCGAGGCATATCACCAGGAGGATGAGCGGCACGAGCCACATGACCTCGCCGCCCAGGAGGTTCACGAAGACCAGATGGGTCATCGCGAGCGTCCAGCATATGCTCATCAGGATCGTGAGCACGGACCTGAACGGGATGGTGTAGGACCTCATGACGACGAACAGGAGGATTATTATCAGAATCACGACGAGGAGCTCGATCTTGTTGAACTCGCCGCTGATGACCTCGGACACCTCGTACATCACCGCCGCGGTGCCGGTGATCCATGTTCCCGTCACGGCGGAATCGGATGCGGCGTATGCCTTGATAGCGGAATCGATGGCCGTGATGGACTCCATGGAACGGGGGGCCATGGACGCCTCGTTGGTTGGGATCGACAGCTTGATGTACGTGACATCTCCGCCCGTCTCGGAACCGGCGAAGGACCCTCCTATCAACCCGCAGTTCGCATTGACCTGATAGTCGAGAACGGACTGCCCGTTCTCCACGATGAGCCCTTGCGCCTGCGCAAGGAGCTGCTCCTCGGGAACCCCGGGCTGCTGCGATTTCAGATACTGGACCACGGTGTTCTCCATTGTCGGAACAGCGATGTTCAGGACCTGAGCAATCTCGGCGGAGACGTTGGCGGGTATCCATGCGAGGATCTGGGCAGGCGTCGACATCCCTGCCGCAACGGCGCGCGAGACCTCCTCCGCCCACATGAACGGCAGGACGACATCCCCGATGTTGGCATCCGAGCCCCCGTCCCTCTCTATCATATCGGCCTCCAGTGCCTTCAGCTTCCCGTACTCCTGCGCCCACGAGTCCGACCATGACAGGCCGAACATCTTGGCTCCGAGATTTTCCTCGACAGCGACCTTCGCGATGGGGGACCCGTACTGAATGACGGCGTAGTTGGGCATGAGCATGCCCTCGTCGGCGTATTCGCCGATGAGATCCATCCCCTCTCCGGAATCGCCGTTCTGCATCGCGCCTATCATGTCGTACGAGGTCTCGGACGTCGAAGCGACGTACGCCGCAGGCACGGTGAGGAGGACCGCCACCAGGACGATCGCCTTGGCATGCTTGAGCGAGAATCTGGAGGACTTCTCGAAGTACGCGTGCCCGAACCTTCCGGCGCGGGCGTGCCATCCCTTGTCCTCGAGCCCCTTGGCCTTCATCCTGGCCATCGTGGACGGCCAGAATATCCTGTCGCCCACCGCCGCTATGATCGAGGGGATGAGCGTGAGCGCCGCGAGAAGGGCCACGATGATGCCCAGCGCCAGGCATATGCCCATGGTGGACACCATGCTGAACGAGCAGATGGACATGGCGCCGAACCCTATGATGACTGATGCTCCTGACACAGTGATAGACTCGCCGGCCCACTTGACTGCCTCGTGCAGAGCCGCGAGATGCTCCTTTCCGTCCTTGAGCTCCTCTCTGTAGCGTGCGATTATGAAGATGCAGTAGTCGCAGCCTGCTCCCATCATGGAGACGAGCAGCATGATCTCCGTGACGAAGAAAATGTCCAGGATCTGGCCCAGACCGTAGATGAGGGCCATGACCACGACGAACGCCACGCCGATCGTTATCGGAGGCGTAGCGGAAGTGATGAAGGATCTGAAGAACAGACCGACCAGAATCAGGATCAGGAGGATCGTGAACGGATCTATCTTCTGGATGTCGGACATCGCCCCGGTCTGCGTATCGTAGTTTATCGCAGGGGTCCCGGTCAGATACGCCTCGACATCCTCTCCGTCGACATGGTCCGAGATGAAGGACCTCAGCTCCGGCGTGTCGTCCGATATCGATGAGGAATCGAACTCCGAAGCGTACATGACTCCGACCATGAGGATTCCGGGCCCGGTCTCCGAGGATGCCGAAACAGCGACGAACGGACCGGAAGGCAGAGATGTGTTCAGCTTGGGATTCCCGTCGACATCCACATACGATGCTGAATCTGCATTCAGCTTGCCGACGAGGGCCTCCGCTTCCGCCAGGCCGGCGGAATCCGCGTATTTCAGGACCAATATCGGCGTGGCCGATATGTCGGTGGACGAACTCGGGAAGTTCTCGGATATCACGAGCATCCCTTGGACGGACTCGGAATCCTCTCCGGCCATGTCGTTGGTGTCGTATTTCATGACATCACCAACCTTCATGGCCACCGGTATGGCGCAGACGAGGATCACCAGCCATACGGCCAATATGGCCTTGTGATGGCGGATGATCCCGTCCGCGACCTTATCGAACAGCATAGGCTGTTCGAAGTTTGCCTCCTTTAAAATCGTTGTCAAAGGAACCGCTAAGGAATCCTAATTAAACAAGTCGATCGGATTCAATACCACATGGCAATGAGTCTTCAAAAGTGTAGATAACTAGATTATATAGAGCCTGAATAATGCTGAAAACTAGATTAATCAGGGGTTTAAAAGTGTATAAAACTAGTAAAAATACCCTTTGAAAAATGTCGAAAACTAGATTTATAATTAGAGCCATCATGATTCATGCGCCGCAAGATCCTGGGCATCATCGACAAATGGTACCGCTCAGAATACAAATCCGCACTGATGGTTCGCGGAGCCCGGCAAGTCGGGAAGACATATGCGGTGGAAATGTACTGCGATTTGAACGGCATCCATCATCTGAAGATCGACCTATCCGAGGATTCGAGGTCCAGAGAAGTGTTCGACGGGGACCTGACAGTTGATGCGATCGTCCTCGGCCTCTCGGCCATCCATACCGAATTCGAATTCATTCCCAACAAGACGCTGATTTTCCTTGACGAGATCCAGGAATGCCCCAACGCCCGCACGGCTCTGAAATCCTTCGCAACGGACAAGAGGTACAGAGTCATCGCATCTGGATCTCTTCTGGGACTGAAGATGAGGAACATAAGACTCCCTCCGACCGGATATGTGGAATCCGTCGATATGCGGCCGATGGACTTCGAGGAGTTTCTATGGGCGCTCGGGGTGCCTCAAGCCGCGATCGATGCAGTAAAAGAATCTATCTCAACTTGCACATCCATCGACAGATCCCTGTTCAATGCATTCAGCGAATACTACAGGTGGTACATCACGGTCGGAGGGATGCCCAACGTCGTCAAATCATTCGTAGAATCGAAACAGTTCGGACCCGTCCGCAACGCCCAGTCGATGATAGTAGACGGATATAAGGACGATATCCGGAAGCATATCGACGATATGAAGCTGAGAGCCGAGGTAGAGTCCTGCTTCGATGCCATCCCGAGAATGCTCGCCGCCGAGAACAAGAGATTCATTTTCAATGACGTCGATGAGGGGAACAGCGGGTCGGGGAAGAACTACTACGACGGATATGCACGGTACGCGCCTGCACTCGAATGGCTCTCCATGGCCAATGTTGCCTTGACCTGCCGCAGGGTGTCGGAGATGCACATGCCTCTGAAGGAACGCACCCGTGGCAATATGTTCAAGCTGTACATGCTGGACACAGGCATACTGATGGATCTGTACGAGCCGGAGCTGATAGGCGAGATCGTAAAGGGCAATGTCGGCGTGAACTTCGGTGCCATCGCTGAGAACGCGATAGCCCAGGCCCTGGTGGCACAGGGGCGCGACCTTTACTACCATCATGATCCGGATAAGCGCATGGAAGTGGATTTCGTCTCCGTCGTGGATGGAGGCATCTGCGCCATCGAAGTAAAATCCGGCAACAACAGAACCTGTCCGTCCCTGAACAAGGCCATCCGGAACCTGGGACTGAAAGGCATCATGTTCGAGACCAGGAACTGCTTCGAGGATGACAAGGGGGTAAGGCACTACCCCCTCTTCGCAGCATCATTCCTCGACTCCATCGACCGCTACGAGATGCCCGAATTCGACGATAGCAGCATCTCCCGCCTGAAGGCCGAGCACGGCGGCTCCGATTGATCCGCGCGCACCCGCTAAAAAGGGAATTTTTATAGTTCACGCGACTACGCATCTCCGTTAGCCATGGCACAGTACGACGCCGCTTCAATCGAGAAACACTGGGAAGAGATGTGGAAGGCCGAAGGGGTCTACCGCTTCGACCCCAAATCCGACAAACCCGTCTTCAGCATCGACAATCCTCCGAGATACACATCCGGACCGCTACATCTGGGACACGCGACGGGATACTCCCTGATCGATTTCGTCGCGCGCTACAAGAGGATGACGGGCCACAACGTGTTCTTCCCCCTCTGTTTCGACGTCAACGGAACCCCCATCGAGGTGAAGGTCGAGAAGAAATACCACATCACCAAGCTCGACACGCCCCGCCAGGAGTACAGAAGGCTGTGCGAGGAATATGCAAACGGGTTCATCGAGGAGATGACCCACCACTTCGAGATCCTGGGGGAGAGCATGGATCCCAGCATCTACTACCAGACCGACGCCCCGTACTACAGGCGCGTAACCCAGCTGTCCTTCGTCCAGCTCTTCAACAGGGGCCTTGTCTACAAGGCCAACTTCCCCGTCAACTGGTGCCCCGGATGCATGACCGCCCTGGCCGACGCCGAGGTCGAGTACAAGGACAACGTCAACAAGCTCAACTTCATCAAATTCCAGATTGCTGACGCAGGGCCGGAGGACTACGTCCTCATCGCCACCACCAGGCCCGAGCTCCTGTGCACCTGCCAGGCCGTCGCCGTCCATCCCGACGACAAGGAGAAGGCGGAACTCGTCGGAAAGGAGCTCATCACCCCCCTGTTCGGCAGAAGGGTCAAGATCATATCCGACCCCAAGGTCCAGATGGAGTACGGAACCGGATTCGTCATGATATGCACCATCGGGGACAAGGACGACCTCGAGTGGGTCATGAAGTACCACTTCCCTCTCGAGAAGGGTATCGACGAGCAGGGCAGGATGACGGAGCTCGCCGGCAAGTACGCGGGAATGAAGGTCGCCGAGGCCCGCGAGGCCGCCATCGAGGACCTGAAGGCCCAGGGCATCCTCGTCGAGCAGAGGGACAACCCCCAGCAGGTCTCCATCTGCTGGAGGTGCCACTCCCCCATCGAGTACCTGCAGGTCCCCCAGTGGTTCCTGAAGACCCTCGACTTCAAGGAGAAGATCCTGGAGAGGGCCGACGAGATAAACTGGCACCCCGAGTTCATGAAGACCAGGCTCAAGGACTGGACCAACTCGCTCGAGTGGGACTGGGTCCTGAGCAGGCAGAGGATCTTCGCCACCCCCATCCCCGTGTGGGAGTGCGAGGACTGCGGCGAAGCCGTCTGCGCATCCGAGGAGATGTGCTACTGCGACCCGACCATGGACGACCCCCCTGTCGAGAAGTGCCCCAAGTGCGGCGGAAGGCTCATCGGATGCACCGATGTCTTCGACACGTGGATGGATTCCTCCGGATCGTCCCTCTACAACACGTTCTGGGGCAGGGACCCGGAGCTCCACAAGAAGCTGTTCCCCATGTCGATGAGGCCCCAGTCCCACGACATCATCAGGACCTGGGCGTTCTACTCCATCCTCAGGGCGGAGCAGATCGAGCAGAGCATACCCTGGAAGGACATCATGATCCACGGATTCATCATGGCTCCCGACGGAACCCCCATGCACTCGTCCATCGGGAACGTCATCGACCCCATACCCATCCTCGAGAACTACGGGGCAGACGCGCTCCGCTACTACGCCGCCACATGCTCCCTGGGAATCGACCATGCCTTCCGCGAGAAGGACGTCGTCCGCGGGAAGAAGCTGTGCATAAAGGTGTACAACCTCGGGCAGTTCGCCGGAAGGTACGTGGAGAACGCGCCCGAGGAGGCGCCCGCAGAGCTCAGGACGTCCGACAGATGGATCCTCACCAGATACTCCAAGACTGTCATGACCGTCACCGACTGCTTCGAGAACTACCAGTTCGACAAGGCGATGAGGGAGATCGAGGGATTCATCTGGCACGAGCTCGCCGACAACTACGTCGAGATGATCAAGGGAAGGACCGACGACGCCGTCAGATACACCGTGAGCACCGTTCTCCTGGGAAGCCTGAAGATGCTCGCCCCGTTCATGCCCCACGTCACCGAGGAGGTCTACCAGAACCTGTTCAGAGGAGCCGAGGGAGCCAAGAGCATCCATCTCACCGAGTGGCCCGTCCCCGTCCTGATGGACGAGGATGCCGAGGCCGCAGGCGAATGCCTCAAGGACGTCCTGGCGGCGATACGCACCTGGAAGTCCGACAAGAAGATCCCGCTCAACGCCCCTCTGGCGCTCGTGGAGCTCGTCGGATCGGATGCCGCGAAGCTGGAATCCGCCGACCAGGACATCAGAGAGACCACCAAGGCCGCGATCGTGACCATCGCCCCCGAAGCGGAGCTCACCGAGGAGATCGTCGGCGTCAAGCCGGTCCATGCGAAGCTCGGACCCGCTTTCAAGGCCCACGCCAAGGCTATCGTCGCCGCAGTGGCCGCGATGAATCCTGCCGATGCGGCTGCGAAGCTGGCGGTCGGACCCCTCGCGGTGGATGTGGATGGCGAGACCGTCGAGGTCGGACCCGAGTTCTTCGAGCTCGAGAAGCGCCTCATGCTCGACGGCAAGGCCGTGGACACGCTGCAGGTCGGCAACATCCTCGTGCTCATCGAGCAGTGATGCCGCCTATCCGCCCCTACGGGGGCGGACAAACCCTTCATCATCCGTACAGTTTTTGAACAATGCATCGATTTCCTCGACAGGAGAATCGGATTCCGATGTCGGAAATTGGAGATTGCAAACGCACGCTCGCCACCGCCGAGGGCGAGGTCGCATACTGGAGCCTCAGGGAGCTGGAGAAGGAAGGCGTGATCAAGGACCTCTCCAAGATGCCCTATTCGATCAAGATCATCGTCGAGAACATGCTCAGGCGCCGCGACGGCGAGACCGTCACGGACGACGATATCAGAGCTGCGGCCTCCTGGAGCCCCGAGGGCAACGAGGGCGAGGACATCCCGTGGATGCCCGCCAGGGTCCTTCTCCAGGACCTCACGGGCGGAGCCGCCGTCGCAGACCTCGCATCCATGCGCGAGGCGGTCGCCGGAATGGGCAAGGATCCCGAGCTGATCAACCCCCTCGTCCCCGTGGACCTCGTGATCGACCACTCGCTCATCACCGACTACGCGGGAAGGGACGATGCGGAGGAGCTGAACGAGAAGCTCGACTTCGAGAGGAACAGCGAGAGGTACGCCCTGTTCAAATGGGCGCAGAAATCCCTCCGCAACTTCCGCGCGGTGCCCTCCGGCAACGGAATCTGCCACCAGGTCAACCTCGAGTACCTTTCACCCCTCGTCCATGTGGTAGAGAAGGACGGCGAGAAGATAGCCTACCCCGATTCCTGCTTCGGAACGGATTCCCACACCACGCAGATCGACGGTCTGGGAGTCGCGGGATGGGGAGTCGGAGGAATAGAGGCCGAGGCCGTCATGGTCGGCCAGCCCAGCTACATGCCCCTCCCCGACGTCATCGGATTCAAGCTGACTGGAAAGCTCAGGGAAGGCGTCAACGCTACCGATCTCGTGCTCACCATCGTACACATGCTGAGGAAGAAGGGCGTCGTCGGCAAGTTCGTCGAGTTCTACGGCCCCGGCTACAGGGAGCTCTCGCTTCCGGACAGGTCCACCATCGCCAACATGGCTCCCGAGTACGGAGCCACCATGGGATTCTGCCCTGCGGACGAGAAGACCATCGAGTACCTGCGTCTGACCGGAAGGGACGAGAAGCACATCGATGCAGTGGAGAAGTACCTGAAGGAGCAGACGCTCTGGTACGAGACGGACCCCGTTTACACGGACGGCCTCGAGCTCGACCTGTCCACCGTGGAGCCCTGCCTCGCCGGATACAAGCGCCCCCAGGACCTCATCCCCATGAGGGAGATGAAGGAGAAGTTCGCGGAGACCCTGGACGCCCTCGGTGTGAAGGAGCAGAGGAAGCCGGTCGCCGGCATGCTCGGGGACGGATCCCTGGTCATCGCATCGATCACTTCCTGCACCAACACCGCCAACCCCTCGGTCATGCTCGCAGCCGGACTGGTGGCGAAGAAGGCCTACGACCTCGGCCTCAGGCCCAAGGAGTGGGTGAAGACATCCCTGTCCCCGGGATCGAAGGCCGTGACGCAGTACCTGCAGAACGCCGGACTGCTCGTCTACCTGCAGAAGATGGGATACCAGGTCTGCGGATACGGATGCATGACCTGTATCGGTAACAGCGGACCGCTTTCCGACGAGGTCTCCAACTCCATAAAGGCCAACGACCTCGTGGTCGCGGCCGTCGCCTCGAGCAACAGGAACTTCGAAGGCAGGATCCACCCGCTCGTCAAGGCCAACTACCTCGCGTCTCCTCCCCTCGTCGTGGCATACTCCATCGCCGGAAGGGTCGATATCGACCTCGACAGGGAGCCTCTCGCGAACGTCGACGGGAAGGACATCTACCTGAAGGACATCTGGCCCTCCGACTGGGAGATCGAACAGCTCACCGAGCAGTTCGTCACCCGCGCCGTGTACGTCTCGAAGTACAAGGACATCTTCAAGGGGTCCGCCAGATGGGACGCCATCCCCTGCGAGGATTCCCCTCTGTTCAAGTGGGATCCGAACTCGACATACATCCGCAACCCGCCGTTCTTCGATGAGATCGAGGAGGAGCCGGAGATAAAGAGCGTGAAGATGGCCAGGGTCCTCGCCAAGCTCGGAGATTCGATCACCACCGACCACATCTCCCCCGCCGGATCGTTCGGACCCGACAGCGACGCCGGGAAGTACCTGATGGAGAGGGGCGTCAAGCCCGCCGACTTCAACTCCTACGGATCCCGCAGGGCGAACCATGAGGTCATGGTCCGCGGAACGTTCGCCAACGTGCGTCTGAGGAACATCCTCGTCCCGGGAAGCGAAGGAAGCTGCTCCATCTACTTCCCCGACGGAACCGTCGGAACCATATTCGAGACCTCGCAGAGGTACTATGAGGACATGACCCCGCTGATCGTGCTCGCCGGCAAGGAGTACGGAACCGGAAGCTCCAGGGACTGGGCCGCCAAGGGCCCGCTCCTGCTGGGTGTCCGCGCCGTCATCGCCGAATCGTTCGAGAGGATCCACAGATCCAACCTCGTCGGAATGGGTATCGTCCCGCTCCAGTACCTGCCCGGCCAGAACGCGGAGTCGCTCGGCCTCACCGGAAGGGAGACCTTCGACATCGACCTCGAGGGCCTCGAGCCGGGATGCACCGTCCGCGTGACCGCCTACCGCGACGGCCAGAAGCTGGAGTTCGACACGCTCTGCCGTGTCGACGTGCCCGCTGAGGTCGACTACATCGCCAACGGCGGCATCCTGCAGTACGTCCTGAGAAGGATGGCCTGAATCACATACCCAAACGGGGAGGGGCCCGCCCCTCTCCATATTCTTTATATCGGCACATCCCCAAACTTTAAGGCGTGATGGGTGTAGACGCCGGCGGTTGTGTTCACAGATGATCGCTGGAATGGACGAGGGCACTGTCATCGCGGCATACATGGCTGCTCTCCTGGCGCCGGCCCTGATCGGGCTGGCCGTTGGGACGGTTTGCCGCGGAAGCCGCGCGCGGACCGCATGCACCGCGCTCTGCGCGATATCGTGCATCTCCGGGATCCTATGCTATCCGATGGAGCTGGTTGTGGATGACTTCGAAGCCGTGTTCCCGCTGGGCACGTTCTTCGGCGACTACATCGTGGATATAGACGCGCTGACAGCGATCTTCGTATCATTCTCGTCCGCCGTCTTCCTGGCGGTCCTTGTGCATATGTCGCATTCCGGACACGGATACACATCGGGATACTTCGCCCTGGCCTGCGCCCTTTTCGTCTCCTGCATCCTGTGCATGATGGCGGGATCCGCCATCCTCCTCCTGATGTCTTGGGAAGCAGTCTCCATGATCACGTTCCTGATGGCTTCAGGAAAGGAGAACGCGCCCAGATGGAGGTTCTTCGCGATAACGCACATCGGAGGCCTGATGCTCATGTGCGCCTTCGCATACATGTGGATCCTCACCGGCACCGGCGATATGACGCAATGGAGGAACCTGGGGGACCTCATGGATCCCGCGCAGGAATCGGTCCTCGCGGCACTGCTGTTCATCGGATTCGGCACCAAGCTCGGAACCGTTCCGTTCCATGCATGGATGCCCGACATGTACGCAAGATCCCCGACGCATACCTCCGCTCTATTGACCACGGTATGCTCCAGCGCAGCCGTGCTGATACTCTACAAGAGCATATTCCTGTGGATCGGCGTGGACGGGGACGTCTCCTGGACAGCCATCGTCCTGTGCGTGCTCTCGGCCCTCACCGCCATGTGGGGGGCCATGGAGTCCATGGTCCAGACCGAGCCCAAGAGGATCCTCGCATACTCGAGCATGGAGAACATGGCGCTGGTGACCATGTGCATGTCCCTCGGGATGCTGTTCTCGGGCAGGCTGCCCTCCCTCGAAGCTCTGGTCGTCATGGCCGCTCTGCTTCATGCTCTCAACCACGGCGTGTTCAAGGCACTCATGATGCTCGCCGTGGATTCGATAGAGGATGTCACCGGCGAGACGGGCATAGACAAGCTCGGCGGCATCGCCTGCGTCCTGCCGGCCCTCTCCGCCGTAGCCCTGGTCGGAGTGATGTCTCTGGCCGCGATCCCTCCGATGAACGGGTTCGTCAGCGAATGGCTGATGCTGCAATCCCTCCTCGGAACGGATGCCATGGCAACCGAGATGAGAGTGGCCATGCCCCTGCTCGTCGCCGTCATGGGAGTCTGCGGGATGATAGTCGCCACCTCCTACGCGAGACTGTACGGATTCATCTTCCTGGGAAGGCCCAGATCGGAGGGCGCGGCCGAGCCGAAGCCGCTCCGCAAGGGGTCCCTCGCGCCGATGGCGGCGCTAGCATGCATGTGCGTCGGCATGGGACTGTTCGCATTCCCTCTGATGGACGCGATGTCCGACGGCATGCCTTCCGGAAGCTCTTACATGGACGCCCTGTCCGGCGACATGGCGCCTCTGACACTGGGGATACTCCTCGCAGGCTGCATCATCCTGCTCTTCGTCCTGACCCGCGTATTCAAGAGGAATAGGGTCATCTACGAGACCTGGGGGTGCGGAGGCGGATTGGACGAGCGCATGCAGTACTCGTCCGAAGGATTCTCCCAGCCCATCGTCCGCGTGTTCCATCCCATCTACAGGGACATCTCCGAGAAGCGCGGCGACAGATACAGCACGAGCTTCGTGGAGCCGTTCGTCAAATACATCTACAGGCCGTTCGGAGGCCTACTGACCTACATCTCCAAGCAGATCACGAGGCTGCAGACCGGGAACATACAATCCTATCTCGCCTACATCCTGGCCACGCTGGTCGTGGCCCTTCTGGCGGTGAGGCTGCTATGACCGCGGAAATAGTCATCGAGCTCATACAGGCGGCCGTACTGATCGCCATCGCCCCGCTCATGTCGGGGATCGTATCCAAATTCAAGGCCCTGATGCAGAAGCGCGTCGGAGCCAGCATATTCCAGCCCTACCGGGATCTGGCCAAACTCCTCAGAAAGGATGCGGTCACATCGCGGAGCTGCTCCTGGCTGTTCCGCGGGGTTCCGTACGTGTGCATGGCATCCATGATCGTCCTGGCCATGATGACGCCGTTCTTCTACACCGGCGTCCTGGCCCCGTTCGGGGATCTCGTCACCGTCGTCTACATCCTGACGATGTTCAGATTCGCGATGGTGCTGGGAGGACTCGAAGGGGGATCCACTTTCGGAGGCATGGGCAGCAGCAGGGAGATGATGATGTCCGTGCTCATCGAGCCGGCGCTGCTCCTGTCCATAGCGACCCTCGCCGTGCTCTCCGGAGCCGGGACGGACATGGGGAGCATATCGTCCGCCATCTCCGCCATGGGACTCGCCGCTGTCGGACCGGCCCTCATACTCGCCGGCGCATCGTTCATGATGACCCTCCTGGCGGAGAACGCCAGGATACCTTTCGACAACCCGACCACGCATCTGGAGCTCACCATGGTCCACGAGGCCATGATGCTCGAGTACTCGGGGCGCGGCCTCGCATTCATGGAATTCTCGAGCATGCTGAGGCTCACCATATTCATGGCCATGCTCGGCTCGATATTCTTCCCGTGGGGCATATCATCCGAGGCTACGGTCGGAGCGATCGCGCTGTCCGTAGCAGTGGCCGCCCTGAAGATGGTGGCCGTAGCATTCGTGCTGTCGCTGGTGGAATCCGTGCTGTGCAAATCCAGGCTGTTCAAGACACCCAACCTGCTGACGGCGTCCTTCACGCTGTCGCTGATGGCGATGATATCGCTCTACATTCTCCGAGGGAACCGAAATGGACGAGACGCTTATCGGAAATCTGATAGACCTGTGCGCGGTCATGATGCTGCTCACCTCGGTGATGGCTGTCGCGACCACCCGCATGAAGCCTCTGATCAACCTGTTCTCGGTGCAGTCGGTGTTCCTCGCCGCCCTCGCCTTCATAGTCGCATGGTCCTCGGACACCCCGCACATCTACATCATGGGTATCCTGACCATCGCGCTGAAGGTGGTGGTCATGCCCAGGATGCTGCTGTACATCATGAGCAGGATCAATGTGGACAAGGAGGTGGAGCTGAGCCTGGGGATACCGGGATCGCTTCTCGCCGCCGGTTTCATGATAATAATATCATATTACATCACGGAGCCCCTGCTCGATTCGATCGAGACCGTCGAGAGGAACTGCCTGGCGCTGTCGGTGTCGATAGTCCTCATCGGTCTGCTGATAATGTGCACCCGCAGGAAGGCCATCACCGAGACAGTCGGACTTCTGATGATGGAGAACGGGCTGTTCCTCGGAGCCATCGCGCTCTCGCACGGAATGCCCCTCATCGTCGAGATCGGTGCGTTCTTCGACGTCATGGTAGCGGTGATCATCATCGGGATCTTCGCATACAGGATCAACAAATCGTTCAACTCCGTGGATACGACGTTCCTCAGGAGGCTGAGGGAATGACCGCTGCGCTGATGTTCCTTCTGGTGGCCATGGCCGCCGTATCTGTACTCTGCATAGGGCTGAGGTCGAAGCCCGTCATCACCATTGTCATGCCCGCGTGCTGCGCGGTCCTGCTGGTGTTCGCACTGAACCTGTGCGTCCCGATCCTCGGAGGAGAGGTCCTCGACGCGGGTGCGTTCTACATGGATGCCTTCTCCGCCGCATTCATGCTCCTGGTAGCGTTCATCGGGCTGATGGCCTCGATATACTCCAGGGCGTACATCGGCCTGGAGGTCGAAGAGGGGATCGTAGGGCGCAGGGAGCAGGGACACTACTACTCGCTCCTCATCGTCTTCGTATCCGTCATGATGCTGACATTCTCCGTCCGCTCCATGGCGATCGTATGGCTCGGAATCGGGGCCACGACGCTGGTCTCCACCTTCCTGGTCGGATTCTACTCGAAGGAGGAATCCACCGAGGCTGCATGGAAGTACATCATCCTGTGCTCGGTGGGCATAACAATCGCCCTGGCCGGATTCACCCTGGTATACGCATCCACCGTGGGCGTCATCGATTCCGATGAGTCTCTGGACTGGCCGGCCCTGATGGCCGCGGCCGAAGGCCTGGACCCGACCATGATGAAGATGGCGATGGTCCTGATAATCGTGGGATTCGGAACCAAGGTCGGCTTCGTGCCGATGCATACATGGCTTCCCGACGCCCACAGCCAGGCTCCCAGCCCTATCAGCGGACTCCTGTCCGCGGTGCTGCTCAACTGCGCCCTCTACGGGATACTGAGGTTCTACTTCGTATCGGAGATAGTCAATCCCGGGTTCGCTTCGACGCTCCTGCTAGTGTTCGGCCTGGTTTCGCTTGCGGCCGCGACATTCTTCATAGTGTCCGCCAGGGACCTCAAGAGGATGCTCGCCTACTCGAGCATCGAGAACATGGGGCTCATCGCCATAGGATTCGGGATCGGATCCCCGCTGGCGATAGCCGCAGCGATCATCCAGATGGTCGCCCATTCCGTGACCAAGCCGATCCTCTTCTTCTCCGCGGGGAACATCGTACAATCCTACGGGACACGTGACATGGACAGGATCAGAGGAGTGGGGAAGGCCATGCCTTTCACCGCGTTCATGCTCACTGCAGGAACGCTTGCGATAATCGGAGCCCCGCCGTTCGCCGTATTCATCGGAGAGCTCGGACTGCTGTCCGGTGCCATCGATGCAGGCATGTTCGGAGTTGCGGCCCTCATGGCCGGACTCCTGGCAATAGTATTCGCGGGATTCACCAAGCACGTATTCCCGATGGTGACCGGCGATCCCGGCAGGGAGATCGACGGACACGCCTGTCCCTCCCGCATGATTCCTCTCGTTGTCCTGTTCGCTACGACGCTGATACTCGGACTGTTCATGCCCGATTTCCTGAATGAATGGCTCGGGAACATCCTCGCTTCTGTGGGGGTGTCCGCATGAGGGACCTTCCCCTGGGAAGGAACGAGGTCCTCGCCCAGGCCTCGAGGCTCCGCCGCGACGGCTACCGCCTTATGACCGCATTCGCTGTCGAAGGCGAGCCGAAGGAGATAGCCGCCCTGTTCAGGAAAGGCGATGATATCGTTCGCATGACATACATCCCCGGCGACAAGGCCGTGGCGATGTGGAAGTCCGTTCCGGCGGCGATGCCGTTCGAGCGCCTGATGCAGGAGATGAGCGGGATCCGCTTCGAGGACGGTCCCCGCGACCCCATCGTCTACAGGAGGATCGGCGACGGGTATCCGCTGCAGAAGGCCCCGTACGACAGATCCACCGAGGCCCGTCTGCCCATCCGCAGCAACCACACCGTTGGAGACGACGTGTTCGAGATACCTGTCGGGCCGGTGCATGCAGGAATAATCGAGCCGGGCCATTTCAGATTCAGCGTCGCGGGGGAACCCGTCATAGAGCTCAATCCGACCCTCGGATACACCCATCGCGGGATAGAGAAGCTCATGGAGGTCTCAGCGTCCAAGGACTGCTCCCGCCTGGTGGAGAGGATCTCCGGCGACACGTGCGTCGCCAACTGCATCGCCTATTCGGAGATCATGGAATCCGGATGCGAGATCCCGAAGCGCGCCAGGCATATCCGCGTCGTCCTCGCCGAGATGGAAAGGCTCCACAACCACATAGGAGCTGTCGCAGGAGTGTGCACGGACACGGCGTTCAACGTCCCTTCCGCGGTGGGCGGAGGAATCAGAGAGAAGGTGCTGAGGATGAACGTCGGCCTCACCGGCCACCGCCAGCTGATGAACAGCGTTGTGCCCGGCGGAGTGCGCAGGGACATACCGGATTCGAGGCTGAAGGAGCTGGATGATTTCCTCCTCGAGATAAAATTCGAGGTCGAGGATCTGGCGTCCATGATGGAAAGCCCTGCTCTCCTGGACCGTCTCGACGGAACAGGGATTCTGAAGAGGGAGAAGGCCGAGGAGATAGCCGCAGTCGGTCCGATAGCCCGCGCATCCGGTATCGATTCGGATGCGAGGAAGGATATCGGCTACGAGCTCTACGGCGAGCTGGGAATGAAGGTCGTCACCGCCGAGAAGGGAGACGTCCACGCCAGAACATCGGTGAGGCTCGGAGAGATCACCGAGTCCATCAGCCTAATCCATCAGTGCATCCAATCCATGGAGCCCGGCGAGACCCGCATCAGACCGTCGGTTGAAGACGGATGCCGTGTATCGGTGGTCGAGGCCCCGCGCGGAGAGCTGGTCCATTATGCGGACATAAGGGACGGAAGGATCTGGAGATACGTCGTCCGCGACCCCTCCTTCGTGAATTGGTTCGGCATGTGCCATGCAGTGCCGGGGAACGTCGTGCCCGACTTCCCTCTGATCAACAAGAGCTTCGGGCTGTCCTACAGCGGGAACGATCTGCGAGGTGGACCATGTTCAACAGGAGTCTAGGCAATCTGATTTCGGGCGATCGCAACACGATGCCCAAGGACGCGATCCTCTCGGAGCGCGAATCCATGCCCATGGCGAAGGAGACCTGCAAGGGCTGCGGCGCCTGCGCGGACAACTGCCCCACGAAGGCCATATCCCTGGATGACGGCTGGAAGGTGGACCTTGGAAGATGCATATTCTGCATGGACTGCGGGATGGTGTGTCCTGAGAGGTGCATAGAGGAGCGTCCGGCTCCGGACTACGCCCTCACGCGCGAGGAACTGGTCGTCGGCAGAGATACGGACGTAGAATCGATGGAGAAGCCCCTCGACGAGAAGACGAGGAGGATGTTCGGGAGATCCGTATCGTTCAGGGAGCTGGACACGGGATCGTGCAACGCCTGCGAACTGGACCTCAACTGCATGTCCAACCAGTTCTACGACATGCACCGCTTCGGCATCAAGGTCGTAGCGTCCCCCAGGCATGCGGACGGCCTCATAGTCACCGGACCGATGTGCACGAACATGCGCGAAGCGGCCGAGAGGACGTACGGCGCGGTGCCGGAGCCGAAGCTCGTCATAGCGTCGGGAGCCTGTGCAATATCAGGAGGGATGTTCGTGGAAGGGGACGTCGTAGGCGAAGGGATAGGGTCCGTGCTGAAGCCGTCCCTGTACATCCCCGGATGTCCGCCGACGCCCGACCGCGTCATAAGGTCTCTGGTGAAGGCACTCGGCCTTCGCTGAACCACGACGACGGTGCATTTGGCGTTCGCGACGATGGAGTTGGAGACGCTCCCCATGATCACCCTGTCGATGGTCGTCTTCCCCGACCTTCCGACAATGATCGTCCCGCAGGCGAAGCGCGCGGCGGTCTCCAGGATGACCTTGTCGGGCTGACCCGACTCCACGATGCTCTGGACGTCCGCCCCTTCCTTCCTGGCCTTCTCCGCAGCCGCCTCGGCGTACGCATGTACCTTCGCGAGGTCCGCATCCGCCCCCTTGGCGACAACAGAGAGGACTATCAGCTTCTCGCCGTAGACCACGGAGTTCCTGATGGCGTATTCCAACGCCTTCTCCGTGTTCTCCCTTCCGTCATAGGCGATCAACATTGTCATGGCCGAGCATCGACCCTTCCGGATATGAAAGTGCCGATGCGTTTTTATCTGAATAGGAGATGGAGGGCCTCGTGGGCCCGTGGGGTAGCTTGGTATCCTTGTGGCTTCGGGAGCCATTGACTCCGGTTCAAATCCGGGCGGGCCCACTCATCC
>ERZ808242.744-NODE-744-length-21884-cov-26.031793_pt1 | contig 21884 bp, 16 predicted proteins | sample MGYA00521244_ERZ808242 | MGnify/ENA primary metagenome ERZ808242 (study PRJEB31516, sample SAMN03275573) | gut metagenome | biome: mammalia-associated habitat; material: feces | host: Papio cynocephalus | place: Kenya | collected 2012-07-27 ... | reverse complement strand
GTTGAAAATAACGCCTGTTTTTTTATATACATTGTCCGCTTTCTTCAAAGTGGTTTCTCTTGCCACTTTGACGTGACGAGACCCATAGCTTGAAAGTAAACCCATATAAGGCTCTTCCGGAATTTGGAGTGACGAGGCCCATGGCTTGAATGTAAACCCATATAAACCCCAGCCCTTGAGGTGAAAGCCCAATCGGACTGGGTCCCATGCGAGCCTTCGCGTCTTTTAAGCCGAGCTCACATCTAGCTACGGCCTGTAAGGCCAAAAGTACACAGCCCAGGGCAAGCGAAGCGGCGCCCTGGGTTAGGACGTCCGACGTAACTACGCCCTGTAAGGGCAAAAGTATTCATAATCAGCAAGATGCGCAGCTATACTTTTGCCCCTTTAGGGCGCCGCCTCACGCACGCCATCTAACCCAGGGCGCCGCTTCGCTTGCCCTGAGCTAAGTACTCACTGGGCTTTCAGCCCGTCAAGCAACAAAGTCGAGCACAGCCCGTCAAACGACAAAGTCCAGCGCAGCCCGTCAAACGGCAAAGTCCAGCGCAGACCGTCAAGCGACAAAGTCGAGCGCAGCCCGTCAAGCAACAAAGTCGAGCACAGCCCGTCAAACGGCAAAATCGAGCGCAACCGCCTCGCGCCCGCCCTCATCGCTCCCACAGATGATATCGTTCTCCCACGGATCCCACGCATCCCACGGATTTACACACACATGACGATCACGCACACGTCATCGCACCCGTCATTGTGCCGAGGGCACAACAAAGAGGTTCATTTCATGCACCTTTTCTCGCCATGGCAGAGCCGAAGCAAGCTTCACTCTGCTCATTTGGCTTAACGAAAAGGTTGTCTCTGTTTAGGTCCGCTGCTTACCTCCCACTGGTACTAAAGTTGTTCCATGTTGTAAAGGTTGTATTTGTTGTCTTAAAAATCTATTCTATATCAGTGTGCCCAGGCCGTTGCTGTACGATTGAACCATGCATGCGTGAGCGGTTTCATCCGGTTTATGGCCAGGGGTGTGGGAAGGCGGCTCTCGTCAGGGCTTCCCACACCCCTGGGGTTAATATCGGTTTACATTCAAGGTGGGTTCTATTAATTAGCTTTGTCAGATTTTGTGGCTCTTTTTGAGGTCATAGCGTCAGTGAGTGAGGGACGCGCGGGCTATATGACCGAACGAACTGGCGCTATGAACCAAAAAGAGGCCAAAAGATGGCAAAACATAACCCCTACTGTGACTTGTTACCTAAGGGGTGGTAATTTATAGAACCCACCTCAAGCCCGAAGCAAGATGCCCATCACTCCAAATCCCCGACGAACCCCGTATATGCACGAAATAAAAATATAAAAGGTGGCACGAAATTGCGTCATCCGTGTTTTTTTGTTATCTTTGCAAAACAATAGTAGCTCACACCAATTCATCAACATGGGAATATTCGGATTATTCAGCAAGAAAAAGAAAGAGACCCTCGACCAGGGTTTGGAGAAAACCAAGCAGAGCGTCTTCACCAAGATCAGCCGCGCCATCGCCGGCAAGTCGAAAGTTGACGATGACGTGCTCGACAACCTGGAGGAGGTGCTCATCACTTCTGACGTGGGCGTCGACACGACACTCAAGATCATCAAGCGCATCGAGGAGCGCGTGGCACGCGACAAGTATGTCTCCACATCGGAGCTCAACCGCATCCTAAAGGAGGAGATCGCGGGCCTGCTCACCGAGAACAACGCCTCCGACGAGTCGGGATGGGACCTGCCGACCGACCACAAGCCCTACGTGATCCTCGTGGTGGGCGTCAACGGCGTGGGCAAGACCACCACCATCGGCAAGCTCGCATGGCAGTTTAAGCAGGCGGGCAAGAAGGTCTATCTCGGCGCTGCCGACACCTTCCGCGCTGCCGCCGTGGAGCAGATACAGATCTGGGGCGACCGCGTGGGCGTGCCCGTGGTGAAGCAGCAGATGGGAGCCGACCCTGCCAGTGTGGCCTTCGACACGCTGCAGAGCGCACAGGCCAACGGCGCCGACGTGGTGCTCATCGACACGGCCGGACGACTGCACAACAAGGTGGGTCTGATGAACGAGCTGAAGAAGATCAAGGATGTCATGAAGAAGGTCGTGCCCACGGCTCCCGATGAGGTGATGCTCGTGCTCGACGGCTCCACCGGCCAGAACGCCTTCGAGCAGGCCAAGGAGTTCTCGGCCGTCACCAACATCACCTCGCTCGCCATCACCAAGCTCGACGGGACGGCCAAGGGCGGCGTGGTCATCGGCATCAGCGACCAGCTCAAGGTGCCCGTGAAGTACATCGGGCTGGGAGAGAAGATGGAAGACCTCCAGCTCTTCAACAAGAAGGAATTTGTGGACTCGTTATTCTAACCATCGATTGTGAAGAAAAACCAGATAGACATCATCACCATGGGCTGCTCGAAGAACCTTGTCGACTCCGAGCAGCTCATGCGCCAGTTTGAAAGCCAAGGCTACCACTGCGTGCACGACGCCAAGCGCCCGCAGGGCGAGATAGCCGTCATCAACACGTGTGGATTCATCGAGAGCGCACGCGAGGAGAGCATCAACACCATCCTCGAGTTTGTGCAGGCCAAGACCGAGGGCCGCCTCAGCAAGCTCTACGTCATGGGCTGCCTCTCGCAGCGTTACCAGAAGGAGCTGGAGGCGGAGATACCCGAGGTCGACAAGTTCTACGGCAAGTTCAACTACAAGCAACTGCTCACCGACCTGGGACCGGCTCCCGCCAACGGGCAGGGGGCGGACAACTTCACCCGCCGGCGCACCGACGCCAACAGCCGGCGCAAGCTGACCACGCCCTCCCACTACGCCTACGTCAAGATTGCCGAGGGCTGCGACCGCCACTGCGCCTACTGCGCCATACCGCTCATCACAGGCCGGCATGTGTCGCGCCCCATGGAGGAGATCCTCGACGAGGTGCGCGAACTGGTGGCCGAGGGTGTCAGCGAGTTTCAGGTCATCGAGCAGGAGCTCACCTACTACGGCACCGACCTCTATGGCCACACGCGTATCGCCGAGCTCATCGACCGCATGGCCGACATCAAGGGCGTGCGCTGGATCAGGCTCCACTACGCCTACCCCAACCAGTTCCCGCTGGAGCTGCTCGACGTGATGCGCGAGCGCGACAACGTCTGCAAGTATCTCGACATCGCCCTGCAGCACATCTCCGACCACGTGCTCCAGCGCATGCACCGCCATGTGACCAAGGCCGAGACGCTCGACCTCATACGCACCATCCGCGAGCGCGTGCCGGGCATCACCCTGCGCACCACGCTCATGGTGGGATTCCCCGGAGAGACCGACGCCGACTTCCAGGAGCTCATGGACTTTGTGCGCACCCAGCGCTTCGAGCGGATGGGTGCCTTCGCCTACTCGGAGGAGGAGGGCACCTACTCGCAACAGCACTATGACGACGACGTGCCGGCCGACGTCAAGCAGCGACGCCTCGACGAGCTCATGGCCCTGCAGCAGGGCATCAGCGACGAGGTGGAGGCGGCCAAGGTTGGCTCCACGCAGCTGGTGGTCATCGACCGCAAGGAGGGCAACTACTATGTGGGACGCACCGAGAGCTGCTCGCCAGAGGTCGACCCGGAGGTGCTCATACCCGTCGAGGGGCGCACCCTGCGCACAGGACACTACTACCAGGTGAAGATCACGGGCAACGACGAGTTTGACTTATACGGAGAGGCATGAACAACAAGGAGTACATAGCCGAATTGGCACAGCAGTCGGGCTACACGCAGACCGACACGCAGAAGATGGTGTCGGCCATCATCGAGCAGATGGGCAACCAGTTTGACGAGGGCGACAGCGTGCTCATACCGGGCTTCGGCTCGTTTGAGGTGAAGAAGCGCATGGAGCGCATCATCGTCAACCCCGGCACGCAGCAGCGCATGCTTGTGCCGCCCAAACTCGTCTTGGGCTTCCGACCCATGGAGGCCATCAAGGAAAAACTCAACAAGGATTAGCCTTCACACACCATGAGCAAGACAGGATACAAGGAACTCGCCAAGACGCTCGTCGACAAGTATGGACTGGAGCGTCAGGCCGCCGAGCAGTTTGTGGAGAAGATGTTCGACGTGCTCGTACAGGGCATCGCCACCGACCGCCAGGTCAAGGTCAAGGGCCTCGGCACCTTCAAGGTGGTGCCCGTCGCGTCGCGCAAGAGCGTGGATGTCAACACGGGCGAGCCCATCGTCATCGAGGGGCGCGACAAGGTGTCGTTCACACCCGACAATGCCATGCGCGACCTGGTCAACCGTCCCTTCTCGCAGTTTGAGACCGTTCCCGTCAACGACGGTGTCGACTTCACCGCCATTGATGAGCGATTCGCTGACCCCGACAGCGCCCTGCAATCCCTTACCGAACAGGATACGGATGCGGAGAGCACCCCGACCGTCAAGAAGGAGGAGGAGGAGACCGAGTCGGCTGAGGCGGAACAGGCAACGGCTGAAGTGGCAACGGCTGAAGTGGAGCCATCGCCTGCTGCAGTGGAGCCTAAGCCCGAAAAGGTCGAATCTGCTGAGGATGAGCCAACTCCCGCCGAGGATAAGCCCACAACCGCTGAGGATAAGCCCACTCCCGCTGAGGATGAGCCTAAGCCTGCCGAAGAAGCGGCCGTCCCCGCAGAGCCTGAGCCCGTCGAGCCGGACAAGCCCGATCAGCAAGAGCCCATGCAAGAGGAACCTGACCGCACACCCACCCCGCAGGTGACCAGTCCGGTGGTCGAGGCAGAGCGCCAAGCCGACGACGCCCGCAACCAACTGATCATCCTGCAACAGGAGATGACGCGCCAGCACCGCTTCATGCGGTGGGTTCTCGGTGCGGCAGTGCTGTTGCTGCTGGCTTGCGCAGGAGGCATCTTCTACCTCTTCACGCAGCTCACGCAGCGCGACCACCGCATTGAGCACCTGGAGGCGCAAGCCATCCTCGCAGCGCGCACCTCACAGGGCCGCGCCATCCTCGCGGCCTCTGTCGACACGGCGGCCGTGGCGCAGGCGCGCAAGGACAGCCTGGAGGCTGCACACCGCTTGAAGGCTGAGGAGGCCGCGAGACAGCAGGCGGCCGAAGAGCAAGCGGCCACTACCCCACCGGCCACCGCCGACAACAAGGTCAAGGATGCCGCTAAGGACAAGGCGGAGAAGCCGACCGACAAGACACGGGCCGCAAGACAAGGCGCCAAGGACTTGGAGAAGGCTCCTGCCGCGACCGCGTACGACAAGGATGTGCGCATCCGGACGGGTGCCTACGACATCGTGGGCGTGGAGCGCACGGTCGTCGCCAAGGCCGGACAGACGCTCGAGGGCATCAGCCGCACGCAGCTCGGACCCGGCATGGAGTGCTACATCGAGGCCGTCAACCCCGGACGCACACAGCTCAAGGCCGGCGACAAGGTCAACATCCCACGCCTCAAACTGAAGAAGAAAAAGTAAAAGGTGGGTTCTATAAATTACCACTATAAAAAAGGAAAATAATGAAGGGTTACGTTTTTATAGAACCCACCTAAATGGTGGACTCGATACACACCTGAAAAAAAGACACGGGGCTTCCTGACCCTGAAAACCACAGGGCCAGGAAGTCCCCTCCTAATATTATATAATCATCATGCCAGAACCCAATAACACCCCCAACAACCGGCGCAAGCGCGCCACACCACCCATCGACCCCACCTACGGACACCTGCAGCCACAGGCCGTGGACGTGGAGAAGGTGGTGCTCGGCGCCCTGATGATCGACAAGGACGCCTTCTCCGTCATCTCGGAGCTGCTGCGCCCGGAGACCTTCTATGAGCCGCAGCACCAGAAGATATTCCGGGCCATACAGACGCTGAACATGGCACAGAACCCGGTCGACATCATGACCGTGACCAACGAACTGCAGAAGGAGGGCACGCTCGACGAGGTGGGTGGACCCACCTATGTGGTGGACCTCACGGCCCACGTGGCCTCATCGGCCCATATCGAGTATCATGCCAAGATTCTCCAGCAGAAGTTCCTGGCCCGACAGCTCATCTCCTTCGCATCGGTCATCGAGACCAAGGCCTTCGACCAGACGGTCGACGTGGACGACCTCATGCAGGAGGCGGAGTCGAACCTCTTCGAACTGTCGCAGAAGAACATGCGCACCGACTACACGCAGATCGACCCCGTGCTCCGACAGGCCATGGAGATCCTGCAGAAGGCTTCCTCGCAGAAGGGGGGCCTCACGGGCATACCGTCGGGATACACCGCGCTCGACAACATCACGTCGGGATGGCAGAAGAGTGACCTTGTCATCCTCGCCGGACGACCCGCCATGGGTAAGACGTCGTTTGCGCTCTCCATCGCCAAGAACATCGCCGTCGACTACCAACAGCCCATCGCCTTCTTCTCGCTCGAGATGAACAACGTGCAGCTCGTCAACCGACTGATATCCAATGTCTGCGAGATCGAGGGCAAAAAGATCATGAACGGACAGCTCTATCCCGACGAGTGGCAACGCCTCGACAAGTACATGGCTCGCCTCACGGGCGCACCGCTCTACATCGATGACACGCCGGGCATGTCCATCTTCGAGCTACGCACCAAGGCGCGCCGACTGGTGCGCGAGAAAGGGGTTAAGATCATCATGATCGACTACCTGCAGCTCATGAACGCCAACGGCATGCGCTTCGGCAACCGACAGGAGGAGGTCTCCACCATCTCGCGGTCGCTCAAGGGACTGGCCAAGGAGCTCGACATACCCATCATCGCCCTCTCGCAGCTCAACCGTACGGTGGAGAACCGCGAGGGACTGGAGGGCAAGAGGCCGCAGCTCAGCGACCTGCGTGAGTCGGGTGCCATCGAGCAGGATGCCGACATGGTGCTCTTCGTCCACCGGCCCGAGTATTACCACATCTACCAGGACGAAAAGGGGCACGACCTGCGCGGCAAGGCGCAGATCATCATCGCCAAGCACCGTAAGGGTGCCACGGGCGACGTGCTGCTGGCCTTCCAGGGACAGTACACGCGCTTCCTCAATCCCGAGGATGCCGCCCCCGCCCCGTTGCCCGGCGACATGGGCGGCGAGTACATCGGCTCGCGCATGAACAACGACGGTGCCGTGGCCGAGGACGACCCCCTGGGCCCGCCACCCATGGCTCCACAGTTCTGACGCCCACCATCAGGCTCACATGAGACACTACCCATAACGCGCCCCATGACCATCGACCGGTCATGGGGCGTTTTTCGTTCTGCGCGCGGAGAACAATGTGTCACAATCATCTTAAAACAAGCCGATTGATTATCATTTGCAATTTTATATCTCATTTTTCTTGCAATTTATTTGTTTGTGTGCCAAGAAATGACTAACTTTGCTGTCGGAAAATCAAAAGAGAACAGAACATGACTATCGTTTGCATGAGCATCATTAACATTCTAATCGGTATTCGACTGCATCAAGTGGCCGGAAGTGAGAGGGTGTGCATGTGCTTGTGAGCGACATGACTAAGATAAGGCCTTTCCACTTCCGGTAGTGGAAAGGCCTTTTTTCGTTAACATGAAAACAAAAACAAAACAAACATACCAATTATGAGCGACAGACTTTTTATTTTCGACACCACCCTTCGCGACGGTGAGCAGGTGCCTGGATGCCAGCTGAACACGGTAGAGAAGATTCAGGTGGCCAAGCAGCTGGAACTGTTGGGAGTGGATGTCATTGAGGCGGGATTCCCCATCTCGTCGCCGGGCGACTACAACTCGGTGATGGAAATATCGAAGGCGGTCACATGGCCCACCATCTGCGCGCTGACACGCGCCGTGGAAAAGGATATCGACGTGGCAGCCGACTCGCTGAGATATGCCAAGCACAAGCGCATACACACGGGCATCGGAACCTCCGACTACCACATCAAATATAAGTTCAACTCCAACCGCGACGACATCCTCGAGCGCGCCGTGCGCGCCACGGCCTACGCCAAGAAGTACGTGGAGGACGTGGAGTTCTACGCCGAGGACGCCGGACGCACCGACAACGAGTATCTGGCGCGTGTCGTCGAGGCCGTCATCAAGGCGGGCGCCACCGTGGTCAACATCCCTGACACCACGGGCTACTGCCTGCCCAGCGAGTTTGGAGCCAAGGTCAAGTACCTCATGGAGCACGTGTCCAACATCGACAAGGCCATCATCTCCACCCACTGCCACAACGACCTCGGCATGGCCACGGCCAACACCCTTGAGGGCGTGCTCAACGGCGCACGCCAGGTGGAGGTCACCATCAACGGCATCGGCGAGCGCGCCGGCAACACGTCGCTCGAGGAGATTGCCATGATACTCAAGTGTCACAAGGGCATCGGCATCGACACCAACATCAACACGCAGAAGATCTACCCCATCTCGCGCATGGTCAGTTCGCTCATGAACATGCCGGTGCAGCCCAACAAGGCCATCGTCGGACGCAACGCCTTCGCCCACTCCAGCGGCATCCACCAGGACGGCGTGCTGAAGAATGTGCAGACCTACGAGATCATTGACCCGAAGGACATCGGCCTCGACAACAACGCCATCGTGCTCACGGCTCGCTCGGGACGCGCCGCCCTGAAGTACCGGCTTGAGGTCAACGGCGTGGACATCAAGGACGAGGAGAAGCTCGACAAGGTCTACAAGGCATTCCTCAACCTGGCCGACAAGAAGAAGGAAATCACCGACGACGATATCCTCATGCTGGCAGGCGCCGACACGGCGGCCAGCCATGCCGTGAAGCTCGACTACCTGCAGGTGACCACGGGCAAGGGTGTGAGGAGCGTGGCCAGCGTGGGCCTCGACATCGCCGGACAGAAGTTTGAGGAGAGCTCCACGGGCAACGGTCCTGTCGACGCCGCCATCAAGGCGCTCAAGCGCATCATACGCAAGCAGATGACGCTCAAGGAGTTTACCATACAGGCCATCTCCAAGGGGTCGGACGACGTGGGAAAGGTGCACATGCAGGTGGAGTACGACGGCAACGTCTACTATGGCTTCGGAGCCAACACCGACATCGTGACCGCTTCGGTCGAAGCTTACATCGACTGCATCAACAAGTTTAGGAAATAACACCGCCAAAGACTATCACATCATGAACACATTATTTGATAAGATATGGGACAGCCACGTCGTGCAGATCGTGGAGGATGGTCCCACACAGTTGTACATCGACCGTCTCTATTGTCACGAGGTGACATCGCCGCAGGCCTTCGACGGCCTGCGCCAGCGCCACCTGCAGGTCTTCAGGCCGAAGCAGGTCTACTGCATGCCTGACCACAACATCATGACCCATGACCAGGGGTCGCCCGAGCTCGACCCGATAGGGCGCCGCCAGGTGGAGACGCTCGACAAGAACTGCCAGGAGTTTGGCCTCACCGAGTTTAAGAAGAACACTCCCGAGAACGGTGTCATCCACGTGGTCGGTCCTGAGACGGGTCTCTCCCTGCCGGGCATGACCATCGTCTGCGGCGACTCACACACGTCCACCCATGGTGCCGTGGGCGCCGTGGCCTTCGGCATCGGCACCTCCGAGGTGGAGATGGTGATGGCCTCGCAGTGCATCCTGCAGCAGAAGCCGAAGTCGATGCGCATCACCATCAACGGGGCGCTGCACAAGGGCGTGACGGCCAAGGATGTGGCGCTCTACCTCATGGCGCAGCTCTCCACATCGGGTGCCACGGGCTATTTCGTGGAGTATGCCGGACCGGTCATCGAGCACATGAGCATGGAAGGCCGGCTGACGCTCTGCAACCTGTCCATCGAGATGGGTGCGCGCGGCGGATTCATCGCACCCGACGAGACTACGTTTGCTTACCTCAAGGGGCGCAAGTACGCACCCAAGGGCGAGGCGTGGGACAAGGCGGTGGCCCAGTGGCGCCAACTGCGCTCCGGCGACGACGCCGTGTTCGACCGCGAACTGGTCTTCGACGGTGCCGACATCGAGCCGCGCATCACCTATGGCACCAACCCGGGCATGGGCATCGCCGTCACGGGACAGGTGCCGGCGCTCGACACGGTGCCCGAGAGCGAGCAGGCCTCGTTCCTCAAGAGCCTGCGCTACATGGGCTTCGAGCCTGGGCAGCAGCTCAAGGGGCAGCCTGTCGACTATGTCTTCCTCGGGGCGTGCACCAACGGACGCATAGAGGACTTCCGGGCATTCGCCTCGGTGGTGAAGGGGCATCACAAGGCACCCGACGTGGTGGCTTGGCTGGTGCCTGGCTCATGGGCCGTGCTGAAACAGATCAAGGAGGAAGGCCTCGACAAGGAGCTCGAGGCCGCGGGCTTCGCCATCCGGCAGCCAGGCTGCTCGGCTTGCCTGGCCATGAACGATGACAAGGTGCCGGCCGGCAAGCTCTGCGTCTCCACGTCCAACCGCAACTTCGAGGGCCGACAGGGCCCCGGGGCGCGCACGGTGCTGGCCTCGCCGCTCACAGCGGCGGCGGCGGCCATCACGGGACGCATCAGCGACCCGCGCGAGTTTCTTGAGGATTGATTATTAACTCTTAGACAACACACATAACGATGAAACAGAAATTTGATGTCATCACATCTTCCTGCATTCCCCTTCCCCTGGAGAATGTGGATACCGACCAGATCATACCCGCACGCTTCCTCAAGGCGACCGACAAGGAGGGCTTCGGCGACAACCTCTTCCGCGACTGGAGATACAACAAGGACGGCAGCCTGAAGAAAGACTTCGTGCTCAACGACCCCTCCTACTCGGGCGTCATCCTCGTGGCCGGCAAGAACTTCGGATCGGGCTCCTCGCGTGAGCATGCCGCATGGGCCATCGCAGGATATGGCTTCCGCGTGGTCATCAGCAGTTTCTTCGCCGACATCCACAAGAACAACGAGCTCAACAACTTTGTGCTCCCTGTGGTGGTGAGCGAACCGTTCCTCCAGGAGCTCTTCGACACCATCGCCAAGGATCATGCCGCTCAGGTGCGCGTGGACTTGCCCGCACAGACCGTGACCAACCTCGCCACGGGACACGCGGAGCACTTTGACATCAACGGATACAAGAAGCACTGCCTCATGAACGGTCTCGACGACGTGGACTTCCTCGTGGCCAACCGCGACAAGGTGGAGGCTTACGAAAAGCAACGCGGCTGATGGAAGTGGGACCAAAGAGCATGCTCGGTCCGCAGATTGAGATCATGGACTCCACGCTGCGCGACGGTGAGCAGACCAACGGAGTCAGCTTCCTGCCTCACGAGAAGCTCATCATCGCCCGCTCGCTGCTGCACGATGTCAACGTGGACCGCATCGAGGTGGCATCGGCTCGTGTGTCCGAGGGTGAGCGCGAGGCGGTCAGCCGCATCTGCGCCTACGCCGGGCGGGAGGGATACATCGACCGCATAGAGGTGCTGGGCTTCGTCGACGGCAGACTGTCGGTCGACTGGATCAAGGGGTGTGGCTGCCACGTCATCAATCTGCTGGTCAAGGGCTCGCTGAAACACTGCGAGCACCAGTTGCACAAGACGCCCGACGAGCACATCGCCGACATCCTGCGCGTGCTCGACTATGCGGAGCAACAACAGCTGCAGGTCAACATCTACCTGGAGGACTGGAGCTCGGGCATGAAAGACTCGCCCGACTATGTCTACAAGATGATGGATGCCTTGAAGGATACGCCCATCCGCCGCTTCATGCTGCCCGACACCCTGGGCATCATGAACCCGCTGCAGTGTGTGGAGTATGTGCGCAAGATGCACCGCGCCTACCCTGACAAGCACTTCGACTTCCACGCCCACAACGACTACGACTTGGCGGTATCCAACACCTTGGCGGCCGTGCTGAGCGGATGCCGCGGCGTACACGTCACCGTCAACGGACTGGGTGAGCGCTGTGGCAACGCGCCCCTGGCCAGCGTGCAGGCCATCCTCAAGGACCAGTTCCACGCCAAGACGTCCATCCGCGAGGGACAGCTCAACAAGATCAGTCGTCTCGTCGAGGGATACAGCGGCATCGCCGTGTCGCCCAACCAGCCCATCGTGGGCAGCAATGTCTTCACACAGGTGGCGGGCGTACACGCTGACGGCGACAACAAGGACAAGCTCTACAGCAACGACCTCGTGCCCTCCCGGTTCGGGCGCAAGCGCGAATATGCGCTGGGCAAGAACTCCGGCAAGGCCAACATCGAGATGAACCTCGAGGAACTGGGACTGGAGCTGACACCCGAACAGACGCGCAGCGTGACCCGCCGCATCACCGAGCTGGGCGACCGCAAGGAGATGGTCACGCAGGACGACTTGCCTTACATCATCGCTGACGTGCTCAAGCACAACACGCCCGTGGAGCGGGTGAAGCTGCTGAGCTACATGGTCTCCACATCCTACGGGCTCAAGCCCATCGCCAGCATCAAGGTGGAGATCAACGGTGAGGAATACACCGCCGACGCCACGGGCGACGGACAGTACGACGCCTTCGTGCGAGCCCTGCGCAAGATCTACAAGGACAACCTCAACCGCACCTTCCCACGACTGGCCAACTACACCGTGACCATCCCGCCCGGAGGACGCACCGACGCACTCGTGCAGACCATCATCACATGGCAGGGCGACGGCGACCGCGTCATACACACTCACGGCCTTGACGCTGACCAGACGGAAGCGGCCATCAAGGCCACCTTCAAGATGCTCAACATCGTGGAGGACGAAAACATCAAGAACAATCAAAAAAACTCATAAGCAATCATGAAACTGAACATCGCAGTATTGCCCGGCGACGGCATCGGGCCAGAGATCATGCCGCAAGCCATCCATGTGCTCGACGCCATCGCCAAGAAGTTTGGCCACGAGTTTGTCTATCACGAGGCCATCTGTGGCGCGCACGCCATCGACGTCTGCGGCGACCCGTTCCCAGACGATACTTTCAAGACCTGCATGGATGCCGACGCCGTGCTCTTCGCCGCAGTGGGCGACCCGCGCTTCGACAACGACCCCACACTGAAGGTGCGCCCCGAGACGGGCCTGCTGGCCATGCGCAAGAAGCTCGGCCTCTTTGCCAACGTGCGCCCCGTGGCTACGTTCGACTGCCTGCTACACATGTCACCGCTGAAGGAGAACCTCATCAAGGGTGCCGACTTCATGGTGATCCGCGAACTCACCGGAGGCATGTACTTCGGCGAGAAATACCAGGACAACGACAAGGCTTATGACACCGATGCCTACAGCCGACCCGAGATCGAGCGCATCCTCAAGGTGGCCTTCGAGACCGCACAGCGCCGCCGCCACCACCTGACGGTCGTCGACAAGGCCAACGTGCTGGCCAGCTCACGCCTGTGGAGACAGATCGCCAAGGAGATGGCGCCGCAATATCCCGACGTGACGACCGACTACATGTTTATCGACAACTGCTCGATGCGTGTGCTGACGGAGCCTCGCTTCTTCGATGTCATCGTCACCGAGAACACGTTTGGCGACATCCTGACCGACGAGACGAGCGCCATCACGGGCTCCATGGGTCTACAGCCCTCTGCCTCACTGGGTGCCCACACGCCGCTCTTCGAGCCCGTGCACGGCTCATGGCCGCAGGCTGCCGGCAAGAACCTGGCCAACCCGCTGGCACAGATCCTCTCCGCTGCCATGATGCTCGAGCACTTCGGACTGAAAGACGAGGGCGCGCTGATCCGCAAGGCTTGCGACGAGAGCTTGCTGCAAAACGTTCGCACGCCGGAGATACAGGTCGACGGTGGCGAGCACTACGGCACCAAGGAGGTGGGCCAGTGGATCACCGACTACGTGTCCAACCACTAAGCTGACTGCACAGACCAACCAAAAGGCGCTCTTGACGAGCGCCTTTTTTCATATGCGATGGCCTGCTCCCTATTATTCCGGATGCGACGGATTACTTCCCTTTGGTCAGTGGGGCTTCGACAAATCTCGTGTTCGAACAACAACCACCGCATGGATAAGTCACCAATATTTTTTTTTGAACACGAATAACACGAATTTAACGAATGACGTGGTAAGGCATTCGGGGGATTCGATAACGCCAAGGGCGTTAACCATCAGCCGGCATTCGTGCAATTCGTGCAATTCGTGTTCGAAAAAGAACAAGCACATGGAAAAGTCACCGATATTTGTTTTGAACACGAATAACACGAATTAAACGAATGACGTGGTAAGGCATTCGGGGAATTCGATAACGCCAAGGGCGTTAACTTTCAGCCGGCATTCGTGCTATTCGTGCAATTACTTCCCTTTGGTCAGTGGGTCTTCGACAAATCTCGTGTTCGAAAAAGAACAAGCACATGGAAAAGTCACCGATATTTGTTTTGAACACGAATAACACGAATTAAACGAATGACGTGGTAAGGCATTCGGGGAATTCGATAACGCCAAGGGCGTTAACTATCAGTCTGCATTCGTGCTATTCGTGCAATTCGTGTTCGAAAAAGAACAAGCACATGGAAAAGTCACCGATATTTGTTTTGAACACGAATAACACGAATTAAACGAATGACGTGGTAAGGCATTCGGGGAATTCGATAACGCCAAGGGCGTTAATTATCAGCCGGCATTCGTGCTATTCGTGTTATTCGTGTTCGAAAAAGAACAACCGCATGGATAAGCCTCCGATATTTGTTTTGAACACGAATAACACGAATTAAACGAATGACATTGTAAGGCATTCGGAAGATTCGATAACGCCAAGGGCGTTAATTATCAGCCGGCATTCGTGCTATTCGTGCAATTCATGTTCGAAAAAGAACAAGCACATGGAAAAGTCACCGATATTTGTTTTGAACACGAATAACACGAATTAAACGAATGACGTGGTAAGGCATTCGGGGAATTCGATAACGCCAAGGGCGTTAACTTTCAGCCGGCATTCGTGCTATTCGTGCAATTACTTCCCTTTGGTCAGTGGGTCTTCGACAAATCTCGTGTTCGAAAAAAGAACAAGCACATGGATAAGCCACCAATATTTTTTTTGAACACGAATAGCACGAATTAAACGAATGACATTGTAAGGCATTCGGGGGATTCGATAACGCCAAGGGCGTTAACTATCAGTCTGCATTCGTGCTATTCGTGCAATTCGTGTTCGAAAAAGAACAAGCACATGGAAAAGTCACCGATATTTGTTTTGAACACGAATAACACGAATTAAACGAATGACGTGGTAAGGCATTCGGGGAATTCGATAACGCCAAGGGCGTTAATTATCAGCCGTCATTCGTGCTATTCGTGCAATTCGTGTTCGAAAAAGAACAACCGCATGGATAAGCCACTGATATTTATTTGAACACGAATAACACGAATTAAACGAATGACGTGGTAAGGCATTCGGGGAATTCGATAACGACAAGCCGCTCCGCAACTCCCATTCTCGCCAAATATCACGATGAAATCCTATTTTTTGCTAAAAATGGCGGATGCTACTTGGCCAATACGGGAAATAGTTGTATTTTTGCATCTCAAAACGCAGAACATGAAGAATAAGCTTCTCTTTGCTTTCACACTGTTGTTGCTCTTGAGCGGCTGCGCAAGAGAATTCAACCAAGTGTATAAGACCCCCGACTTTAGATACCGATACGAGTACGCCAAGGAGTGCTTCGCCAACGGCAAGTACCAGCGTGCCACGACCATCCTGCAGGACGTCATCACGCAGGAGAAGGGCACCGCCGACGCGCAGGAGAGCCTCTACATGCTGGGAATGGCCGAGTATTGCAACCGCGACTATGAGACGGCCGCCGAGACCTTCAAGCGCTACGTGAAGTCTTACCCCCGTGGCGTCTACGCCGAGATGGCTTCCTACTATGTGGGACAAAGCCTCTACCTCAGCACACCGGAGGCACGCCTCGACCAGACACAGACGGTGCAGGCCATCTCCGCCTTCCAGGAGTTTCTCGACCTCTTCCCCGACGCCAAGCTGAAGGATCAGGCGCAGGCTCGCCTCTTCTCCCTCCAGGACAAGCTCGTGCAGAAGGAGCTCTACTCCGCACAGCTCTACTACAACCTCGGCTCTTATTTCGGCAACTGCACCGAGGGCGGCAACAACTACGAGGCATGCATCGTGACCTCAGAGAACGCACTCAAGGACTATCCCTACACCAGCAAGCGTGAGGACTTCGCCCTGCTCATCATGAAGAGCAAGTTTGAGCTGGCGCAGCAGAGTGTGGAGGCGAAGCGCGTCGAGCGTTACCAGAACGCCGAGGACGAGTGCTACGGCTTCATCAACGAGTATCCCGACTCCAAGTCGCGCAAGCTCGCCGAGCAATACATTGCCAAGTGCAAGAAGGTGACGGGCGAGAGCGCACAAGAGTAACCACCTAACGAACAAAGAACACATTCAAAATCAATATTTTTCTATCAGATATGGATTATAAGAAGTCAAAGGCTCCGGTAAACACCGTGACTCGCGAGCTTCCCGAGTTGTGGAAGAGCACCGGAAACATCTATGAGAGCGTGGCCATCATCGGCAAGCGCGCCAACCAGATTGGTGTCGAAATCAAGCAAGACCTCAACAAGAAGTTGCAGGAGTTTGCTTCCTACAACGATTCGCTCGACGAGGTGTTTGAGAACCGCGAGCAGATCGAGATCAGCCGTTACTATGAGAAGTTGCCCAAGCCCACACTGCTGGCCACCCAGGAGTTTATGGACGGCAACATCTACTGGCGCGACCCCTCACAGGACAACCAGGAGGAAGAGGCACAATGATCCAGCGCATACAGACCGTCTACCTCCTGCTGGCCGTGGCAGCGCTGCTGGCTTGCCTCTGCCTGCCCATCGGCAGCGTGGAGCCTCAGGGCATGGGGCTGCCCGCCACCTGGTACAACTTGGGGTTGGCGCAAAGCGGGGGTTTCGACGCCCGTCCCATTCCTTTTGTGGGTTTGGTCGTCACAGGCGCATTGTCGCTGCTCACCATCTTCCAGTATCGTCAGCGCGCACGCCAGATGCGTCTCTGCGTAGTCTGCATGACGCTCTGCGTGCTGTGGTATGCCTATTACCTCTTCTGCGCACTGGTCAGCCTGCCCACAGGCGGCGCCACGTTCCACGTGCGCTTTGCCGCCTGCCTGCCCCTCGTGGCCATCATCCTCCTGGCGCTGGCCCATCGCGGCATCAAGGCCGACGACCGCCTGGTGAAGAGCATGGACCGCATCCGCTGACGCCCTTCACCCTGACAGCGTGAAAACTCTTTGCATTACATATTAAGGTGGGTTCTATAAATTACCACCTTTAGGTAACAAGTCACAGTAGGGATTATGTTTTGCCATCTTTTGGTCTCTTTTTGGTTCATAGCGCCAGTTCGTTCGGTCATATAGCCCGCTATACTCCCTCACTCACTGACACTATGACCTCATAAAGAGCCACAAAATCTGACAAAGCTAATTTATAGAACCCACCTTAAAACAAAGTTACGCGAAATAGCCCGGGCTCATTGCGAGTCCGGGCTATTGGTTTCTACACCCCCTACGGGCAGAAGGGTCAGTGTCGGTTGGTGAGGTGCGACATCACCTTATTATAATATCTCTGTGTGGCTCGGATGGAGTAGTGCAAACCTCCATTCCAGGACCGGATGGCCTTCTCGACATCGTTCTCCACGTTGTGGAACGACTGGATGAGGAGGAACATCTCCTTCGACTTGGCCAGGCTGAAGCGGTCTCTCAGCGTGAATCGCTTCTTGCTCTTGCGTCGCTTCAGGATGCTGTTACACTCTGCCACGAGCACAGGCGTGATCTGCATGGCTCCCACGGAGTTGCCCCTGATGGCCCGAGTGTTTCCCTCGCTTTCCACCTGGATGATGGCGTCCATCACTGGAGACCAGTCAACGTCGGAAGCGGCAGTGGTGTCGCCGGCCGCAAACAAGGCGCAAGGGAAAATCAATAAAAATAATGTCAATACAATCTTTCTGCTCTTTTCCTTTAATTTCATGTTGTTTGTTTTATGGCATCTGGGCTGCATGGGCTGGGCGAAACAAGGGCTCTGGCCTATGCTCTGAGCATATCTCTGGTCATTCATCCCGCGACTCAACGGAGAGAAAAAGCGTATAACGGTTGAGTCTGGATGCCTGTTGTCTTACTGCGGCAGAACCAGCCGGGAAACCCTGTGGGCGGTTGTGCCTTTTTTCTTATGCGCTGCAAAGGTAGTAATAATAGTTGACATACGCAAGTTTTTCGGGCAAAACCCGCCGGCGGTTAATCCTATTTAGCATTTATTGAAGTTTGTTCAGAGCGTGTTATTATCGGGGTTTTATAGCCATTTGTGTGAGGAGCCCATCGCATTTTATTTTAATCCGTTCTATATCAGTGTGCGCGGGCCGTTGCTGTACGATTGCACCATTCATGCGTGAGCGGTTTTATCCGGTTTATCGCCAGGGTTGTGGGAAGGCGGTGACAACCGCCATGCGGATGTTTGCGGCTTGGGCCGTGAGCTTGCTCACAAGGCCAAGGGCGCAAACAGCAGCATGAGCCCGTCAGGGCTTCCCACACCCCTGGGGTTTATCTCGGTTTACATTCAAAACCATCGCAACCGCCTCTCATCCGTGTAAATCCATGGAATCCGTGGGAGAACAATATACTCTGTGGGAGAGGCAAGTGTGGGTGCAACGCATCATCCTCATCACGTCCATATGACGGAAGAGCCAAGACCTCCTCCAGCAAGAGGATTCATCCGGATTGTGGCACAATTACAGGCACTCCTCATCTTTTTTAGCAAAAAGACAGGAAAAACGGGGGCCGAATTAGTTTTTTTTAATAACTTTGCAGCGTTTAATAACAGTTATCAACAAAACAGGTATTGTATGAAGAGATTTTTACTCTCAATGGTGACACTGGCATGTGTCGCAACAGGCGCAAACGCACAAAAGATTGGTTTGGAAATCAAGGGTAACGCAAACGCAGGCCACAACACGGCAGCCATGAGCATCGCCGCCCCGGCAAGCAAGGCCTACGCCAAGAAGAAGATCAAGGACAACGAGGCCCTCGTGGGCTATCCCGGTTCCGAGACACCCGTCAGCTATAGCGGTTGGCCCACAGTGTCCGACGCACAGGCTGTGGCCGCACAGATTAACGATGCCGCGAAGATCAAGAATTTGGCCGGCTACACGGTGGTGGGCATGAGATTCATCGTGCTGGGCAACCTGGGAGCCGACGCTGCCGCCTTCGCTTGGGTGTACGACGCACAGGGACAGCTCAAGGCCGACAGCGAGTACGAGCTGAAGGAAGGCCAGTACGACCTCTGCGAGCTCGACGGCAGTAACCTGACGGTGAAGTACAACGACGTGTACTTCGATTCAACAGCCACCTTCGAGACTACTGACATGGCTACCCGCTACGGACTGGTCTACACCCAGAACACTGACAAGAGCTCACTGGACGCCACCCCGTTCCTCATTGGCAAGACCACAGAGGTGGCAAACGGCAAGTGCTTCCTCGTCTATGGCACCTTCAACAAGCTTAAAGGAGAGGGCTGGTACCTCAATGCCGATGACAATAACCCCTACACGCCTTGCATCCAGTTGATCGTGAAGGACAGCAAGAACGACACCTATGTCGTGGGTGTGGACGGCACACTCGAGCCTACTGCAAGCAAGTACTACACGCTCGACGGCAAGGAGCTCTCCGCTCCGCAGAAGGGCCTCAACATCGTGAAGATGAGCGATGGCACTACCCGCAAGGTGGTGAAGTAATCACAAGTCATACTTTTGTCAACACAGCATGTTGACCCCACACAGGGGGTGTGCGGTGATGTCTCAGGACATCCCGCACATCCCCTTTTCCGTTACGCATGAGACACCTGCCCCGCAACGACATATCCCTGTTTTGTCGCACGCGACAACCTACGCTCGACTGTATCGCACGTGACGACCTGCGCACGACTTTATCGCATGCGATGACCTGCGCACGACTTTGCTGCATGCGCGGCCTGTAAGGCCAAAAGTTCATAGCCCTGGGCAAGCGAAGCGGCGCCCTGGGTTAGGACGTCCGACGTAACTACGCCCTGTAAGGGCAAAAGTATTCATAATCAACAAGATGCGCAGCTATACTTTTGACCCTTTAGGGCGCCGCCTCGCGCCCGACCTCGTCGCTCCCACAGATGATATTGTTCTCCCACGGATTCCACCGATTTACACGGATGCACAGGACACTCACGCAACGTCCTCGCACCCGTCATTGTGCCGAGGGCACAACAAAAAGGTTCATTTCATGCACCTTTTCTCGCCATGGCAGAGCCGAAGCAAGCTTCACTCTGCTCATTTGGCTTAACGAAAAGGTTGTCTCTGTTTAGGTCCGCTGCTTACCTCCCACTGGTACTAAAGTTGTTCCATGTTGTAAAGGTTGTATTTGTTGTCTTAAAAATCTATTCTATATCAGTGTGCGCGGGCCGTTGCTGTACGATTGCACCATTCATGCGTGAGCGGTTTTATCCGGTTTATCGCCAGGGTTGTGGGAAGGCGGTGACAACCGCCATGCGGATGTTTGCGGCTTGGGCCGTGAGCTTGCTCACAAGGCCAAGGGCGCAAACAGCAGCATGAGCCCGTCAGGGCTTCCCACACCCCTGGGGTTTATCTCGGTTTACATTCAAAACCAACGCAACCGCCTCGCGCCCGCCCTCATGCTCCCATAGATGATATTGTTCTCCCACGGATCCCACTCTAAGCGCATGACGATCACGCACACGTCCTCGCACACGTCATTGTGCCGAGGGCACAACAAAGAGGTTCATTTCATGCACCTTTTCTCGCCATGGCAGAGCCGAAGCAAGCTTCACTCTGCTCATTTGGCTTAACGAAAAGGTTGTCTCTGTTTAGGTCCGTTGCTTACCTCCCATTGGTACAAAAGTTGTTCAATGTTGTAAAGGTTGTATTTGTTGTCTTAAAAATGACTCTTCCGGAATTGGGAGTGACGGGCACGTTGCTTTGGTCTTGTCACACCAAATTCAGGAAGACTCAAAAGTCATTGGCGTATGGATTGTCCTGATTTTTGGTGCAAAAGTTTGTCACGGAGAGTGGATGAAATAGAACGCGAAAATGGCGTTTTTTGTCGGTCGCGCCGCGATTTGCATGGGGTAATTTTGCGATAAAGGGTATTCTTTGATGAAAAGTATTTACTTTTTAGGTCGAATAAAATCCTAAAATTCATAAATGTCTAATTATCAACTGATTACGAAAAGTGCCGAAAAATCGCGTATTTCGGCCAAAATATTTTGAAGTTGAAAATAACGCCTGTTTTTTTATATACATTGTCCGCTTTCTTCAAAGTGGTTTCTCTTGCCACTTTGACGTGACGAGACCCATAGCTTGAAAGTAAACCCATATAAGGCTCTTCCGGAATTTGGAGTGACGAGGCCCATGGCTTGAATGTAAACCCATATAAACCCCAGCCCTTGAGGTGAAAGCCCAATCGGACTGGGTCCCATGCGAGCCTTCGCGTCTTTTAAGCCGAGCTCACATCTAGCTACGGCCTGTAAGGCCAAAAGTACACAGCCCAGGGCAAGCGAAGCGGCGCCCTGGGTTAGGACGTCCGACGTAACTACGCCCTGTAAGGGCAAAAGTATTCATAATCAACAAGATGCGCAGCTATACTTTTGACCCTTTAGGGCGCCGCCTCGCGCCCGACCTCGTCGCTCCCACAGATGATATTGTTCTCCCACGGATTCCACCGATTTACACGGATGCACAGGACACTCACGCAACGTCCTCGCACCCGTCATTGTGCCGAGGGCACAACAAAAAGGTTCATTTCATGCACCTTTTCTCGCCATGGCAGAGCCGAAGCAAGCTTCACTCTGCTCATTTGGCTTAACGAAAAGGTTCATTTCATGCACCTTTTCTCGCCATGGCAGAGCCGAAGCAAGCTTCACTCTGCTCATTTGGCTTAACGAAAAGGTTCATTTCATGCACCTTTTCTCGCCATGGCAGAGCCGAAGCAAGCTTCACTC
>ERZ808242.743-NODE-743-length-21942-cov-10.349157_pt1 | contig 21942 bp, 9 predicted proteins | sample MGYA00521244_ERZ808242 | MGnify/ENA primary metagenome ERZ808242 (study PRJEB31516, sample SAMN03275573) | gut metagenome | biome: mammalia-associated habitat; material: feces | host: Papio cynocephalus | place: Kenya | collected 2012-07-27 ... | reverse complement strand
GCACTTTCGTAGCAATCCCTAAACACTCAAGACAATCCTTCGCTTCAAGAATAACGTTTTTACCTTCCTTCTCTGCATTAGCAAAGTGTTCGATAAATCCACCATCAAGATCAGATACAAATCCGTCTGTATAGTCGTTCATTTCATCCCAATAACGCCAATTGAGATCTTTCAGCTCCTCTATCATCTGTGTATTCGTACCTATCTCTCCCGTAAGCGCCTTCTGCAAAGTCTCTTTGAAAAGTTTGTCATACTTTTCTTGACACTCTTTCTTGTATTCCTCCAATTCTTCTTTTGTGAATCCTTCTAACATATCCCTTACACATTATTAATTATTAGTATATAACATGATAAGTTACTCTTTTTTTTGAGCAATCCTTATCCTAATGCGAGCTTCCTTAGCGTATAGAATTCGTCTCCAGAAAATTTTTGCTTGATTTCCTCAAAGACACCCTTGCGCTTGCTGACAGACAGAATGGTCGTCATTTCTTCATTGGCTATCTGCGATAATATCTTGAACATCATCTCGGCAATTTCATCAAGAGCCTCCTTCTGGTTATCATTCAAATCTTGCTTTTCCCAAAGGTCGAGCAACGAGAAATCCTCAAAGGTGATATAGTGAAGATATGCCATCGTGTAAGCAATGACAGGTGCCTTACCATTCTTATACATTTTATTCTCCTTGCGAGACTTTAAGTAATTGTAGATGATAAGCAAACCTACTGTTGACTTGAAGTAATTCTCGTCTGGAACCAAACCTGAATTGATTACGTCTGTAATAAATGCATCATACGTGGTACCCGCTCCCTTGACAGCATCACCAGGTGCTCCTTCCCAACTCTTGTGAGCTATCGCCATATTCTCCTTTGTAAAACGACACGGCTTAGGGTACTTCGTCAAGAAGGCATCCTTCTCATCTTTTCTCTTAAGGCGATTTCGCTCTTCCTCAAACTGACCACGAATACGCTCATAATACCAGTAGGTAACATCGCCCCTGTCATTAGGAATAACTAATTTGCGAGACAACTCTTGCATCTTCGTATTAAATTGCTCACTAACACTGAAATCGGAATCCTTCACAGCATTCTGGCTATTAGAACTACGAGATATTTTACTTGCCAATTCGTTGACACTTTGGTTTGCGCCTATCACAATGAGCTTAACTTGTACAAAGACTCCATTCAAGTTTATTGCAGCTGTTTCAGCATCTTTGGCACGAAAAATAGAGGCCGTGGTCTGTCCACCATTCACAATCTGAAAATTATGAATGGCATTCAATATACCACTGGAAACCATATCATTAGAGGAGATGACACCTTCATTGACTTCTCCGACCCTGGTAGCTTCGCCAAACGGAGCCAGATCTACCCCCGAAGCTATAGCAGTGATACCATTATTATATGCCAAGAACATCTGAGGATTGTTTCTCAGCGTATCTCTGATGTCTGCATTGGTATGCTTGCGCTTGGTTTTCTTGAAGGTCAACCAATAGCGCACATTATAGAGCAGAAGGTCAGTATTCCACTTTCTGTATAATTTGAACAACAGTTTGGCTGGGAACATCATCAACAAGCATTTATATTCAGAATGATCGGTAGATTCCATCTGTATATAAGGAATCTTATACTGATATTCCTCATCGTTTTCGAAGTCGATGTCTATCTCCACATGATTGGTGGTATCGGTGAGATTGCCCATCAATTTCTTCAAATCCCAGATATTGCAATCGGTCTCCTTGTCACGAATACGGATTTTCTTAGGTGCCGACTTCTTGATGGAGCAGTTTGAGAGGATATAGAACCTAACCGTCTTATACAGGTTCTTGTTGTTATCTATCATCTTGCATACCTCATAGGCAGAATCCTCTTCCGACATATCCTCGGCAGCGTTACGAATCGCCTTGTCATAGAATCCCTGAAGTCGAGACCAGGCATATTGTACATCCGTATCGCTCAACACTTTAACGTCACTCGTATTAGTCTCATAGATTGTATAGAACAAAGTAAGGACTTCCTGATTGGCGCTCTCATTATAAGCCGAGATTTCTCCCAAGAAGCTACCAGAAGAACTCTTAATGCTAGCATGGCATACTACATAATTCTCGGCTGACACCTTTGTAGCTATCTGTGAGAGGACATAAGCCGTGAAAGCATCTTCACGACTTCCCATCTGCTCTGTATCTATGGTCTGTACCGTTTTCTCTTCCAGTACATCTAAGTAACTCTTTAAATTGTCCATATCTTAAAACTGTTAGTTGTTATTAATTTCTTTGTTCTCAAAAGGGTCTTTATGGGTTATTATATCCAACAATCCGTAATAGGATATCATACTCACCCGTTCAGCTCTTCAGACTCTTGCTAGAAGAATGCAATTGCAAAAATAATGATTATTTCTGAATTACGTGCTTTCTTTAGGAATATTTTTGTTGTTTTGCAGGATAAAAAGCATTAACAATCAGTTTCATCGTTTACCTGAGGCACATTTTTAAAGATAAGGTTCTATAATACTTATTATATGCCATAGGACATTTTCCTAAGGAAATGCTAATACGGATAGCATCTCCTCAGGAACATACTCACTCACTCTTTAAGCGTTTCTCAAAGAATGCCCATGCACGGCGATAGTCGGCAATACGGTCACATGTTTTGTAAGGAGCATTATAAATAACCGTTTCATTCTTATATAGCATGTTTTTTGTTATAACATGACAATAAGTTTCACCATCTACTTGATCTTTTATAGTATTCCAATCCTTAGTGTCAACACCAACGCCTGTCAAACCTGCATTTTTTGTATATACAATTCGACCTTTCTTATCATAAAAAGTAAACTCTTCATTCTTCTTCAGAACATCAAATTGACTTACATAAATGGTGATAAGTTCATCTAATGTCAGGCCAAAAGCTTGTGCTACAATCACATCAATCTCCAATAGAGCTTGCCTTCTTTCGAAATCATTTCTTAGAGGACATCTAGGTGTCCATTTCTCTGAAATTTCAGAAAAAGGCTTTAATCGTGAATCTTGGATTGCCCAATTATCATTCTTATATTCAGACCTAAACAAAGAATTCCACAATTCAGAGTATTCTGCTGTCATACAATTTAAAAGCAAAGTTCTTACTAAAAGAGAATTCTTATATTTTTCTTCTATACCCATTGGAAGTTCTCTCAAACGACTATCTGTTAGATTAGCCGAAGCTATTGTCTTCATCAAAAAGTCCAAAATCAATGAAGAAGAAAGTCCTGCTAATTCTACGATTTTCTCATCATCATTAAATATCGCACTTATAACACCGTTAACGTGCGATGATTTTTTGATTAAGATGCCGCAATTAAGCGTTCTATCTCCTGTTTGATTCAACATTTTACGATAACCTACTTTATAATAATCTTGCCAAGATTTATTCTCGTCATAAGTAGGAAATATCTTTTTAAGCTGCGCAATACTTACGTTGGGTACATATCTTGTACGCACGCAATATGCCTCATCTATCCTTGTTAAATCTATGACATCAAAATCAGACTTTTTATACCCACCAATTCTAGGTGATTTATAAAAAGCTGTTCCGACATAAATATTGGGGCCAGAATAAATCATTTCATAATTACCGACATTAGTTTCTTGGATACGAAACTCTATCGTCCCATCTGTAACTGCATTTGTAGAATGAAAGCCTTCAGTAATAATAGGATTAAAATCCTTTACAGCAGACTTAAAAAATGCAAGTTTTTCTAGAACAGAAATCACATCCGTAACATATATTGCTCCTAATTTTGTTGTCTCCCAGTCTGTACTATCTTCGAACATTCTAGCAAGTGTCATTAATGCTTTTTTATTAAAACGAATGATACGTTTTTTATGCCCACGAAGATTCCATGTATAGCCATTAGCTGTTTCTATTTTAATGCCTTTACATTCTGTTTTTCCATCAGAACAAAAACTTTCATCTATGGTAACAGGATGATAAAGATTAAAAATACATTCAAATTCTGGTTCAGAAACTTTACCACAATAAATATTAATACTATATTGCTTTTGATCTCGAACTTCCGCAAAAAGCAGTAAAGAATTTCGGAATCTAAAATGATATTTTAAATGACGGTAAACCTCTTTACGTAACAATTGCCCATTTGGTTCATCATAAATAGTTTCAGGATGAACCATACCCATAAATCCTGTTTCTGACAAAAGTTTAAGAGAATTTTCCAGAACACATTTATATAAATTAGTCTGTTGACCTATGAGTAGAGGGTAGTTGCTAGTACAATTCATAAATGCACTAGAACAAGCAACTTCTACCAACTCAGAACAATAAATTTTTTTCATGACAGGACTAGTCTCAAGCATATATTTTTTAGACATAATATCACCGACATGTTTATGTATAATAACTTCTGGGAATCTCTCTTGTAATACATCTTCATCTTTGAATGTATATTTCAACCATGGCGGATTACCACAGATAATATCAAAACCGTCTCTCAGCCAGAACACCTCCAAGAACTCCAACATTGGATGGAAAAAATGGTAACGCTTGGCTAGTTCCTCTACAATATCAATGCGACGCTCACTGTAAGCACCTTCCAGCTGCAGCTTGTTGGTCTGCTTATTACCCATTTCTGCCAAGTAATACTCCAAAGTCTGAACCTTCGCTGCACTTTCTTCCTCCTCAGCATCAAAGTCGATTCGTCCCTGCTTTGGCAAGAACAAATCTTCCTCTCCTGTTTTGCCAGCATTCGAGAAACGCACTTTAGGCGAAGCCACTTTTACCTCCACATTGAGAATGCGCTCAATATCATCCCAATACTCCTGTCGGGTAGGAAGATCGGCAAGGTCCTTGTACTCCCAGAAGAAGAGAGAACACCAATAGTCCATCACTATCTTGAGTTTCATGTATGCCGAATCCTTTCGATAACGCTGGTCATCGAACTCCTCACGCTGCGCATTCGTCTCAAAAGGCAAAGTACGCTTACCTGCATATTTCCATACGGCATAGCCATTGTTGGCATATTCTGCCACACCCATCTGAAACTCAACATACTTTTTCAAAAGTACATCAATCTTACGGCTGATGCGCTCCAGTTGCTTATATTCATCACCAGTAATTCCTTTGAGCCATGACTTACGAATGCTCGCCATAACTTTCTTGTTTTCTTTCAACTTCTGCCCCTCTTCCTCGCTGAATGTTGGCAGTTTGGCATTAAGTATGCCCAGCATGTCCTGTACAGGAAGCAGGAAATGATAAACCTCCGTATAGTGACGTTCAAGACGAGAATCAGAAAAGTGAATACGATATGTAGGAGCCTCCCACCACTTTTTATCGTAGGTACGCTGTCCGACAACAGTTCTCACGACATCACTTTTCTTATAGACTTTGAGCCAGGCACCAATCACCGCATTACCCTCGGCAAGACGGTTTGAGAAGAAAGGAACCTCCATATCCTTGTGCATCACATTGAGCCATAAGGATAGCTTGCCAAGTTCAATAGCAGTAGCATTGAGGTCAACACCATACACGTTACTTGTGGCAATGAATGCCTTCACCTTCTGCAACTCATTAGGATATTGCAAAGGGTCGATGGATTCACCCACTTCTTGCTTGCGGAACTGCAAGTAGAGCACTGCCAACTGGTTGATAACCTCGTTTTGGAAAGCAGCCGCACCCATAGCAGGCTCCAAGATCTTCATCTGCAACAGGTCGGAAGCATGAATCTCTCCACGCTCCAACTTCTCTACGATAGGCTTTAATGTATATTTCACCGTGCTCTTGGTCAACACCTCAGGAGTATAGAAAGAGGCAGACTTCTTACGGTCACGACCATTCAGACGATAAATAAACTTACCCTTAGGATGAATGATATCATGTCCTTCCTCATCCTTCAATATTTCATCCTCATCAAACACATCACGGCGAGAGCGAGGTTGCAGATACGTCTCCACCAAATCACCCTTAGGATGCACCTCGATATAATCTTCCTCAGCATAGAAACCACGATAAGCCAAAAGATTCTCATACACACTACCCAACTGGTTGATGCCCAAGTTAGCATACGAGATACGACCACGCATCTTACCCTTTTGTTGCTGCGACAATGACAACTGGCAGATGATGCTCTGCCACACAACATTACGGAACTTGACACCTGCAAGCACTTTCAGTTTGGCATCAGAAAACAGAGGTGAGTCGATATGACGCACACGGAAAGAGGCCGTCATGGATGACGCATCCACACGGTCTTCGTTATAACCTCGCAAGATAAGCACAAAGAGTCGCTTGATACTATGATCGAAGAAATAGCCATTTCGCTCCTCATCAGTAATGAGATTCACCTGCTCCAAGTCACGTAACATCTCCAAGGAATAACCTCGCTGATAAGTTTGGTCGTTAATTGGCAAGATATCAAGGTCGGGACGACTCTCCGCATAAAAGACGAACAGCAAACGATAGATGAACACCAAACAATCATCACGCATCATGGTCTCGAAGTTGTCGTCCGTCTCATCCTGATTATGGAACTTATTATCCGGCGTATGCTTGATGTACCAGATAGCCTCGTTAGCCAAAGCCTCCACTGCGGCAACCACACCACGCTTCAAGTCTTGCGTCACCGCATAGGCGTTCTTATAACTTTCCTCTTCAAGTTGTTGCATCAAAGGAGTATCACCAATTGAGGCAAGTGCATCGCGAGAAACCAAGAGATAGAAAAGAGCGAAATAGTTGCGCATGGCACTCTGAGTGGTTTCCACCAACAGTCGTTCTATGTCGAAGTGAAGATAAGCACCACGCTCCCACTTATCGGCATCCATAAAGAAGACCATGTTGCCAGCCGACATCAAGATATAGCGAGGATGCTCTTGCTCAGGAAGAGAGAAGATATGAGTGACAAGACGGTCAAGCCCCAATTCAGCAAAACCAGTTTCTGCATTCGTATCATCAGAAGAAGATATCAGTGTAGGAATATCCATCACATAAAGCTGAGGTGAGCCATCCGTCCGACTGCACACGATACGTACAGGAACATCCTGCTGCGCCCCATTCTCTCCTATCGGAAGAGAAAGAATCGTTGCTGGCTGTTCTTGTACAGTTGCCTTATAATAACCCAAGCACTCCAATAGTTTGGAGTTGAAATCAAAAGTCTCTCGCTCTTTGTCTTTTTCACGAGCATATCGTGACGTGACCGCTTGCTTGTAGCGGTTATATTGCTGACGAAGTGCAGAAAAGCGAGAACAGAGTTCCTTGATGCCATCCTGCGAATAGCCAGACTTGTCAAAGACTTTCTTCTGGAAATCCTCCGTAAAGTACCCCGTCGAAAAAAAGTCGTTAATATTATCTATAAAACTATATGCTGCCATATCTTATTTCCTAAAATTTAAAAGTTATAGAAAGCCACAATCACCTTGATGAATGGCTCACCTTGAAGAGATTGTAAATCTTTCAGGTATTGACCTCTATCTTGCGAAAGAGATTCAACCTTCTTTTTACGCTTATCCATGCGAACCCCAGCAAAACCACTTGGCATCAATTCATCAGCCTCGAAAAGGCTTAGCTGCTTTTGCTCACCATAAATCCAGTCGTTCAATTTCTTACTATAATTGGTCACCACACTGTTCATGGCTGCCATCTTGGTGGCTTGTTGTTCGCTCATGATTGACTTGGCATTATCTATCGCCTCAGGAAGCAAGTCGTGAAGACGGTTTAAGTCTTCCTCTGCAATCGTGTCAGTATAAAGCGTATCTCTCAGGTTATTGGTGGCTATAAACTCACCCAAGGACATGGGCTTGAATATTCCATTTCCATCCTTGTTGACTGGGCACACCAAGAAGTCGCTAATCACACTATTGCCAAGTTGGTTGCTCACTTGTCCATTGATGACAAAATAAGCCATATCCTTCGGCAGGAAGCCCAGTTTTGCAACAGGGGCATCATTCTTAGGCACAGATGCAGAAAGCTTGGTCAACATATAACGTACCACAGGGTGCAAGTCGTAGAGAATCTGGGTATCAGCCCAACGTATGCCATCGGCATTGCTCTGGTTGTTATCCACCACTCGGGCATTTTCTATAGCCTTCAGCACATCCTCCTTATTCGTAGAGAGATGATAACGCATGCCACGGCGAGGCTTAGCTTCGGCTGGGACATCAAAGAGGACTTCATCAAGTTCGTCGGTGTTGGTAACATTCACCATGTCGTCATCAATAGTCACATTGCCTGGCTTGATGAGATGGTCGCTCTCCAATTGTCGGAAAAGAGCTTTATAAAAATCCATGTCCTTATTATAGATGGAAATACCTTCATCAATCTTCACCTCCACCTCGCTATCATCAGTCTTGCCTATCGTTACTATCTCGTTAGGCTTTTCATCAAGATTCTTCTCTTCAACATTGACCTGGGAGTCTTCGGCATCACTTCCCATTCCCAAAGCAGCCAACCTTGCCCAAATATCCTCATCATCATGGATAATCGCCTTTTCGATAACTTTCTCCTCTTGGTGAACATCATAAAGATGGAACACCTCGGCTGCATCACCTAATGTGCGATTCACCTCATCCTCCTTTTCCTTCAAACGGTCGAGGATGCGAAAGTCGGTACTGATGTTAGGATTGTCACTTCGGAGCACAAGATAATGAATGTAAGGCACATGCGGCTGCTTATAACGGTCAATACGTCCATTACGCTGTTCAAGCGTAATCAAGCTCCAAGGGATGTCGTAATTGAACATTCTGTTACAGTAATAGTGAAGATTGACACCTTGTGCGCCAGCATCACTACATATAAGCATACGTATCGGCGAATCCTTCTTACCAAAGTTCTCTATCATGGCATCTTGTTCTGTATCAAGCATACCTCCTTGGAACACGGCTATTCGAGGATATTCCCCATCACCACTACGGATAGGCTTAACCTTAATCTTGAAGTCTTTCTCTAAATTGGCTTTGAGATAATTGATAGTCTCTATACGCTCAGTAAACACTACTATACGGTCATCTTGCTCACGTCCTGCCCAGTTGAGCGAGCGTAGTATCTCGCAAAACTTATTATACTTGGTATCTTGATGGGTAGCAATAATCTTATTAACGATGTCAAGTTGCTCTCGCAATTCCTCGTCATCTGCCTTTTCCAAACGATTCTCGATTGACTTACGAGCCGCAGCAGGAGACGACATATAGCTCTTGAAAAGCAACAATGGCATGAACATTTCCCCAAAGCCAGAAGAGGATTCCTTATATAGTTTGAACTGTTCGTGCTGATGACACAAAAACTGTTCTTCCAGTGGCGACAGCGTAACATGATCGGATACCAATTGTCGGTCTTGGAATTGAGCTGCTATCGTTGGATCGTTTTTCAAGTCATTCTTAAAACGACGAACATAGTAAGGCTTGATATCTTCCGCCGTGAAATTACCATCCAAAGGAATGGCAGTAGGTTCCAGCATGCGAACGAGAGAGGCAAAATTCTCCCTGCGACCATTGTGAGGCGTAGCTGATGTGAAAATCAAGCTGTCACAATGTTCGGATAGAATTTGCGCCAATGCTCCACGCTGACTGGCAGTATTGGCTACCTTATGGCACTCGTCTATAACAATGATATTCCAACGTGTGTGCTCTATGTAGCTTCTGAAACTTTGACTATTTTTCAGTGTATCGACAGATATGATGGTCTTGTCGTAATAATCGAATGGATTCTTGTTGAGAGGGATGATGGTCTTGATACGATTCACCCCGGTAGAATCAAGACGAACCAAAGGAATGTCGAAACGATTCCAAAGTTCTTCCTGAAACTGCTTGAGAATGCTCTTCAATGCAACCACAAGAATACGCTTGCCACGGCCACGGCGAATCATCTCAGAAAGAAAGATTCCCACTTCCACGGTTTTACCAAGACCCACGGCATCCGCAATCAACATTCTTGGACGAGGCATGGAAAAAGCCTTGACCGTTGGCACCAACTGATAATTATGGACATCAAAAGCACCTTTTTGAGCTATCGTTATATGCGGAGACTGCGTAGTACTGGAACGCAAAGCAGACTCTATATATAGTTTGGTAAGGCGATAACCACTCTGGGTATCGGCTATAAAATGAGTATTCTCCGGACGTACAGGCTCTATATCATCCTCCAATGCGGTGTCGAAACAAAAAGTTTTGTCCATGACAAGTGGGGAAATACCCACAACATCAAGCAACAAGTTATGCTTACCGCCATCATTGATGTCGGTAATCAAGAAATCTTCCCCTCTTACAGAGATACGTTGTCCTATGGTATATGCAATGTTCATTATTTTTGTTTATTTAATGTGAGTAGAAATGGTGAAGGTTCACCGCATCCTGTGATAAGGACACGATTGATGGCACGGGTAAGAGCGACATATATCAGCGAACGTTGCTCTTGGTCATTCTGCCGTTGCTGTTCCTCATCCATTTCTGCAAAATTAGCAGGTCTGTATGGAATAGTCGCAGCACTAACATCGGCAAGTATGACAACACGGAATTCCAGACCCTTCATCCTATGGAAAGTAGAAAGGTTAACACCATCTCTATCACCAGTATCCATCTTCCAACATGGAATATCCAAGTTTCGTGACAAATAATTGGATATGCTATCTACCATGCTATTGCGATAGGCTGCTACACAAATGTCACGAGGTCTTATCTTGGCATCAAGACAAGCTTGTATGTATGCGCCGATAGCTTCAAACTCCTGATTCTTATTCTTGTACAATTGATAGACAGGGGCATCGCCATGAAGTAAAGAGACATATCCCTTCAAACTTTCCTCGCCACCATCGAAATCATCAGCCTCTACACCAGACACTATGCGAACTGCCTGACGCTTAATTTCCTCTGTGGTTCTATAGTTGACTCGAAGGCGACGACTGCGACCCTGTATGTTGATACCCGCAGCCTTGAAATTCAACTTACGTGAGTAGATGCGCTGATATGGGTCACCCACAAGGAACAAATCGTTGGCTCCTACAGGAGTAAGCGCACGAAGAAAACGCAACTCTGGATTAGACAAGTCCTGAATCTCATCAGCGATGACATGAGTGAACATAAATTCGGGTTGCTCTCTCAACCAATGTGTTGTGATATTGAATAGCTCGCGCTGAGAAAGGATGTTGTACTTAGCTTCCTTCTCACGAAAACTTACCACCATTTCCCATACATTCTTACGTTGCTTGCGGGATAAAGAGTTTCCTAATCCTGTACGAGGCGTCTTTAGATATTGCTCCAGAGAGTCAACATCGTGATAAAGAATAACCTCATGGTACTCTTTTTGGAGGAAATCTGCTGAAAACTCAGACATATTATCCATCTCAACTTCTTGCCATAGATGATGCATACGCTCATCATTATCAAAAACGATAGTCTTACCTCCCGCCAAACTATTCGCCTTGGCTATTGTTCGCACCAGCGTATCCACCGTTTCCAACTCATAACGTTGTCTTGGGACATCCATCTGCTTGATAAGAGAACCAAGATTCGCAATCAAGGCACGATTATAAGCGGTATATAAGACTTTTCCATTTCCCTCGTATGCTGTAGTGCAAAGTCGTTTAAGTCGATGAATGGCAGCAACAGTTTTTCCGGTACCACCACCTCCGCTAACTTTCAAGGAGCCATTATAGTTTCCTTCCACGATACGACACTGAGACGGATGAAGGAAAACCATCCATTGCTTCAAATCCTCTTTAAGAATTCTGTCAAGTTCTTCATCATCTGTAATATCAATAAAACGACGGCGGTTGTTCTCGCTTTGTAATTGCTTTTCATGCTCCGCCTCTTTACGCTTACCTTCTTCCACATCATATATAATGCGGTCTATATCTCCTGAATCCAAAAGATAATACAAATTCTCCCAAGCATCTTGTGGAAGTTCTTCTTCATACTTATCCAAATCATCCAAGTCCTTGAACTTACGCACCAAAGACAAGTTTTCCGCAGGTACCCCGATACGCAAGAGTTGCTCATCCGAATATCCGCTAAAAGCATACATGTCAGACTGACTAACCTGCTCTTGCTTCCCTTGTTCTTCGGAATGCTCAACAGAAATCACCTGAAACGAAGATACCCTATCGTTCCAAATAAACTTTTTGTTACGAGCCCAAGCCATGGCTTCATCATGATGGTCGATGTGAAGCAAACAATAATCCTCTCCACCAACTACACCGATAATCATTCTATAGTCTAAGCCGAGACGAGCTGTGCGCATGCTGTCTTCCTTGAAGTCTGATATAGACTCCAAGTTGATAGCTGCCGACTTCGGGTTTTCCTTAAACTTACGTCGAAACTCTTTGAATTTATTTTGTACGTCTCGTGGCAGGCTCATGATGGCATCCCAGCAAGACTCTTCAAGAAACAGTCTCATATATTACTTTTCTTTAATGTTGTTAATATCAAATGTGTCTGGTTCGAATATCTTGTAACCTTCAGCGATGACAGCTTCCTCATCATCAGGGAAGAATACAAATTTATGCTTTTCGGAAACAAGCTCAACTTCACACACTTTTTTACCTTTGCTATTTTTGATGGCAACTCCAGCATGATGATCAAACTCTATGCCCTCCTTCAAAAGATTGATAACAATCTCATGAAGTTCGTCATCAAATTCATCAGCGATTTCTTCCCATTTTGATTCAGCTGTCGCTATTGGTTTTTGAGCATCTGTCTCAATACCTTGATAAAGAGACACCAGGTTATAGACACGCCAAAAATCCTGCCATAGCTCTTCAGGCAATCCTTCGTCAGGATGGATGTCCATAGGTACCTCAAATACAGGAACTATGGTATGATTGACCATATCCACATTGACATCCAATGCCGCCCAAGGCTGTTTAGGGAATAGTTTGATAGATGCCGACATAGAAGGTTGAAGACCCACCATATACATCAGCAATGTATCTTTAAGTTTCTTTGCCTCCCACAAATGCCCAAGGACATATAATAGTCGCTCCATCGAATTACGCCTGTCTCGCCATTCGTTTTTTCCCAACTTGTTCAGAAGAGCGCCATTGTGCCTGTCTATCACAGAATCTTCAGGATGGTCTGCATCTTCGAATTTATTCATATCTGCCCAAGTCAAAGTAACAGACATGTATCGCTTAGATTTTTCTATACTTTGGCGTTTCATAAAGTCTTTAGCAAAGACATTATGTTTACCCGAAGCATGAAAATGATAACCGTCCATATAGATAGCAATACTTCGTAAATAGTCGAAAGGCAGTTCTTTCCAACCACGCCCATCATTCTCTTGCATCAAGACGGGGCGTATCAAGAAGTCTGGCTCCGTATGAAACTCAACCCCCTTGGATCTATCAAGCACATATTGCGGAATAATCTCATAAGACAACCGATGAATTCCATCATCATAGTCCAGGTTATATTGCTGATGATACGATGCTGAATTTTGTTGGAATCTCCAAGCATGCGTACCCCCCAGCTGATTGTCGTCGTGCACAAACCGCTGAAGAGCATAGACGAAGCGTTTCTCCAATTCACTCTCTTCCAATCCACCATCAGACGAGAGATTGCCAAGAGCCTTCACATCCTCCCAATTACTTGTACCATTGCTTTCATTACGACAATAATCCAGTATCTTTCGGAATAACTCGTCAGCACGTTTTCGGCTCAATTTATCTTGAATGCGATTATTACTATATGTATAAATACAATGGTAACACCCATCCTTGCCATGATTCTGGCAATCACATGTATGGATGCGTTCCCAAGCGTTCTGCAAGATCTTTTCAAACTCCTCCGGCTTGCTTATCTGTGCCAAGTAACCAGTTCCTCCCGGAATGGTATCATAGAGAATGACATAACGATCGAACTTGTGAGTTTCCTCATTATAGCTCTTGTATTTCTCTATCTGTATATGGTCAGGATTTCCTGCGAAATAATCGCGCAATCCCAAACCGATGCCAGCAGCAAACATATCCGTCGTTTCCTCTGTATCCACTTCTTGCACTGGCAACAAAACCTTGATGGCCTCCGTATGGAACTTATGATAGAGATACACCTCCTCGAAATATTCGTCAGGCTTATCCATGTATCGCTTATCCTTGTTCTTACAGAACGGATAGTGTAAATTCTTTGCTTCTACCACATTCAATTCGTTAGACTTGCTCGTTGATTTGCCACAATACTTACATGTCACAAAGCCCTTGGTAGGAACATGTTCATGCTCATTGATATCCAAGTCTCGAACATCTTTTTGCTCGGAATCTCCAAGATTGATATCTATGACATCCACACTCTTGCAATATTCTATACCAAATGGTATCGTACGCAATCCACTTGCCTTGACACTGCCGTCAAGTATAAAATGTTTTGACGTAACATAACTATTGCTATCCCTATCATCGCTTTTGTCGTCAAGTACAGCTTCTTCCTTCCTGTCGCTTGAACGCACCTCGTCCATACGCACAAAATAGTGAACATTGTTTGGTGTGCCAAATGCAGGGTCTCCACAAACAGGACATTCATGGTTATGGTCTGGTTTATCCAACTCAATATAGTCGCATTTTGAGCAAAATCTCATTTTCATGAGAGCTTCTTTATCTCCAGTATTCCAGTTAAGCGTGGATAGTCCTGAGACATTCATACGATATTTCTGGGCATAGAAATGATTGCCTGGTGCCAACTCTCGAAGTGCAGATGATGCCGAACGCTGAATACTCAGTTCTTCTATTTTGTATTTAGAAGACTCGGCATCCAGCGGTGGGCGATGGATGATGGTTGCATCCAATGTTACACCAGACTCAGGAAAAGCATAATTAGGCAACAATCCTGCATTCGTCATAAACTCAAGCAACTGTTGATTCATTAAAGTTCGACGAGTTTTACTTAGTACAGCCACCTGAATTTCTAATTGTTTTCTTTCTTCATCAGTCTTTGCTAAGTGGCTATCATCGATTCGTTTACGTAACTCATTGATACGATTCGACATAGCCATATACTTGTCATATAGCTTGTCAAATTCTTTACGTATCCCTGTTACAAACTCACCTGTACCTAAAATTTTAGACAAGTTTGCCAAGGCATCCTCCTGCTCTTCTGTGTATTGAGAACGGAAGTTGGTTTCCAGATTCGAACCATTTGCCTCAATGAAAGCAATGATACGATTGAAAAACGAGGCACTATTTGTCTTGAATGTGCTCAATGGCAAATTATATACCTTGGCTGGAATCTGATTGTTCTGATTATCCAACCCAGTCCATGTATCAAGGCAATAAGCAAAGAAATGCCTACGCAATATATCCACAGCAGAAAGGTAACAACCAGGAGTATTGATTTTTCCCTGCATCATCTCCTTAGGCTCTGCATAGTAAAACAGGTCATGATATTCATTGCGAGCAAAATCAATAATGAGCGCAGCCCCACTTTTACGTCCTGCACGTCCCACTCTTTGTATAAAGTTGGATGGCATTGGAGGAACAGAAGTGTTAAGTGCCACATTCAAGTCACCGATGTCGATACCCATTTCCAACGTAGATGTAGCCACCAACGTATTGACACTATTCTTTCCCTCATTACTTTTAAACTGGTATTCTATACTCTCACGTTTCTGTCGATCGAGAATACCAGTATGCTCATGTGAGTAAATACGTGGCGAAAGTTGACGATTATAAACATTATAATAATACTTATGTATCTCATCACGTTTTACCTCTGTATATTTTCCTTGACACTTATATTCAAGACATGGAGTATTCTCCGAAACTTCATCTTCGTTGGCAACACACATCACAGATGTACAATGGTAACAGTGAATATGCTTTACTTTATCAGAAATCAAGAGAGCAGATGGGGAGATACAATAATTTCGTTCTGATTCTCGAACACTCTTATTGCAAATTCCTTCTTCACAAAAAACGTCAAACAGCTTTTGGTAAAAGTCATTGTAAAGACCATCTGGTATTTCCGCCATCATAAAGCCATTATCTGATAAGTCGGCTGTAAAACACTTCAGAAAATAGTACTTATACCAATTGAGTACCCTTGGATTCACATAGGTAGAATCGAGGATACTACGGCTATCAAGATGTGTAGTAGCAACCAACTTCGGATAACGGGCACGTGCCCCAAAGTATCTATGAAGATAATATTTCGAAGGCTTGTTATTATTCATCTCATAAGTAGTGGACTTCACCTCACGAAAACGAGAGAGGAATGGATGGTCCACAGCTCCACGCATGCGAATGCGGTGCAATACACCATTGGCGAACTGCACAAAGTGCTGACGTGTAATACGCTCCAATCTATTTTCATCAAGCCATGGTTTCATCTGCTTATATACATCCCTCAACTGGTCTTCATCAAAATAAGTCGCAGAAGCTCCTGACTTTTCCAAAGTGCGACCAATGCGAGCATTGAACCCAAATTCAGAGGCAATCTCCCATCCAAGACGAAGGTCAAGTTGTTCTATAAAACCCTTCTTAAATTTATGGTCATTTATTCTGAAATCTGTATCTAAGTCTATGTCACCTAATCTATCTGGAGGGAAAAAACGGTAAACATACCCCTCTTGATTCTCGTCAAAGTGTAACTTTTCCTTCCAATACTGCACAAACTCCTTTTCTAGATTTTCAAGACTGATTGGGAGTTTTCCTTTCTCACTCAAATTCCGAATGCAATTCTGCAAAGCATTACGGAAAGAGAAACGATAATTACGTGCCTCAAAAAATCCTGCCTGATGAGCTGCATCTTGCACACTGTTGGTAAAAGCAAGTATTTTACGATTTGCTTCTACTTCACCATCAAGGTCAGATGACATGATTTGACTAATAGCCACAGAAGCCATCGTTGCTACTTTCGTACCAATGATAGTCAAAGAATTGTCTGAACAACAAGAAGGACAAGACTGGACAAAGCGAGGATTCTTACTATGTTTCCCTGCATCTATTTTACGCATGGCATATACATGTATGCGGTTCTCCTTTTCTTCATCCTGTTTGTCATATACATGCAAATCGGCAGGATCTATCCACCAAGATTCAGTTATTCCCTGATATTCTTCTATTGGCTTGTTGTCGTCTTTACACAGGTTCAGCAACCAGCAATTCTCATTGTTGTTGATAAACTGTATGGCAGTTTTACCTGGGTCTTTATCTAAGCTATTCGACTTCTTAGTCTTATATGCTATCCAACCAGAATCTCCACATTCACGGCAGAAATAAGCCGGCAAAGCAAGCTGTTGTTTGTCTTCTTTATTAACATCTTTTCGCCAAGTAAATTTGACTTCATTCGACATGACACGAAGAAAGCCAGAAAGCTCTCGTAGCCAAAGTTGAACTTGTAAGTACAAAAATGGGAATTGAGGTTTTACACCTTTCTTCGCAGCAGCTATCAGAGCCAGCAAAGAAGACAAAACAGCCAAACGTGGTGACTCCACGCCCTTATATGCAGTCTCTGGCAAGGCTCTAAATTTTTCGTTTCTATCAGCTAGTTTAGCTATAAGATTGGGTATACTGATATAGGTATTATAAGTTATATCAGTTATATCTCTGACGATTCGCAGTTCAGCCAATCCCTCAGCAAGGCTTGCATTCTGTAGATGCCATAAGCTCTGTTGACGGATAACATATTCGTCATAAGTGTCATCAAGTCCAAATCGGGTTTGAGGTAAATTCTCCAATACAGGTATGAAATCATTATTTGCTTCATTACCTATCTTCCTGACCTCTACTCTATCTTCAACGATAACAGAATCTGCATCAAAACTTTCCCCAAACACATCAGATGCATATTTGCGCAATAAAACCTTACTATCCCTGCCACTTCCTATAGTAGCAGAAGTTCCTACTGGACACAATTGTCCTGCCTGCAAACCCAACTTCAATTTCAATCGGCGTATTAAATTTGCAACATCTGTTCCTTGTGCTCCATCGTAAGTATGCAACTCGTCCAAGACAAGAAATTTAAGTATTTCCTTGTCCTTAAAGTTATAATACCACAATTTTGCGTAATTGTGCTTCATCAAAGCATAATCAAGCATCTTGAAGTTTGTCAAGATAATATCTGGAGGCGTTTCTAATATCTGGTCTCTATCTTCTATGATATTATGTTCCCCCATTGCAACAGGATATTTCTTTTCACGATTCTTGCCTTCTCCAATAAAAAGGCCAGCAGTTACCTTGCCACGAAGACGCTCATCATTATAGATTGCCTCGGCAAGACGCTTGGCTTGGTCACTTGCCAACGCATTCATAGGATAAAGTATAATCGCTTTAACACCTTCTGCATGTTCATGATTCTGTCGCCATTGATAACAATAGTCAAGTAGTGGGAACAAAAAACATTCTGTTTTACCTGAGCCTGTTCCTGTAGTTAAGAGTGTTGGCTGTGGAGAATGATTGTCTTTGGAAGTCAATCTCTGAAAAGACTGATACTGATGCTTGTAAAGCGTATAGCCAGGAACTATGTCCATTATATCAGAACCATCACTATCGGCAGATGTAAAGGGCGTTTTCAAAGATATATATGGTTCATGCGCAATACCATACTCGTCATTTTGTATAAACGCATAAAAAGCATCATCCACCTCCTTATCCTTGAAGCTGAATGTTGCTTTTAAATATTCAATAATGGCATCTTTAGCCTCGTATGCTTGTTGTAATGGGAGCATTGGCAATTCCTACCATAAATAGTCGATAGAATCCCAATATCGAATGTTTCAAGTTAGTTGTTTTATTCTTATAAAAAAGGAGCGTGGGATTCGCCTTGTCCATCCCTCTACTCGTAGGCCTTCGCATTGCCAAAACAGATGAGACGGACAATGCAGAAAGCCCACGCTATGGTATATAATGCCTACAAACGAACCTTCATGCCAGACATAATACCATAGCATAAAGCTATAGTATATATCTGACAATTCGCAGCAGGATATATAATACACCTACCGTGAGCATTCACCCATTGCCACACCTGCGATCTGTTTTGTAAAGTTGCGAAGTTTACGAGTAGACACAGATGAGCGTAAGCAAACGCTCTTTTCCATAAAAATAGCACCCACCCGCTCAGCCCATCGGGCTTCCTGCAAGATGAATGCAACTGCAAAGGTAACGATTATTTCTGAAATAAAAGAAAAGAATGACCTTTATTTTCAATATAAAACAAGATTTTTCATGTTTCCGCACACGAAACAGCAAAACGTGGGGAAGATAAGGGATAAAAAACGACATAAACTCCGCCTTGGCTTTCACCCAAGTGGAGCTTATGCTTCTATTCATTCAGGCTTACCATTCAACAATGTTATCGTGTTGGTAAACTCGGATACCAAATCATTAAATTTCGGATTGTCTCTTCTAATAATCAATGCCGCATAGTTTTCGTTGTCTTCCTCATCATAAACAATCTGAGGAAGAAAGAGGAAGTCTACTTTCTCCGCATAGATTGAAAACCAAAAGCGAAACAAACGACTACGCATTTTCTGCATCCCATCACCAGTCTCGCAGATATACAATAATGCAGCTTGGTTCTTATGGAAGAACTCATCCACTATACACATTACCGTCTCCCGCACCTTTGCATCACGAGGCGACTTAACACCATTAGTATTTGTCAAAACGAACTGATAAGACTCACCACTTTGAAGTAAATCGTCGTTTTCAAACGAGACACTAAAACTTATCCTAAATTCACTTACAAATTTGAGTAGCCCTGTCAAACTATCCTTTTCAACCAAATAAGGAGAACAGGAATTTATCTTGTTCAAATCAAGTGCAACCATCATAAAACATTGAAACCTACAGGTTCTTCACCTGTACGCAACTTATAGTCTTCATATAGCATTTTCTGCATTTTCTCAACCGCTGCTCGCTTGGTAGCTAGTGCTGCGTTCCAACGTCTGAGAGCTTCTTCTCTTGTCAATTTTGCCATTTTCGTTTCCTCCTAATTTTTATTGAGTAATTATATATTATGCATTCGTTTGCTCAGCCATTCGGGCTTCCTGCAAGATGAATGCAACTGCAAAGGTAACGATTATTTCTGAAATAAAAGAAAAGAAGGGACTTTATTTTCGAGATAAAGCATGAATATTCCGTGTTTCCGCACACGAAACAGCAAAACGCAGGGAGACTATGGGGTAAAAACGACATAAGCTCCACTTTGACTTTCACCAAAAGTGGAGCTTATACTTATTATTCATTCAGAAAATATCAGACCGAAATTGTGCCCCAAGTTGGGGCAAAGTTTCGGTTACATTAACGTCGATTATGCCCGAAAGCCCTCTCCATACTCTCATATCTCTTATCGAGATCGAGAGTAAGCGGATAGTAGGTATTCGACCTTAGCATCTCTCGCTTAACTTCCTTCCATGATCCTGCGCCCATTTTATCCACAAGGTCCTGCTTATAGAGTTGCTCTATCTCCGGCAAGAGCTCCATCGCCTGAATGTCGAGCAAGGCGCAAATCAACATTCCGTTGAGACAGTAATCTGTAAAATGGGCTTCCTGCTTTTCCTCCAAAGCTCGTGTCAGGAATTTGCGGAACACTGAAAGCACCTCTTCCTTCGTCTCCGGATAATCATGGGCGATGGCGACCAAGCCTGTCATCACATACGACTTGTAGGAGTTGACGATGCCCTCCTCCATCAAGTAGGAAGAAATCGTGCTTATCGCATGGGGTGCCAACTTGACGATGCTCGGCTCTACCGTCATGTCGATGCCGTCGCCATAAATCCACTGCACCGCATCGTCCGGCATTCGCAAGGTATCCAGCAGGGCATTCAAGCTGCTCGTGTCATTGCCAACCTCGCCCAAGAACATGGCGGCATGAGAAACAGGGAAGCCGATGCTCTCAGCCGCTGTCTCGTCAAACTTTCCGTCCTCACCGACCATCGCCTGGATGCCATACCCGATGATGCGCTCCAAGTCCTCGCGCACTTCTTCCTTTGGAAGCGACAAGATTTCCTCGCGCTGCTCCTGGGGTACCACTAGCCAGTTGTCCTTGGCCTGGAAAATCTCTAGGATACGAGGATGCCTCAGCTCCAAGGTCGCCGGAAGTCCCTGGTAGGTATGGGTATATGGGTACTTGTTATAGCCGTAGAATTCTGAATCTACAAATTCGCAGTCATCATCGTCGAAGTCGTCATACTCATCGCCGAAATCTTCTTCATCATCATCGTAGAGGTCGTCATCATCCAGCACTGAATATTCGTATTCGCCCTCCTGGAGATTCTTCTGCAAGATAGGAAGATACTTGGAAAGCTCCAGCTCGGTTCTTGCCATCAAGAAGTACTTGCCGTCCTTGCCAAACTGATACTCGATGAGCGGAATGTCGTCCGTGTCTTCCTCGAGGAAATATTTCGCCAGGGCAAAGTCCTTGCATGGGGATATGCCTGCTTCCTCGGCGAAAGCCACTGCGCCATACACCAGGTTGTGGGCCTCATTGTAAGAGATTTCGTTCAGTCCCATCGTATGGCTTGTACGTTCCAAGACCTCGTCGGCAAACTCATAGTCCTCTGCCCTCAGGTGATAAAAGCAATCTCTCACTCCCAAGCACCAGATGTCGACTATATAGACGGCGAAACTGATTCTGCCGCCCGTATGCACACGGGTTACGATGACATTGCCAAAGCCTGCCTTCTCATAATTATCGGTTACATAACACTTGCCTACTGGCACGCTCCTCATTCTCTCCCTCAGAAATTTCTCGGGAGACATGAACTGTTGCTGTTGCGTCTTCTTCTTTGTCTTTTTCTTTGCCATGTTATTGTAGTTAAAAAAGGGCTACTTCCCTGCAACCTTTTTATTTTCTATGTTTATACTTCCTCTACGATTTCCTCCATCGCCTTGCGCTTCTTCTCGCCACGAGGGCAGTCCTCGGCGATATGACCTACGGGAACGATGACCACTGGCTCGAAGCCCTCACGATGGAAATGCTGGCGGACGATGGCTGGGTCGAAGGCGCATACCCAGCAAGTACCCAATCCTCGCTCGGTG
>ERZ808242.740-NODE-740-length-21991-cov-5.198760_pt1 | contig 21991 bp, 17 predicted proteins | sample MGYA00521244_ERZ808242 | MGnify/ENA primary metagenome ERZ808242 (study PRJEB31516, sample SAMN03275573) | gut metagenome | biome: mammalia-associated habitat; material: feces | host: Papio cynocephalus | place: Kenya | collected 2012-07-27 ... | reverse complement strand
CCAATATCTGCTCCATAACCGGCAAGTGTAAACTGCCAACGGAGAACATTGGTATCTGCTCCGGTTCCCTGATCTACAAGATATGCTCCCGCACTTGTATTGCAAGGTACATTATCATCTGTGATCATCCAGCCGGACCATGATGTGTAATCAAATTCTCCAAGCCCTGTACCAGTTTTATCCTCCAGTTCCAGATCATCTCCATTGTTGCGTGTCTTGTATGCATCCAGAAGCTCTGTTGGAACTTTTACAGTTCCTTTATCAATACCTTTAATATTTGCCAGATAAAAGTTGCTGTCATTATAGGCACTTGATCCTGCAGGTTCTGTCTGAAGTCCTGCTTTCTTGAAAAATGCATAAGTTGCCTGTGAAACGGTCAATTTAGACAGATCAATGTCTATCCCTTCCTGTTTCCAGACATTTCCAATCTCTTCATAAGACATATGGGTCGGTGTGATATAAAATCCCTGTCCGATCGTAAAGCCCTCAAGAGACAGCACAACATATTTTGTGCTGTAATCGGTGGTACTCTCATCTTCTGCTGCCACAACATTCTGCATACCATAACCTGCATTTGCTGCAAATGGTACAAATAAAACTGCGCATGCCAATAAGAACGAAAGCACCAGTACTCTGATTCGTTTCATTCGTTTAGATTCCTTTCTTCTATTGTATAATTTTTTATAAGCTGGGAATTAAATCTTGCTTTTCCCTCGCCCAAAAGCTGTATGTAGAAAAAATCTGCGGGTATTCTGACTGAAAGACCATCTTATAGTCTTAACACAGTAATGGCGGTTGCACTGGATTCTCACCGAATTTCCCCCTGATCGGACATTTAGAGACACATCCGAGCAGATCCAATATAGAACATACATAGTTTATCTTATAGCCTTGTATGCGGAATGTCAACAAAATCCACAGTCATTGACCGGAATGTTTCTGCATATTTATAGAAAGAAGAATTCTGACAGGTGATCCTTTTATGAAACCTGAACTCCGGTCTCTTATTCCTAAACTAAATCGTTATCTGCTTCTGCTTCTTGTATTTATCTGCTCTCTTTCTGTATTTCTGCTGGTATATCCGATATCATCAAAAACACCTCAGTCCGATCTGGATAATAAAGCCACGCTGCCGGGTGCCAGAAATCAAGACTCTGATCCATCTGACGAAAAACAAAGCGGCACCACCGAAACTGCATTTTCCGGCTGCGTTATTACACTCGATGCCGGACATGGCGGATACGATCCTGGAAAAATAGGTATTGACGATTCAAAGGAAAAGGACGTCAATCTTCAGATTGCTTCTTATCTGAAAGAGCTTCTGGACTCTCTCGGTTTTGAAGTCTATATGACCAGGGAAGATGACTCCTCCCTGAATACAGAAACTGCCGGAAGCTTAAAGACATCTGACCTGAATCACCGGGTTGAGATCGTGGCATCCCATAACTCCGACTTTTTTATCAGTATCCATCAGAACAGCTTTTCCGATCCTTCCGTACATGGAGCTCAGGTTTTCTACTATGCGAATTCTTCAGATGGTGAACAGCTTGCCAAATCGATCCAGTCCTCGATCCGTGCGATCCTCGATTCTGATAACGAGCGTCCGGTCAAAGGTAATCTGGACTATCTTATTCTGAAAAAGAGCCCCTGTCCTGCCGTTATCGTTGAATGTGGCTTTTTGAGTAATCCGGATGAATGCAGCAGTTTAAATACTCCGGACTATCAAAAACAGGTTGCCGCCGCGATCGCAGATGGGCTTGTCAATCATATCCAGGCGGGCACAGAATAGGCAGGGGCGCTGTAACCCCTGCCACTGTTATTTTGTGCATGAATGTAACGGTTCTTTTTTATCGATACATTTTTTCATTTTATTCCCATTTGCTTTTTTACATATTCGTGCTGTGATGTGTCAATATTAATCTTATATACAAACCAATGGCACAAATACACCATTGTTTTCGTGCTTCTTTTCATATTTATATGTAATAAGCAATATCTGTCTGCCAGAAACGGAATTATGCAGACCGGAATCTGTCTGCAGCGAACCGATGAAGGGTTCATAAGATGTCTGCTCTTATATTACATTATATTTGTACGCCTGCCAATCACTTTATGAAAAATTAATCTCTTCTGATGTTTTCTGTCCCATTCTGCTCATTTGCACATTCTGATCCATATATACATAATTTATACTGTGGAATTATTTTTTATTCATATTCGACAGGATTTTATAAATTATTTTCGAATTTTTCACATTATATCCTATTTACTTGTCAGTTAAATATGGTAAACTATAGGTGCGTTTTAATACACAATTGTATGACTTATTTTCTACCCTTTATGGGTATTCTATCAGAAATGGGGTGATTCTATTGAAGATTGAACGCTTAAGTGAAAATCAGATCAGATGTACTTTGAATAAAGCAGATTTAGCAGACAAACAATTAAAGATCTCCGAGCTGGCTTATGGATCTCCAAAAGCAAAAGAACTGTTTCGTGAGATGATGCAGCAGGCATCAAACGAGCTCGGATTTGAGGTTGATGATATACCACTGATGATCGAAGCTATACCGATTTCATCAGATTGTCTTATTTTAATTGTCACAAAGGTAGAAGATCCGGAGGAACTGGATACACGTTTTTCCAGATTTACCAGAAATAATGATGATGAGGATACCGAGTATGACGATGATATGAGTGATGAAGACGAGGATGAGGAAGACTATGTCCCATCTGATGATGATAATGTAATATCCGGTCATATCGATATCGGTATAAATGGCGATGAATCCCAGATTCCGGAAGCAATCTTTAATGCTCTGGAGGGTTTTGTAAATAATCTGACAGGTCTTGCGGGTAAGAATATTGAGATCTCAACCGATATTCCATCCGGTGCAAAAGCACCTGCAAAACAGACACAGCCGGCAGAGGATGCTCCACAGACTTTAACGAGACTGCTTGTATTTGACTCGTTAAATACCGTGATCAGTGCCTCCAAACAGATTGCAAGTTTTTACTTCAGCAGCAACACACTCTATAAGAATCCGGTTAATAAACGGTTTTATCTTTTATTTACAAATGATAAGAATACCGTTCCCGAATTCAACCGGGTATGTTACATTCTTGGAGAATACGGCACAGCACAGAAAATAACAGATGCCATGCCTTATCATTTCAAAGAGCATTTTAAAACGATCATTGAAGAGGAAGCAGTTCAGACCCTGTCTGCTCTGTAATTTTTAAGAAAACTGATTTGACAAAACAAATACGGCGGATCCTTTTTCTATTGGATTCCGCCGTATTTTTCATCTGGTCAGATATATATTCTATATGAATTATGCCTGTGCCTATTCTTCTTTCTTTGCAAGGTAGTCATTGATCTCAAGTTCAAGCTCTACCGGATCCAGACCATGAACGGCTGCTGCTTCCTCGAGAGTTTCACCTGCTGCTGCAAGACATCCGATACAATGCATACCTGCTGCCATAAGAATTGCTGCATTTCCTGCATCTACTGCTAAAATATCATTTATAAGCATATCTTTACTGATCTTTGCCATGTGTATATTTCCTCCTGTTTCCTATAATCTTTCTTAATCTGATATGACATTTTTCGATTTTAAAAATATCTTCATCATTATAGTATACACATTTTTAAATGTCTATCCCTTTATAGGAAAAAAGATAGACAAACTCAAGTTAGCAGGGACTAATTTTTTACAAATCATCTCAATTCACTTGATATAAAAAACTTTTTGATTTAAAATAGGTAATGAGATGTGATTATTATTACTAAAAGGAGGACAATCATATGGCATTCGTAATTGGTGATTCATGTATCGGTTGTGGTTCATGTGCAGCTTCATGCCCAGTTGGAGCTATTAGCGAAAACGGTGGTGTTTTCGTTATTGATGGTTCACAGTGCATTTCATGTGGCGCATGTGCAGGTTCATGTCCTGTTGGAACAATTTCAGAGGAGTAATCCACACAGAACGTTGTTATCATAATATAGAAAAGCTGCCGGAATCGGCAGCTTTTCTTTTTGTCTTATACAGGAAAACAATGACGTTCTCCGACAGATCTGTTTTCCTGTATGTTTTTTATTTCTACTCCTGAACATAGGAATACAGTTCATTATTTCCCTGGCTCATAGCAGTTTCATATTCTTTTCTTGATACCCGGACTTCCGTATCCTGTACCGGATCATAATAACGAACTGCCTCACTGTTATAACTTACGATCATTACATATCTTCCATCACTGATCCGACTGATAACCGGAATACCATTACTGATATATCCAAACACCAGATCCAGTGAGATTCCGGAAATATCTGCTCCCGGATATTTTCCAAGCTCTGTCAGCACCTGTACCGGATCTGTTCCTGATGCTTTCATATCTTCATATGTGAGATCCGTTACACCCTCATAGATCAGCGTCATGTATACACAATCCCACAGGGATGCATCCACACTGCCGGAGCTTTGGTGATAGATCGACGATGCGATCGTATTATATGCCTGCATCTCCGACTGTCTGTATACGACTTCTCCATCCTTGGAAACGACAATACCTGCGATCTGCGTTGCCCGGTTGATCGCATCTCCTGCCTTTTCATAGATTCCGGTCAGTCCCAGATTATCATATACCATATAGCCTGCATATTCATCTTCTACCGTGATCAGCATATCAGATGAACGGTCTCCCACCGTATTCTTCGTGATATTCAGATATGGGATATAGGTCAGATATATATTCGACGGTACTGTAAAATACAGCTTCGCGATTCCTGATGTTGTTTTTGTCGTGATATCGATCCGTTTTACATCGTCGCTTTCTTTATAGGTGATAAAGTCATCCTCTGCCAACCGGAAGCTGTCTGTTCCCTTTGAACCTTTGGTCATATAGATCAGATCATCCTCTACGCTGACATCTACGATATAGTTGTCGCCCTTCTGATATTCCTTGATCTGGTTTCCATTTTCATCCACGATAAATAATTTGTATGATGGAATCCGGCTGTATACCTTTTCACTCAGATTCTTTTTTGCAAAAGACTCTTTATCTATGGAGATATCACTGTCCGCCGTATTACAGATTCCATATATCAGATCCCGGTTCTTAAATCCATAGCAGACCAGACTCTTTCCTGCTCCCGCATCCAGCGTATAAGTCTGACCGGTTGCAAAATTAACCAGCGTCAATGTCGCATTATCAACTGCCTGATCTGATGAATCATATGCCATTACCTGCATATCATCGGATACATATACATGATCGAGTGATACATGATCTACATAATAGGATAACTGCTTTTCCTCTACATTAATGCAGTTCACTTTGTTGCCAAGCATAAAATAAAAGTTCGTTCCGTCATAATAGGTCAGTCTGGATACTTCATCTTTCATGGCGGCATATGGCTCATTACATTCTGCAAATACCAGCTCCGTAACTTCCTGCTCTGCTGCATCGTAAGAACACAGACTGATTCCCAGCTTTCCTTCATGAGTACCACGGTTCATATAGCCATATACTGCAAATATCATATTGCCATCATCGTCCATAGAGATCATATTGATGCCATAATTGTTGTATGTGTTTCTGACATTTTCCACATCATCCATCCAGAATCCAAATACCATGGAGATCTGGTTTTCTGAATAATTATACAGCCAGAGCTGTCCGTTTCTGACAAATCCGATCTTCTTATTATCTGAGCTGTAACGGTAATCCAGCTTTTTATCAAGGACAACCCCAATCTCGTATACATTATTTTTATTGTCGATACCTGTCCGGTTGAAATACTCGTCGATATAACGGTCAAAGTTCATAACGGATATTGTGCCTGTATTAACTGCCTCACCGGTATCCTCTGACGCTTTCGTATCCTCTGCCCCGGTGGCTGCTTCTGTATCGTCCTCTGTCTGTGGTTCTTTATAGCTGACACGGTAATATTCCCTGACCGAATAATAATCCGACTCACCATCGGTGTTTTCTGCCATGGTCACATAATCCAGTTCAATTACTGCATAATTGACATCAATTTCCTTGATCTGTGGAATGATCGAAGTTATCCGAACCGGATTCACGCCACTCCAGACAAGCTCTTTGTAGCTGCTTGTCAGATTCAGATGTCCCATAGAAAGGCTGTCATCATCCTGTCCTTTGTACGCCTGCATGTATGGATAGATAAAGGAACCTTCTTCATTTGCCTCATAGTCAAATGTCGAAGCATTGAACTGTTCCACAAAATCCAGAAGCTCGGACGCATGATAATTGTCATTTACAACAATACGGGTATAGTAGCGTACAGTCTGTCCATCCGCTCCATCTAATTTGAATACCAGCATGTATTCCGTATCCGGCTTGATATCCATACGGATATCAATATCAAATATCCGGTATCCATTCTCCTCGGTGTCGGATGTCAGATCTCCGTTCTCGATCAGAGAATCACTGGAGATCGACCGCAGCTCATAGCTGTAGGTCTTGGCATAGCCATTTTTATCATCTACCGCAAACGTTACTTTTTTGTCATCCGTCACCGGAGTGATACAGTCACGAAGCAGTGTTGTGTCTACTACGGTCGTATAACCATGAAGGCAGTTGATATATCTGCCCTCATAGTCTACATATACTAAAGGCAAGGTGGCATTTTCCATCTCCATTGCCAGATTCTTATACTGTCTATTCTGAAATTTATCAACTAAAAAAATAGTAATCACAAAGAAAACTGCCATTACTATTATTCTCATAATAAGTGTTCCTATTTTCTTCACAGGTAAAATCGTCTCCTACATCTTCTGTAGCGTTCCCGTCTACAGTAAAATTCATTACAGATCAATGTTTCTATCAGATTCCGCATCATGCAGTTACCACAGCCTTTTCCTTTTGGAACATACGGTGGTTCGGATGGCGCAGCCTCCATATCCAGATGAATATCCACATATGGATCCGGAAGCTCTGCATAGACATCCCGTGCGATCTTACGGATCACCTCCGGATCCGGATATTCCGCAAACATCGGGCTTCCTGCATATTCTAATTTATCACATTCTTCTTCCACCATTGCACTGATGCGCCGTACCCGTTCCGGATACATTTCCTTCAGATATGCCCAGTCCTTCTCTGCTCTTGACTGTTCCACATTTGGATCATCCGGCAGCAAAAGCCCCGACATACTCCGTGTCAGATTATATACATTTCCATTTTTTATCAATCCTCGGATATTCGTATCCTTTCTGTCATATGGAATGTATTTGAATTCGTTCTGCATACAAATCTCCCTGCCTGCATTCTTATTCCTATATAGTATATATGCAGACAGAGAGATTATGTTACTGCTGTTTCTTATTCGAACTGAAATTAATCACCAAATGAGATACCTAATGTCTTTGCTGCAAGAACAGTATCATCGTCCGGAGATACATATTTGAGCTTTCCTGCTGACTCTGATAATGGAATCGCAGTTACTTTATTATCCTTGAATACAACGAGTTTTCCAAAATCCTTTGCCTTGATCAGCTCGGCTGCCTTTGCTCCGAATCTGGATGAGATCACTCTGTCATATGGACATGGGCTTCCGCCTCTCTGTGTATGACCTGGAATCGCAATACGGATATCCTGTGTTGTGAACTCCTTGAGCTTGTCCGCCATCTCATATGCAACAGATGGATATGGAGAATTGGCAATTGCTTCTTTTCTCTTCTTCTTTGGAAGCTCTGCAACTTCTTTGGAGATTGCTCCTTCTGCTACTGCAACGATCGTAAAGCCCTTATTACTCTTTGTTCTCTTATCGATCGCTTCGTATACCTTCTTGATATCATATGGGATCTCAGGGATCAGGATGACATCTGCGCCACCTGCAATACCGGCATGTAATGTGATCCATCCAACCTTATGACCCATGATCTCTACGATAAAGATACGGTTATGAGATGCTGCTGTCGTATGAATACAGTCAATTGTCTGTGTCGCTACATCTACCGCACTCTGGAAGCCAAATGTCATATCAGTTCCCCAGAGGTCATTATCGATCGTCTTTGGAAGACCAATTACATTTAAGCCCTCTTCACTTAACAGATTTGCTGTCTTCTGGGAACCATTTCCTCCTAATACACATAAGCAGTCCAGTTTAAGCTTCTTATATGTGTCCTTCATGGATTTCACCTTATCCAGACCATCCTCTGTAGGCTCACCCATAAGTTTAAATGGCTGTCTGGAACTTCCAAGAATCGTTCCACCCTTTGTCATAATGCCTGAGAAATCCTCCGGCTTCATCTTGATATACTGTGCTCTCATCAAGCCCTTGTATCCATTCAGGAAACCATAGATCTCTACTTCATCAAATAACTCATACAATCCCTTTGCTACACCACGCATGGTTGCATTCAGTGCCTGACAATCGCCACCACTGGTAAGTAATCCAACTCGCAACATTCCTAAACACCTCTTTCTTCTTTTTTATGTAAATCGCTATTTAATTGTTCCTATAAATATACGCGTCCTTCCAATGCCCGGAGCAGTGTCACTTCATCAATACATTCCAGATCACCGCCAACCGGTACACCGCTTGCAATCCTGCTGACCTTGATCCCTGCCGGCTTGACCAGCTTTGATATATACATCGCCGTTGCTTCTCCCTCCGGTCCGGAGCCTGTTGCAATGATAAGTTCATCCACATCTCCCTGTAACCGCTTCATCAGTTCTGCGATCTTGATATCCGCAGGTCCGATTCCAAGTGCCGGATTGATGACTCCATGCAGGACATGATATACACCATCGTACTGATTCGTCCGCTCATATGCTGCAAGATCTCTCGGTGTTTCTACCACCATGATCACCTTATGATTCCGGTTTGCTGATCTGCAGATTGGACACAGATCACTGTCCGTGATCGTATAGCAGTTATTGCAGTACCGGATCTTCTTCTTTGCATTTACGATTGAATCGGCAAGTGCCTGTGCTCGTTCTTCCGGCATACTGATGATATAAAATGCCAGTCTTTGTGCTGTCTTTGCTCCGATACCGGGAAGCCTGCCAAGCTCTTCGATCAGACGGTTTACTTCTCCACCATATATATCCATTAGAACGGCAATCCTCCAAGGCCCATACCGCCGGAGATCTTATTCATATTCTCCTGATAATCTTCATCCTGCATACGGAATGCTTCATTTACAGCAGAAATGATCAGATCCTCTAATGTCTCGATATCATCCGGATCAACTACTTCCGGATCCAGCTTGATCTCCATTAATTCTTTCTTACCGGAAACCTTTGCTGTTACAACACCGCCGCCAACGGATGATTCATAGATCTTATCCTCCAGCTCCTTGGTCGTTGTCTCCATCTGCTTCTGCATTCTCTGTGCCTGCTTCATTAAGTTATTCATATTGCCAGGCATCATACCCATGTTATAGCCGCCTCTTTTAGCCATCTTATATATCCTCCTTGATTCTTAGCTCTTTTTTATATTTTTATTCATACTGAATAGCAAAATTAATCTTCGACAGGTCATTCGCCTCGATCTCCTGTGCCGCTTCACTGTTCTTCGACACGACCTTCAGCTCGATCTTCACCTGTCTGCCGGTCACCTGTTCGATGTGCTCCCGCAATGCCGCCATCCGCTCTTTTCCTTCAAAATAAGCGATCGCCTGCTTGTTCTCTTCATTCTGGACATATGCCAGATACAGACCATCTCTGGCTTCATTCATATTGATCCTTGCTTTTTCCAGAAACTTCTTCGTAATATTCTGATATCCTTCCATAATGATATCCCATTGTTCTACGAATTCTTTTAATTCATTGTAACTTGCTTCTGGAAGTTCTTTTTTTAGCTGCTCTGACAGCTTCTTTGATGCTGCTTCTATCTCTGCATCTCCCATCGCAGGTGCATTCCCTATCTGTATTCCTTCCTGCTTCAGTCTTGCACAGATCTGATCCAGCAGTTCCTGTGATACTGCTCCGGCAGGTACTGTCGTCGTTCCTGCCCCCGTTGCCACTGTAATATTTGCAGCCGCTGAACTTTCTGCGCCATTATCCCCGGTAACCACCGATCCGGCAGTTCCATTCTCTAACTTCTGTTCCAGAACTCTGACCCGGTCAAGAAGCGCACTGTAATCGGTTTCCATCTCAGGCTTGCATAATTTGATCACAGCAAGCTCTAATACGATTCGCTTCTGTACCGCATATTTGATATTTGCAGAGGTATCCGAAAATATATTGATATACCGGATAAGTGCATCTGTTTCAAGCTGTGCAGCAAGCTGTCTTAACCGTTCCAGATTCTCCGCCGACATATCAAGCTTCTGATCTGCCTCCGGTGAAACCTTCACCAGCAGTACATTTCGAAGGAACCATGTAAATTCTGATACAAATCTGGACAATTCCCGTCCCTGCCATACAACCTCGTCCACCAGATCGATCGCACCGACAACATCCAACCGGATCACACAATCTAACAATCTGGCAAATACATCGATATCGACTGCTCCGATCGTATCCAGTACATTTTCGTAGGTAAGCTCCTTGCCAATATTGAATGCGATACACTGATCCAGAATACTGAGTGCATCACGCATCGATCCATCTGCTGCCTTGGCAACGTAATCAATTGCCTTTTTCTCTGCCGCAATCTGTTCTCTTCCAAGCAGCTCCATCAGACGATCACTGATCGTTTCTACTGAAATCCTTCGGAATTCATACTTCTGACATCTTGATGATATTGTGATCGGAATCTTATGTGATTCTGTTGTTGCCAATATAAAGATAACATAAGATGGTGGTTCTTCCAGCGTCTTTAACAGAGCATTAAACGCTCCCTGTGTCAGCATATGAACCTCATCTATAATGTATACCTTATATTTTCCTTCTGATGGTGAATACTGTACTTCCTCCCGGATCTGACGGATATTATCCACACCGTTGTTTGATGCTGCATCGATCTCGATCACATTCATGGATGATCCATCTGCAATCGCACGACATGCTGCACATTCATTACACGGGCTTCCATTTACCGGATGCTCGCAGTTTACTGCTTTTGCAAACAGCTTTGCTATCGATGTCTTTCCGGTTCCTCTTGTTCCGCAGAAGAGAAATGCATGTCCGATCCTGTTATTTATGATCTGATTCTTTAGTGTTGTTACAACATGATCCTGGCCTTTTACTTCTTCAAAAGTATCTGGTCTCCATTTACGATATAATGCCATATAAGACATGACGGTTTCCTCCAAAATACAACTAAAGATATTATATCCGAAATGGAGGTTGATAGCAATTATTAGTTTTTATCCTCTTTTAAATAATATATATCCTTAATGGCGCACTTATTTACTTTACAGGACAGACATATAGTGAAAATGCCGGGTGACTCTGTTTCAGGCACCCGGCATTGGAGATGGACATGAAGTTCACGAACGAACCATATTATATAATTTTAAAAGTACCATTTTCCATTCTGTCAGTGTTTCCTGTTACCCGGCATATCTTTTCCATGTTTTCTCTGCCGTCTTTTTATGATCACAAGAATTGCTGCTCCAAGCATTGCCCCAAGCCCGATATAAGAAAACAGGATCACTCCTGACGAATCACCAGTTCTGACCGGTGGTTTCTTCCTGTCCCCGGTGTCCGGTTCTGTCGTCAGCTCCGTTGTGGTTTCTGTTGTGATCTCCGTCGTCTGTTCAGTTGTCAGTTCTGTTGTAGACTCCGTTGTGCTTTCCGTTGTTGTTTTGGTTGTCGCTTCAGTTGTGGTTTCTGTTGTCAATTCTGTCGTGGTCTCGGTCGTCAGTTCGGTTGTGGTTTCCGTCGTTGTTTCCGTTGTGTCCTCGGTCGTGATCTCGGTTGTCGCCTCAGTTGTGTCCCCGGTCGTTGTTTCCGTTGTCGTCTGTTCGGTTGTATCTTCCGAAGACTGATTCTCATATGTACCAAGCTCCCGAAGCTTCTCTGCACTGTCAATATCCACGATCTGACGCTGCATTATAACAAATCCCCGGTTGCCTTTACACGGCAATTCCTCGATCATGTAAGTTCCCGGCAGCAACGCTCCCAGATCCGCTTTTTCTGTTTTTGCCGCTTCACCTATGGATGTGTTGTCTTCGCTTTTTGTATCGCTGTCTGCCATAATATCTTCACCAGGAACTGCTCGCTGCGTGCTTTCATCTCCATAAAACCAGATCCCGGCTGTCATATCATATTCTTCCCATTCACTTTCTTCCTGCGTCTGGTTATATTCATAGATGGCATCATTGATATTGAATTTATCACTTTCCTTACGTCCGGCAGAATCAAAACGTCCATTTGCTCCGGTTACTGCAATATGACTCTCAACAGGATTCCCTGCTTCATCCAGCAACGAAATTCGGAATACGATTCCCTGCATGGATTCTCTGGTTCCTGCATTGATCTTGTCAAATGCAATATCTACCCGTTCTGCCTGCTCGTACACCTTTATCTGTTCCGGTTCTATGACATTCCCACTCTCCACAGAGAAAGCCTGCAGCTCTTTATTCGGATCCCCTGCATCCAGATGGAGCACAATTCCATTTCCGGTAATTTGCTGTTTCTCTCCTGTCAGTCCGGTTACTTCGATATAACCCTGTCCATGTTCCGGCAGCATATACCCCTTTGGCGGCTGGTATTCTGTTATGACCACAGTTCCAGCCGGAAGAATTACTGCACCTGTCTTTTTATCTGTAAATAAAGGATCACTCTGTCCAGTCAGATAAGCTGCATCCAGCTTTGCCTCATAATTCCCGGTCTGCTCGTCATATACTGTCTTAATATACCAGGTTCGGTATGCAGCAGATGCTCCCAGTTCAGTTTTCTGCAGGAGTCCCTTATAATACCGCACCTGAAAAACTGCATCCGCAAGAGATGCTCCATATTTTGCAGTTCCGGTTTCATTCTCTCTGTCATATTTTGTCAGTGACAGTTTTCCCTGATATACCAGTTCTTCCTCTGTAAGCTGCATGGTTGCCTTGATCTTGTTTCCCACCGTATCCGGAGATATACAGATATAATGCACATCCGCATCCAGTTTATAATTTTTAGGAGCACGCTTTTCCTTTACTGCATACCAGCCAAATGGCAGTCCGGTAAAACAATGCTTACTCTTATCCGCCTGAATGGAAACGACCTCTCCTGATATCATCCGGAATGCATTTCCGGTTCCGCAGGAATTCCTGATCTCCGGTATTCCGATCACGGTATTTGCCGCATCCATCTTTTCTGTCGTAAATATGCCAACCTGATTTTCTTCTTTATATGGAGCATTCTTTCCCGACACCATATAAACACTATATTCTGCATGCATCAGCGAATATGCTGTATTTTCATCCGACCATTCTTCACAGGCACTCTTCTTTTCCAGATACAGTTCTCCGGTATTTGGCTGATCTGTAACTTCGATCACATGCTTGATCTCATTTTTTCCTGTTTCTTTTCCACCGCTGGACAGACATTCTTTTTTTACCGGCTCTGTATTCAGTCTGTAATAACGGTTTGTTTTGGTTTCCTTTGCATAATAAATTCCACATGGCAGTCCGGAGATCGTATCCGTTCCCTTTTTCTTAAGCGAAACGATCGTTTTATTCCCTCCGGTTGGAATAAATTTCGTGTTTATATCTGTAACAATTCCCGTTCCATCCTTTTGCACTGTAAATGTACCTACATAGAGATTTCCGGTTCCCGGCCTTCCATTCTTGTCCGCCATATATACCTGATACTGGATATCGGCAAATGTATATCCACCTATATCAGTGATTGCTTTCACCATACTGCTTTTATGAAGCTGAATTCCGATCGTAATCGGTGATTCCAGTACATCGATCTGTTGTTTTGGATATTTCTCCAGATTTTCTGAAACTCCAATACTCCCATCCTCTTTATCCAGATAAATCCACTTCTGATAATAGGAAGCTGCTTTTTTATCCTCTTTATTTACAATATAACCTCCGGCATAGGAATATTCATTTCCATTCCAACCTTTCTTTTTCCCTGTTTCCACAATGTAATACCAGCAGTCAACCGGAACTCCCCGCACTTCATATATCCGGTCATCAGAACCATATACCGGATAATATCCGACATCCGAATTGTATTTTGTAACAATTCCCTTTCCGGATGCATCTGTAGTAAAGGTGCAGACATAAGCATCGGTTGATGTATCATTCTTTTTCCCAACCTTATACACATTATATCTGGCTCCCTTCAGACTATATGCATCCGTTTTGCCATCCGCTCCTGTAAGTTCCGGAGAGTCACTGGTTTTCTGAAGGCTGAGCCCGCCCCGGACATTCTGAATAACGAACTCATATTCCAACTGGTTATCTGTAATTTCATAATAATGGTCTATCGCAGGCAGATAACCTCTTGCCAGTGCCAGTTCAGCATCTTCATGCAGCATATAATAGCCCGGTGGCAGATCATAGATATTCCGGCATGTGGATCCATCTATATCCTCTCCGTTATAATTACTTTTTGCTCCATAAAATCTTCCTTTTTCCGTAATATAAGTTGGCACACCTTTTCCTCTGGAATTAACCGTATATGTTCCGATCTTTACCGCTTTCCCGTCTGCCAGATCTGCAAATGGCTCGTCCAGTTTATAAAGATAGAATTTTATCCCTTTCAGATCACTCAGGGAACCATCACCAAGCTTTGTCAGATGCAGTTTTCCGGTTTTTAATTCACTTCCCCAGTCAATTACCATTTCCATTGCATATTCATAAAGCACACCTGCAAAGCAGGTCTGGATCTCTTTGTTCTCCGGACAGACAGCATAAGCTGTAAAGCCTTCCCGTTCAGCAAAGGTCTTTGCCAGTCTGCTCACACCCTTCTTATCCGTACCGGCAGTAAAGAAATATCTGTTTCCAGCCTTTAATACAACTTCTTCTCCTGACCGGTATCCTTTCCAGTCTGTATCTGCGATCGAACCTTTCCAGTCCGTGCATACCCACAGTTTAATATCTGTATCCGGCACTGTGATACGAAACGTATTCTGCCCACCTGTGACCGCACGTACCTTCGTTCTTTTTGCATATACTCCATCCGGAGCCACCGTGCTTAACAGACTCTCTTCTTCCATATGTATGGTATACCGGTATTTCCATCGTGTTTCCGGCTGTCCCGGTGATATATCAATCTGCTCTGTCTTTGGAGTTTCTGTTCCGATCCGGATCTCTGCCTGTGCTCTCGTATATGGCACTTCTCCGCTCATGCTTTTTCCATGATGCCGGATCGCATTCAGATTATCCTGCAATGCGCTTTGAGATTGCCTGTTCTTATATCCCTGATACAGTGCTTTCCGGATATCGGCTGTCAACAATCCGCTGCCTGCATGTACATAACCATCTGCCGCATCATCGCTGTATACAGTTGCTGCTGTTCCCTGCACATGCTTTCCATCTGAAACATATTCTCCATACCACGGAACATCCAGCTCCTTATCTCCGCAATATACGGAAAACAGCTTCTCACAATCCGTAATACTATGATACCTGAAGATCCTGAAATCTCTGCAGGTATCTCCCGCTTCTGTTCTTCCCAGTCTGTATCCAACGACAAATTCCGAATATAACATCGGGAAGGACATCACTGCCGCCAATGCATCTGTATTAAATATATATGACTTTCTCTCTTTCTTTGTTTCCACTTTCATATCCGGTGTATATACATCCCTTGATATGGCATCTGAGATCGTAGCGATCTGTTCTTCCTGATCTTCATATGATAATGCTATATCCTCCGGAGTCATCCCATCTGCATCATCTGAAATTGCCCTGTTCTCATCTTCCGCAGCCGCACTATCTGCATCTTTCACAGCCGCCCCATCTGCATCTTTCACAGCCGCTCCATCTGCATCTTCCGCAGTTGCTCTGTCTGCATCCTCCGGGGTTGCCCTGTCTGCATCCGTATCCGTTGCCGTCGCATTCTTTTCAAACAACTGTGTTACCGCCTGCTCTGCATCTCCTCCCATGGATGCTGTCTGAATGATCGCATGGAATGGCAGATTTATCAGCAGAAGAATTCCCGCCAGTACGATCAGTAAAATTTTATTTCTGTATTGCTTCATATATTTCTGTCAGCTTTCCAGAAAAAGCTGTTTCCTCCTTCCTATATCTGAGCCTGCAGCTCATATTCTATATTTCCAAATGAGATAATATCTCCGGGCAATAACACTGCCGGATAATCTGCCCGCAGTGGATAACCATTTACATATGTCCCATTTGTCGAACCCATATCCTCCAGCACATATTTATGATCGACATATCGGATTCTGCTGTGAACCCTGCTCACAGACTCATCGGGAATACAAAAATCCGCCATATCCCCACGTCCGATCAGTCTTGGAAGTGTATCCAGACAGATCACCGGATTCGATGCGGCTTCCGCCTGCCCTCCGACCGGAATTAACATGCATACCGGATTGGTTGCCGGAAGTATGGTTGTCTCCTGTTGTGGATCACCTGCTGCCGACTGTCCATTTCCGTCCGCTGCTGGCGGAAATCCAGTTATATCCTGTGCCTGTATACACGGTTCAACAGCCACTTCTTCTTTTTCAGTCTGATCTGTTAAAAACAGCTCCATCCAGACAAATAATTCCACTGCCAGTAAGATACATACCCCAAATAAAGGCTTCATATGCTGGATCTGTCCATTTGCCCGGTACTGCATCCATCCATAACTGATCCCAAATAATACCGTTGCGATCATGCAGGCAATAACAGCCGTCTTATACACGATTGTCCGAACCGATGTCTTATCATCGTCAATGCCATTCTGTATTATCGCCCTGTTCTGGTTTGATTTTCTCCATTTCTTTTGGTCCGGTTCTTTTCTCAGAAATGCCGCCAGTTCTTCCTCTTCATCAGTCCTGCCCGTTTCTTCCGCCCTATATATGTTCGTGCTTCCCGTACCATCTGTATCTTCATTTTCTTCTGTGCGGAATTCTGTAAAAAAATCTACCAGCTTTTCAAGATCATAATTTGCATCCATGATCTTCTGATACAGATCATATACCCGGTCACTGCCCGCCCGGTTGGAATGATCCATCCTGCAGATCATCTGATCTAACAGTCTCCGCATCTGCTCCCGGACTCCACTCTGATATCCCGGAAGATAGATAAAGCCAAAGCATTTCTGTGCTATATCATAAAAGATACAATCTTCCATCAGGATCAGATTATTAACAGACAGTAAATATCTGCCAAGCTGGTGAAATACCATAACCAGTTCCTGAAACAGTTGTAATATAAGCACCGGAGTTATCGCGATCGTCTGCTCTATCGCTGCAAATTCTGTCAGCCCGTTAACCTCATAACAGGGAATCGCTTCTCCGTCTATAAACATAACGGAAAATGGAAGAATATATGGGATGCAGTTATTCTGAAGCATTTTTGTTTCATAGGAGACCTGATAATCGGTGTCAGTAAGCATCAGATATACATGCATCCCATCGGTGTCATAATGTTTTTCCATACAACTGCCACCTCCTGAGATTATTGCTGATATCCCGGATTTCTTTCTCAATCTTTACTTTTCTCTGTGTTGCCTTTTTATCTGTCAGCAGTCCAATTCCCGGATGCAGCTCCTCATATTTAATAACTGCATCTATGGTTCCTGTTATACCGGAAAGCAATGCATTTCCAGAAGAACGAAAGCGTATGCTTGTTTCCAGTTCATCCAGAAGCTGCATGGATGGTCTGACCATCTGGTCTAACGTCTGATTCAATGTATCCTCCGCGCTGTTTCCACTTCCAGACATATATTGTTCCCGGTTACAGACCACATGATATGCCTCGCCGGTTGCAATTCCGTCGTTCAACTGCACGATCATCATATTGATAACAACAAATATAACAGTGATCACGATTGGCATGATAATGCACATTTCGATCACGATCGTTCCACGATCATCCCTCTTTCCAGAATTCATATCTTTCACCTTTCCTGTTCCTGCACCCTTACAAGATTTTCATCAGTTACCACAGTTGCTGCAAGGCGGTATGCTGCCAACATCCTTTTGTTTCACACGCATAACCGTTCGTTTTAATCCAGAACAGGAAACAGAGAGATGGTATCGGTCTCCCGTTTCCGTTATATATACCGTTCCGTCTGTCGTCCTGCCCTCTGCACACCGTTCACAGGGAGACAGATTCTGATACTTATCAGAAAGCTCTCCGCCCGGAACCTGCCGGATCGTAAGTTTTACATGATAACAGGTTCCGCTGGTATGATAGACCTCTCCGGTCTCCGTGATATAAACGTATCTGTTTTCTTCTGTCTCATTATTTTCCAATTGCATACCGGTAAATGCACGCTGCCGAATCTGTTCCTGAACCTTCCAGGTCAGTTCTCCAAAAAATGGGACATGGATCTGCAGTTTATATCGCAGCTTCAGATCAATGCAGCCATCTGCTTCACTGTAGGCTGATCTTGTAACCAGAATCCCTCCGGTTCCACCCACGATACAGGAAGCATCGACCGGAGATATATCCAGATAATGCTGCAGTCTTTCTTTTGCTGTCAGAACATTGACACCGTTCCCTGGTAATCCCACTTTTTTTTCATCCTGTACATATGAGTACGCATATTGATATTCCGCCAGGCACTGTGCCGTGTCCTGCATGGCATCATAGACGATCAACCGTGTCTGCAGCAGATTTCCCATCCAGAAAAACACGACTGCTGCCATGATAAAAAGCGGCAGGATCAGAGCTGCCTCCACCGTGGCGCTGCCCTCCTGCCTGTTCCATATACGAAATATCCTCTGAAAGAAAGGAATGGTCTTATACACCCTCTTACCATACTGTCTGCTCAAATGTTTTCTGTTCAGGCCTTGGAGAGACGGAGAAATACTTTTGATTTTATTATTTTGGGAAATGGAATATGTAACCGCATGGATAATAGACTGCAGCCAGAATATATAATAAGAGAGCATATAACACCATCCTTTCCATCTGATATTTCTATGTTTCATATTTAATAAACCGCACTGACTGATGTTGCATACGACCGTTTTCCTTTTGTAATATCAATATCGATCGTAAATGCATCTACACAGTTTGTAATAAGAAATCCATCCTGGACAAGTGCGGTATTTAATTGGATCAGATCACACATCCGATAGTACATTCTGTTATTTTTCTCTGCTAACAACAGCATCAGAAACGCTTCATAATCCAGTCCTTTTTCCATCTGACCGGATGCCGGCTCTACACTGGTGAGATTCCCTATATGCGCAAGATCCAGTTTCCAATCTGAAGCTTTCTTGACCAGAGGAAGCTTTCCTCCTGCTAACAATGTCCGTATCTCAAGTATCGTTTCTCCATAGGAAAAACAGGCTGCCAGCAGATATTTTGCTGCTCCATATGTAATACCCGGTACAAGTGCAAGTGTTGCTGCCATACTGCTTATCTCTGCCATTTTCTCTGCATCCGATAACAGCACCGCCATATTAACCGGAAGTCTGTGAAGTATGATCTGATTTACAACACAGGCCAGATTATCATAGTCATTGTCCTTCCCTGCGATCAGATATTCTACTTCACACTGAAATACACAATTATCCTGCTCCGCATCCGTAACATTTTTAAAGCACTCCATCGCATAAAGGATCCCATTGATATCCGTGCCTGATTCCGATCCCTTTGTCCCACGAACCTTTCCAAGTTCTGCTTCCAACCGGTCAATATCCGAAAAAGAAGTGTCCATGCTCTCCTGAACATTTTCCTTTCCGCACACAGCCGATGGTACATCCTGCATGGATATTTTCGTTCGTGATACAGATTTTCCGGATGGAAGAACAAGCTGTAACAACCCGGTTCCAAGCTCCTGTTCCAACAATTTTCTGGGATCCTCTCCCTGCCAGTTACCTTCCTGTTCTGTTTCCTCGCTCTTTCCATTCCGTATCTCCTCTGCTACCTCTTCGGCATCTGCATTGTCATATGCCAGATCTTCGCTTATCGTTTCCAGTGCCTTTGCTTCCACATATAGTGTCATATATTCCTCTATCTGCTTTTTTAAGTCATAGCAATCATCAGCAACCACCGTCCTCACATCTGTCAGGCAGGCATCCTCTACCGCAAATCCATAACCGGAAAGTGTGTAGTCCATATAATCGGATACCCGTTCCTCCAGCATTCCTTCACCATAACCCATATAGCTTTTATCCAGTAATAACAGGTGATACCGGTCAAATATCCGGGACTGGTACTCTGCCTGTATATGAAGGGATGCACCACGGGCAGCTTCTGCCACCCGTGCCCTGTTCATATAGATTCCTGTAATCTCAACTGCTGCCAGAAATAATCCCAGCAGGCTGACCAGCACCAGACTTAAAAATACTGTAATCTGTCCGTTGTTTTTCAAATCTGCAGAGTCTCCTTACTAATAAATCTTCTTCGCACTCTTACCGATTGAGGTCCAGATCTTGTTCACAAGACTTGTGATCTTCTCCTGAAAGATAAGTACCATCGCAATCAATACAACTGTGATCAAAAGGATCTCTACAACTCCCATTCCACTTTCATCTGATAAAAAATTCTTCACATTTCTCATACTCTTTATTGTCAGCAATGACTGTTCCACTGCTGTTTCCTCCTTCTTTTTATTCTTTTAAAATCCCAGCAATGCCGGGGCTATCACTATGATCATTACAATTCCTAACTGAAGAATCATCGGAAATAACAGCTTTGTTCCCGCCTCTTCTCCTTTTCGTTTTGCCAGCTCCTTCTTTAACTGCAATGCAGCCGCCTCCTCTTCTGCCAGCAGATTCAGGATATCCCTTGTCCCTTTTTTGATATTCTGTGACAAAAGAGTAAATATCTTCTGATAAACCGGAAGTCCCAGCCGATTACTCAGCCGGTAATAGCCTTCTGTTTCCGGAATTCCTGACTGTATCTCATTCAATGTATAATTCAATTCCTCTGCCAGAACCGGGCTGTCACTTTGCACCACAGCTCTGCTCAGAGATCCCTTCACCGTTAATCCGGCTCCCATATAAAGGCTCATCAGATCCACAAAAGATGGGTATGCCATAAGCAGCTCTTCATTTCTCTTTTTCTCCTTCGTCCGTATATCCGAATATTCTTTATAGCCAAGCAAAATACTGAATATCCCTCCAAGGACAAATACCAGAACCGGAAGCTGCATCGTACCGGTATGCTGCAGATGATATCCCGCAACCGTCTCCGGCAGAACCAGGGACGAAGTATCTGACTTCCGCTGCAGCGTATCTAACGCCTCCTGAATCGTCTCGATCGCCTTTTCTGTTTCATTCTTTTCTCTACCTGCGACCTTTACAGGGTAGTTTCTGGATGCCGAAAAATCTTCATAGGAAAGAGTTGCCACCAGATTTACGAGAACCGGTTCATCCAGCCGATGATCAATGATCTCACCTTTGTAATCAACAATATCGTTTTCATCTTCGATCTCCCATGAAACCCGGAGTCCCAGTTCATCAACAGAATCGATCAGCTCCAGATCCTCTGTAATATGATCTGCATTCTCGTTTGTTCCCAGATATACGGAATCAATGTAAGCAAATCCTTTATCAAAAGCCTCTTCTATGCTCTCCGCATCATAGGTCAACGGAAGTACATCCACCGATACCATCTGCTTCTCACCATTGATCTCTGTTTCCAACTGCGTGACAGTTTCATCTCCACCGTAGGATTCCCTGTTCAATACAACCGAAGCCTTTGTCCGGTTCGTATATACTGCCAGACCAACGGATAAGACCAATGTTCCGGCAAATACCAGCAGACTGTTTGACAGGATACGGATACAATATTCCTCACATAACCGATCCAGTTCATCCTCTGGTACAACATGGATCTTTCGCATCCGTTCCCGAATCGTTCTCATATTCAAAAACCTCCGCATCTTCCGGTAAAGGAAGCTGCCAACCGGTCTTTTTAATTCTCTCTTCATCCATCACACTCCAATATTGATCAGTTTTCTGCTCCAGAAATATGAAATGATCCCTGCCAGC